>ERZ772883.2262-NODE-2262-length-12379-cov-15.737261_pt1 | contig 12379 bp, 6 predicted proteins | sample MGYA00580575_ERZ772883 | MGnify/ENA primary metagenome ERZ772883 (study PRJEB29015, sample SAMEA2737666) | human gut metagenome | biome: human gut; feature: human-associated habitat; material: faeces | place: China | collected 2012 ...
CTTTCCCCGACGAATTCCGACTCGATTTCGTGCAGCGCTCTCCCCTGCCTTCGACGAATTCCGACTTAGTTTCGTGCACCCACGCTTCCCTGTTCCAGCTGATTTCCGACTTGGTTTCGTGCAGACTTCTTTCGATTTCTTGCCGAAATCGGAACGCCTTCCCACAAAAACTCACGTGAGACTTGTCCAAATTCACTACATCTGGTGTTTTAATCACGCGCCGATAACCAATCTCTTGGAACTGATTTTCTTCTCATCTGCACGTTTTCAAGTCGTACTTTCCCAAACATCTGCCTAAAACATCATGCACGAGAGCACGTCGGAATTCCGAAAATTACACACAGCGAACTGCACGTTTCCAAGTCGGTCTTCCGCCCTTTTTCTCATCACTCCGGAAAAGCTCAGAACGACAGCGGCGACACTTGGACAATTTTCTCTTTGTTTTTTACAAGCGATATTCTCTCGCGAAAAGGAATAAATTTTCCGCTCTGTTTGACCGAAGGATACAACGCCTCCCTCGGCGGCGCTGAATGGTAGAAACAGTTCTTTGGACAAAGCCGGACAAGTCACACGTGAGACTTAGGAACTCGTCCTGTTTCACACCTGATTTCAGAGAGGAGAAAAATGTTATGTCTACCACTTGCATCCCCCCTGCCCGCCACATCCGCACGGACGATATCCCGGAGGAGTACCGAGACATCGTGGACGCCATCGGTATGGAGGCGTTCGTCCACCTGACGCTGCTGTGCGGCGGACAAACGCTGTACGTTCCCAAGCGGGAATCGCTGGAGCGCGGCGCCCGCGATCGGGACATTCGCGCCCTGTTTAATGGCTCTAACTACCGAAGTCTTGCGGCCCAATTCCGCCTTAGCGAGCGTCAGATCCGAAAGATCATCAACGGCAGCCGCTGCTGACGGATAAATAACGCGCCGCTCGGACAGGTCTCACGTGAGACCTGTCCGAGCGATGAGAATATTTTTCTCGCGATTTGCGAAAAAAAACTTTTTCTTTCCCTTTTTTTCAACTTATGCTATACTAAGGTTCTAAAAAAGCAATCTTTTCGCAAAAGGAGGGTCGCACCATGTCCCAGTTCCCCGAACCGGCAGAGCAATTGAAGGACACCCCCCTGCGTTTTCTGGAATCCGAACAGTTTCAGGAAATGCTGGATACATACAATAAGCTGAAGCCGCTGGAAAAAGAGCACCCCAGAAAGTTCAAAAATCAGATGAACGTCTTTGACTTCAGCGACATTTACCCCTTGATGGACAGTTATCTTCAGACACACGATCTGTCTTCGCCGGAGGCGGTGGCAGAGGCGGTGACCATCGGCGCGTCGGAGACCGTCACGTTCGCCGCCACGCTGCTGGATATTTTTGATAAGACCGTCACCGCGAGGGTGCAGGAATACGATGTGCTGGGCAACAGCCCCGCCACCTATTTCATCTGCGGCGTCTGGGCGAATATGAAGCGCGGCAGGGAATTTCATCCCTCCTCCAACGGCATCACCGTGACCTATTCCGAGCCTGACGCCTACGGCAACCAGAACATCCGCTACCGCAACAAGGATTATGAAATGACCATCATCTTTGAGGCCGTCGCGGAATACACGAAAAATCTCTCCTGGACGGCGCACCGCCTGCTGATCTACACTCTGATGCGCGGCAACGCTGACAACTGGCGAAACAACACCGCGACCTTCTCCATTGAAGAGTACATGGACTGGGCGGGTCTGCGATCCAGAGACGCCGCCTATCGCCAGATCAAGAAGGATATGCAGTCCATCACGGGCATGAAGATCACCGCGGAATCCTTCAAAAAGTATTTTGAATCCTTCTACATCACCCATCTGGCGACCGAGGCATCCATCAAAAAGTACACCGGCGAGGTGCGCATTTCCTTCGCCGAGAACGTGCGCCACTTCCTGACCCAGTATTACCAGCTGATCCCCGACTGGATGGGGCATCTGAGCGAAAATGCCTACCGCATGGCGTTTTATCTCTTCTACCGCGCGCGGAAAGCGCCCGTCGATGACGACGGCAGCTTCCGCGTAAAAATTCAGGACATCATCCACTACATCGGCCTGCCGACCAAGGAGGACGTCAAAAACCGCAACTATGACGAGGCGATCATCCGCCCGTTCAATAAGGCAGTGGAGGAGATCGAGGACGTCTCGGGCGGCTCGATCCACATGGATTTCGACTATGACGACATCAATACCTTCCTCGGCGGCAAGATGAACGTCGGCATTGATGCCACCATGCAGAGCTACATCCAGCAGATCGAAAAAAACAAGACGGTCAAGCAGATCGAGGCGAAGAAAAAGCCCGCTAAAAAGCCGCCCCAGAGCACGCAGTGACCCCTCCGCAACTGCACGAAACCACGTCTGAATTCACCGAAATTCTCGCCGCGCGCGGAAGAGAATGCAAAGCATCCGTGGAAAAGATATTCACAAAAAGAGGAAATTTGACGACAAAAGTCCGATTTTCCCACCAAAACGCCTACTTTGCACGCAAGTTATCCACCGTCTGTGCCCATCCTGTGAAAAAAACGAGGGTCACAGCCTGTCCAATTCCGACTTCGAGCCGTGCTAAGACGACTTCATTTCGTGCAAAGCCGACCTCAAGTCGTGCAGGAGACCCAAAATCACCCAAGCCATTTTTCCATGTTTTTCAAACTTTTATACAGATATTTTCTGTCAAATCATACTTTTATCTTTATTTCATCTAATTTTTTTCGGATTTTCTTTTTTTACCGAAAATCCCCTTATTGATATCTTAAGATATCTTACAGACCTCGCGGGAATCGCTCCTCCGCGGGGTCTTATGCTATAATAACGACAAGAAAAGGAGGCGATCCTATGCCGGACACCTTTAACGACCTGCGCTCGCGCATCGTCGATTATCTCTACGACCGGGGCATTGACCCGCAAAAGCGCTTTCGCTGCCTAAATCCAAAGCATCTTGACCGCGATCCCTCCATGGGATACGACGCAAAGCGGCAGAAAGTACACTGCTTTGCCTGCGGCGCGGACTATGATCTCTTCGATCTGCTGGCAATCGACGAAAACCTCACCTCGCCGCACGACGCTCTGACGCTTGCGAGCAAGCGCTACGGGCACGGCGACGCGGGAGAGGCGCGCCCCGCTGACCGCCTGAGCAGGGAAACGCTGCCCGCCTCCTACCCCGAAAGCTGCTTTTCTCACCGCCGAAAAACCGATTATTTTGCCAAACGCGGGCTTTCCGACGCCACGGTGACGAGATTCCGCCTTGGCTACGACCCTGAGCATGACTGCGTGGTGCTGCCATGCGAAAACGGGCGCTGCGTGCGCCGCGCCGTCGCGGAAAAGCGCTATCTCAACGAGAAGGGGCAGCCTTCGCCGCTCTTTCAGCCGGAGCTGCTGACTGCGGGCGGGGAAGAGCCGGTCTTCCTTTTGGAAGGTGCCTTTGACGCGCTTTCCGCGGAGGAGCTGGGCTATCGGGCCGCCGCGCTGAACGGCGCGGGCAACCGCGAAAAGGCGGCGGCTCTGCTGCGCGGACTGGATCGCCCCGCGCCCATCCTGCTGCTGACGGACAACGACGCGGCAGGGGAAACGTGGGCAGCCGCCCTCGCTGAGGAATTTCCGTGGCTGTACCGCTGCCCGGGCGTTCCCACCGGCAAGGATCTGAACGAATTTCTCTGCGCCGACCGCGAGGGCGCGGCGCGATTTCTGGCGCAGGCGGTCGAGGATCGGCAGGCGCAGCAGCCGCCCCCCTATGCCGAGACCTCCGCCGCGGGGCAGATGGAGGCATTCCGCGCTTATATCGAGGCGCAGGCAAAGCGCCCCGCGCTCAAAACCGGCTTTGAGGGGCTGGATCAGACGCTGGACGGCGGACTTTATGACGGACTTTATGTGATCGGCGCGGTCAGCTCGCTGGGCAAGACCGCCTTTTGTATGCAGATCGCCGATCAGCTTGCCATGCAGGGGCGCGACGTTCTCATTTTCTCCCTTGAAATGATGACGTGGGAGCTGATGGCTCGTTCCGTTTCCCGCGAATCCTTCCTGCTCGACACCTCCGCGCGCCGCCGCCTTGCCAAGACCGCGCGCGGGGTTTTAGACGGCAGGCGCTGGGCGGGCTACAGTGCGCAGGATCTCGCGCATCTGGAGCTGGCGCAGACGCGCTACGCCTCCTATGCAAAGCACCTCTATTTCCGCGAGGGCGACCACGAAACGGGGCTGGACTACATCCGCGCGGAGGTCGCGCGCCACATAGCCGAGACCGGACAAAAGCCGGTGGTACTCATCGACTATCTCCAGATCATCGCCCCGGTGGACGTCCATTTCACGGACAAGCAGAACCTTGACCGCATCGTCTGCGCGCTGAAAAAGCTCTCGCGCCAGCACGGGCTGACCATCCTCGCCATTTCCTCCTTCAACCGCGAGAATTATAATCTGGAAGTCTCCATGAACGCCTTCAAGGAATCCGGTGGCATCGACTACTCCGCCGACGTGCTGATGGGACTTCAGGCGCGCGGGGCGGGGCGGCCCGGCTTCAACATCGACGAGGAAAAGCGCAAGGACCCCCGCGAGCTGGAGCTCAAGATCCTCAAGAATCGCTCCGCCGCGCTCGGACAGCCCATCCCGCTGCGCTACTATCCGGCGTTCTCCTGTTTTGAAGAAGGATAAGGCGGTCTCACGTGAGACTTGTCCGAGCAATTCGCGGCGATTAATTTTCGAATGTAAGACCCCTGGAAGGATATAGAAAAAAAAGCAAGAACTGCTTGCAAAAAGAGAAAATATCTGATAGACTTTATGTAGACTGTATTACTGTCAGTACGTGCGTCTATCCGCACGCCCGGACAGGGACAGGTTTTGGATGCTGCGAGCAGCGCTTGGGGCGGAAACGCTGACACCCTTTTGCGGTACTCGAAGATCATCAGTAAAAAAAAGGAGTGGTTAAGAAGATGAAAAAGCAGCGTATCTTGAGTGCTCTGCTGGCATTGTGCATCGTCTTTTCCCTGGTGCCCACAGCGCTGGCGGAAAAAGCTGACGATTTCACGGACGTCAGCAGATCCGACTGGTACTACCAGTTCGTAGACTATGTGACGTCGAAGGGTTACTTCAACGGCACCTCAGAGACGACCTTCGCCCCCGCGGAGAACATGACCCGTGCGATGTTTGTCACGGTTCTGTTCCGTTTCGACGGTGCAAAGGGTGATCGCAGCCAGAGCGCATTCACCGATGTGGCTCCCGGCGAGTGGTACACCGATGCCATCAACTGGGCGGCTGCCAACAGAATCGTGGATGGTGTGGGCAACGGCAAGTTTGCCCCTAACGATCCCATCACCCGTGCGCAGATGTGCACCATGATCGAGCGTTACCTCGCCCTCTATAAGAAGGCATGGAAGGTGACTCTGCCCGAGACCGGCTCCGTCTCCGTCATGGTCGATGAGAACGCGATCCCCGCGTATGCGCTCGCCGCGGTCAAGCAGTGCCAGCGTCACGGCTTGGTCAACGGCTTTGAGGATGGCACGTTCCGTCCCAACGAACTGTCCACCCGTGCGCAGGTGGCAGCGGTGATCTACCGTATGTCTTACCTCGTGCAGAACGCGAAGCCGGATAACACCCCGAGCGTTAATCCCGGCGGCACGGTGAACCCCCCGGTGAATCCCCCGGTGACTGCCTACACCTATGCCCTGTATTTTGACGCCAACGGCGGCACGCTGATCGGTGCGTCCCCCGTCACCCAGACGACGACGAGCACCACTTACAGCTTCCCCGTGACCGCTACCGCCACCCGCGACGGCTACAACTTCCTGGGCTGGGCGACGGAAAAGACCGCCACGGCTGCGACGTACCCCGCGAACAGCACCATCACGCTGACCGCTAACTATCCCATTATCACCCTGTACGCGGTCTGGCAGGCTAAGGCGCCCGTGGTCGTTTCCGATGACCTGATCGGCAATGCCGTTCTCAAGTCCGTCAAGCAGGTCAACGACAGATTCAGCGACATGAAGAGCGCCGTTGTCAGCGCCGTTGAAACGGTCAACAAGGACAACAAGTACCTGACGGATGCACAGCTCCAGCAGGTCAAGAACATTGTCAACGACATGGTCAAGGTCGAGGACGTGAAGGCAAACTTCACCTCCGGCGACAACAAGACCGAGCGCGAGGTCACCTGGAACGTCGCTCTCGAGGTGAAGGACGGTCAGGTCGTCTCCGCCATCGAGCAGGCGAACAAGCTTGCCAACGCGATCATCACCGGCACCACGAGCAAGCCCACTCCCGACGATATCGACGGTTTCCTGACCAGCGTTAAGAACGCTGTCGAGTCCGAGACCGGCATCGTGCTGACCAACAAGTCCCTGAGCGAGATCAAGGCGCAGGTCGTCGATAAGCTCAAGACCGAGGGCAAGAGCCTGTGGGCGAACTTCCACGACGGCAAGGGCAACTATGTCTGCGGCAATGTGGACGTTGTGTTCAACGGCAAGACCTACGCCACCGTTCAGGTCGGCGCAAACAGCGCCTCTCTCTCCGCCGCCAAGTCCAAGATCGTCAAGGAGCTTGGCACTGCCATCTCCAAGGAGATCTACAAGCAGATGAAGGCGCAGGGCACCTCCTACACCGACAAGTTCGAGTTCAATATCGACCTGAAGGTCAACTTTGATCGCTCTGCCAACGCGGACATCAAGGCGAAGACCGACAATTACACCTACAACTATAAGCTCGTCGTGACGCCGAAGCTCAACAGCAACGGTCTGCTCGAGTACAAGTACGAGGGCAATGAGAACTATCTGCGTCTCAACATCAGCAAGGACATCCAGAAGGCTTATAACGACGGCCTCGACCAGATCGCCGCGCAGTTCACCTATAACGACGGCACCAAGGATAAGGTCGTCGCTGAGGCCAAGAAGGGTCTGCAGAAGGAGATCCCCGCCCTCTACAAAGAGGTCACGGAAGCGCTTGCCAAGTACGACATCAAGCTGACGAACACCACTGTCGAAAGCATCGAAAATGCTCTGATGCCCGTGGTGGAGAGCTGGGTCGATACCAACTGGACGGAGATCGTTAAGTCTACCACCAGCGGCGGCACCCTCAAGGGTCTTGACAACACCGCCCTCATCAACGCCGTGTGGCCTCTGATCGAGCAGGACATCAACGCGCTTGATGTGAACGCTCTGATCGAGAACCAGATCAGCGAGAAGCTGACGGAGAAGAAGATCAACGAGGCGTGGATCGTCGATAAGGCGAACAACAGCGGTACTCTGAAAGATGCGAAGAATCTTGTTAAGGGGTTTGATGTCACCTTCGAGCCTGCCGGCGTAACGCTGGATATCCAGTCGGTCGCTGACATCAACTTCCTGCTTGCACAACCCGAGATTAAGGCTCATGTTACCAAGGGCGAATTTGGCGGTACGCTTACGCTCACCGGTAAGGACAAAAAGCCCTTCAGCGACGCCCTCAAGCAGGAGATCGTCGACACTGCGACCAAGGAGCTTGACGCTGCGCTGAAAGACTCCGCCACGCTGAAGGATCTGCTGGCGAAGAACCCCGGTCTGAAGAATTACCTGATCTACAGCGCGCTCGTGCAGATGGGTCTCACCTTCGATACTGAGAAGGCCGCCAATGCTTCTGCGCTGGATAACCTGAAGCCCACCATCAAGGACGAGGGCAAGGCAAAGCTGGAGGCAAAGCTGAACGACAAGCTTGCCACGATCAATGTGTCGGATATTCTGAATAACGGCTCTGCCGAACAGACGAAGTATCAGGAGAAGATCAACCTGCTCAACAGCCTGAAGTTCAATGCCGACAATGGCATCCAGACCAAGACCGCAGCCCAGCTTGCTGATGCGCTCAAGAGCCCGACCATGAAGGACATCGTCGGCAGCAAGGGCGACGCATACGTTGCGCAGTACCTCGGCAAGATCGTTGCCAAGGCGCAGAACCTGCTGCCCGACAGCGCGAGCATCACCCTCAACGGTGTGACGCTGACGGAGAACGACCTCACGGCGCTTGGCAATGCCAAGACCTCTCTCGAGGCTGTGACCGAGCTTGCGAACCTCATCGCGAAGTTTGGCGATCTGAGCATCGGCAGCTTCGCTGACCCTGCCGGTCAGAAGGTGACGGTCAACTACAACACCCGCAGCGCCAGCGCGAACCTCATCATCAACGTCAAGTAATTTGACGACGTAAGACAGATCAACCATTCGGACCACCTCTTCCCGGCGGGGCAATTCCGCCCCGCCGGGGGAGGGGGAGCATAAAAAAAAGAGACGTTAGGCGCGTCAGCGGCTCATTCGCGTTTGAGAGCCTGGCGGGTCTGTCGTCTCACACTTTTGAAAAGCACTGATTCAAAAATAATTTCTGCCCCGAAAAACAAGAGAAAGGAGGGCGCGCATGAACGAAAAGCTCCTGCGATACCTGCTGGAACAGCAGCTTTTGACCGCGGAACAGGCGGACGAGCTGCGTCGTGCTCAGGAGGAAACGAACAAGTCCGTCCGTGAACTGATCTTGGAGCGCGCCATCCTGCCCGAGGAACAGGTCATTGAAGCCCTGTCCTCGCTGACCCGCACCCCCGTGGTGCACCTTTACGAAATGACCATCCCCATGGATGTCCGACAGGCGGTTCGCCCGGATATCCTGCGTACATATACAATGATGCCCTTCCAGTTTGATCCGGAGGACAGCGGCACGCTGTATGTCGCCATGAACGAGCCCATGAACATGAAGGGGCGCGACATGGTCGCCATTGCCAGCAAGTGTCGCATTAAGCCATTTTTAGCGACAACATCCGACATTCTCGTGACCATCGACCGCTGCTACGGCAGCGAGGAGATGCAGGAGGCTGCCGAGCTTTACACCCAGACCAACGAGCGGGAGAGCGCCTCTCTGGAAGATCAGGTCTTTCAGGAGGATGTCAACGCCTCCCCCGTGGTGGTGCTGGTGAACTCCCTTGTGGAGCAGGCGGTGCGCCAACGCGCTTCCGATATCCACGTGGAGTCCGGACCGGACAAGGTCCGGGTCCGCTGCCGAGTGGACGGCGTGCTGTACACCACCGCCACTTACGACCTGCAGCTGCTGCCCGCCATCATCGCGCGCATTAAGATCCTCAGCAATCTGGATATTTCCGAAAAGCGCAGACCGCAGGACGGCCGCTTTTCCATCCTGGTGGACCGCCGGGAATACGATGTGCGTGTTTCCACGCTCCCCACGGTCTATGGCGAAAAGTGCGTGATGCGACTGACGCAGAAAAAGGCGCTGCGCCGCAGCAAGCGCGCCCTTGGCCTGACGGGGTCGGAACTGGAAAAATTCGACGAGATCCTGCGCCATCCCAACGGGATCGTGCTGGTCACCGGACCTACCGGCTCGGGCAAATCCACCACGCTTTACACCGCATTGAACGAGCTGAACAGCGACATGGTGAACATCGTCACGGTGGAGGACCCCGTGGAGGCGAACGTGGACGGCGTGAATCAGGTGCAGGTGAATCCCAAGGCGAACCTGACCTTTGGCAACGCCCTGCGTTCCATTTTGCGTCAGGACCCCGACATTATCATGATCGGCGAGATCCGCGACCGGGAAACGGCGTCCATCGCGGTGCAGGCGTCCATCACGGGTCACCTCGTGGTGAGTACGCTGCATACCAACGACACTGCCAGCAGCGTCACGCGCCTGCTGGACATGGGTGTGGAAAGCTACCTCATCGCCGACGCGCTGACCGGCATCATCGCCCAGCGCCTTGTGCGCCGTCTTTGCCCCAACTGCAAGCGGCGGCACGTTCTTTTAGAGCATGAGTTGGAATATCTGGGACTGACGCCGAAGGAGAAGGACAGCGCCGAGGTTTACGAGCCGGTGGGCTGCCAGCGCTGCGCCGGTACCGGATATTTCGACCGGATCGGCATTTACGAGATCATGGAGATCACGCCCCGTATGCGCACGATGATCTCCCACCGCTGCGACACGGGCACGCTGCGGGAGACTGCCATCGCCGAGGGGATGCACACCCTCCGCGAAAGCGCCCGCCGCCTTGTGCTGGAGGGAACGACCTCCATCAGCGAGATGCAGCGCATCAGCGTTGAAAATGTGGCGGAAGAAACTCATCCTTTGGAGGACGGCGCATGATCGACCTGGGAACACTCATTCATGACGCGCTGGAGCGCAACGCCTCCGACATTCACCTCACGGTGGGGGAGCCCCCCGTTTTTCGACTGGACGGCGAGCTGACCAACTTTGGAGAGGACCCGCTGACCGAGGCGGATACCACCGCCTATGTGCAGGAGCTGATCACGCCCGGACTTCTCAAGGAATTTCATGAAATGGGCGAGGCGGACTTCGCCGTGACCTATCACGATTTGGTGCGTATGCGCTGCAACGTGTTCCGTCAGCGGGGCATGACCTCGCTTGCGCTTCGCCTGCTGCCGCTGCGCATTGCCACCGCCGAGGAATTGGGCCTTCCGCCCGTGGTGGTGGCGCAGGCGGATAAACCCCGCGGACTGGTGCTCGTCACCGGCCCCACCGGCTCGGGCAAAAGCTCCACGCTCGCGGCGCTGCTCGACCACATCAACCACACCCAGCGCCGCCACATCATCACGCTGGAGGAGCCGATCGAATACCTGCACGCGAGCGATCAATGTATCATCAATCAGCGCGAGGTCGGCGCGGACACCGGCAGCTTTGCCGCGGGACTTCGCGCTGCGCTGCGTCAGGACCCCGACGTGATCTTAGTCGGCGAGATGCGCGATCTGGAGACCATCTCCACCGCCATCACAGCCGCCGAAACGGGCCATCTGGTGTTCGGCACGCTGCACACCAAGGGCGCCGCCAACACCATCGACCGTATCATCGACTCTTTCCCCGCCGAGCAGCAGAACCAGATCCGCATCCAGTTGGCGGACGTGCTGGAGTGTGCCGTGGGCCAGACCCTCCTGCCGAAGATCGGCGGCGGCCGCACGGCGGTATTCGAGATCATGATCGTCACCCCCGCCATTCGCAGCATGATCCTGCAAAGCAAGACCTTCCAGATCGTCAGCGCCATCCAGACCGGCAAGCGGTACGGGATGCAGCTTTTGGACGACGCGCTGGAGGATCTTGTCGACCGTCACGTGATTTCGCTGGAGACTGCCCTCGCCGCCGCCAACGAGCCTGATAAATTCAAGACAGGGCGGCAGACCTGAGAAAGGAGGGCGGCTCCATGCCCGGATTCAACTATACGGCGATCAACCGAAACGGAAAGCGCGTCCGCTCCTCTTTGGATGCGTCGTCCATCGAGACCGCGAAAAGCTCCCTTCGCGGCGCCGGTTATACGATTTTAGACATTAAGGAGCAGACCACCCTCAACCGCGATATCGAGATCCCGTTCCTCGGCAAGCCCAAGGCGAAGGACATGGCGGTGTTCTGCCGTCAGTTCGTGTCCATCCTGCGCGCGGGCGTGTCGGTCGCGTCCGTGCTTTCCATGCTCGGGCAGCAGACCGGCAACAAAAAGCTCCGCGCCGCCATCCGCGAAATGCAGGCGGACGTGGAAAAGGGCGAATCGCTTGCTACTTCCATGCGCCGCCATCCCAAGATCTTCCCCGCCATTCTGGTGAATATGGTGTCAGCGGGCGAATCCTCCGGTAATCTGGAGGAATCCTTCCGCCAGATGGAGCTTTATTTCGACCGCAGCAAGCGCACCAAGAGCAAGGTGACCAGCGCCATGATCTACCCCTGCGTACTGATCGTGGTCATGATCATCGTGCTGATCGTCATGATGACGAAGATCATCCCCAACTTCCTCAAAACCTTTGAGGAAATGGACGCGGAGCTGCCCAAGCTCACGCAGGGCGTGATGGCGGTCTGCGAATGGTTCGAATCCTGGTGGTGGGTGCCGCTGCTGGTGCTGGCGGCGCTGGTCGTGGGCGGCATCCTCTTCCACAGGACGAACAAGGGCCGCCATTTCTTCGGCTGGCTCGCCCGCAAGACCCCCGTGGTAGGCAACCTGACAGTCAAGACCGCCTGCGCCACCTTCTGCCGCACGATGGAGGTGCTGATCGGCTCGGGCCTGACGCTGACGGACAGCATGGACCTCGCCGCCAGCAACATGGGCAACATCTACTATCTGGAGGCCATCCGCGACGCGCGCGGCATGGTCGCCGAGGGCACCCCCCTGCGGGAGAGCCTCGTGCGGACGGGTATTTTTCCGCCCATGGTGTCGAATCTTGTCGGCGTGGGCGAGGAGACCGGCGACCTGCAAAGCATGATGGGCAAGGTCGCCGACTACTATGATGAAGAAGTAGATGAGGCCACCAAAAAGCTCCTCAACCTGATGGAGCCTGCCATCATCATCTTCATGGCGGTCTTCGTGGTCATCATCGTGCTGGCCATCTACCTGCCGATGATCAACATGACCAAGGCATTCGACAAATA
>ERZ772883.2267-NODE-2267-length-12358-cov-20.294400_pt1 | contig 12358 bp, 14 predicted proteins | sample MGYA00580575_ERZ772883 | MGnify/ENA primary metagenome ERZ772883 (study PRJEB29015, sample SAMEA2737666) | human gut metagenome | biome: human gut; feature: human-associated habitat; material: faeces | place: China | collected 2012 ...
TGCACCCCTATTCCCCTACGGGGACTTCTCCTAAAGGGAAGCATGTCACTGGATTTTCGAGGCGCTACGCTTCTCTACAAATCCAGTTCCTTTGCCACCCCGGTGGGGGAAGTTTGCTCTCCGCTTCTCTTAGTGCTAACTTATGTCGCCCATTTTATAGCGTCGCTAGAATCTCCCCCTCCGGGGGAGACGCCGCAGCAGGCGGCAGAAGGGGTGCATTTCCATCGCGCCATAGGCGCGGTTGTATGGTTTCCCTTCGTCCGCAAGGGCGGTTGTAATGGTTTTATTCATACTGGCGGCGAAGCCGCCCACCACAACCCTTTGAACCTTCTGAACCTTCTGAACCTTTTGAACCCTTTGAACCCTCACGCCCGCAGGGCGTGTCCATTTCCACAAAAAAATCTGCACACCCATGGGATGTGCAGATTTTTCTTATTCCACAGAAACCAGTTCGATTTTGAAATTGAGTTCCTTCCCTGCCATTTCATGGTTGGCGTCAAAGGTAATGGTGGTGTCCGTCTTGGCGGTCACCTTCACCGGGAAACGCTGGCCCATGGGGTCTGTCAGCACCACCCGTGCACCCACAGGCAGCTCCGAGGAGCCGGGCATCTGGTCCATGTTGATGGTGAGGATGTTCCGTTCATCCGGCATGCCATAGGCCTCCTCCGGCATGAGGTGGATGTTCTTGATTTCCCCCACTGCCATATCCTTCACCGCTTCATCAAAGCCTTTAATCATCTGGCCGGCACCGCAGATAAATTCCAGCGGTTCGCCCCGGTCGTAGGAGGAATCAAACTTCGTCCCGTCATTAAACGTGCCTTCATAATGGACACGACACTTCTTATTCACATTGCTCATAGAAAACTCCATTTCTTTATAATACCCATGGGGTGAATACGCTTATCATTATACAATATGACGGCAGCCGTGAAAAGGGTTCGGCGCCATGGGAGCCGCTCCGCGGCTCGGGTTCTGAAGGTTCAAAAGGTTAAGAGGGTTCAGAGGGGAAGGTGGCCGCTTCGCGGCAAATTAAAAAAGGGGCGCACCTGACGGCGCAGGTTAGGGCCGCCTGACGGCGGCGGGTTGTGTAGAAGGGTTGTGTTCGCTGACGCTCAGGGGGCGAAAGTAAAAAGGTTCTTAAGATTGACCGGTCTTTGGCCCCGAGGTTTCTTAGGTTTGCCAGCGGCCTTTATCCGCTGACGGTTACGGACGCCGCAATCCCCTTCACACTACGGGTAAAATCTGTGAATGAATCAGTGCTTTCCTAATCTTTATCCATTATCATCTTCGGCCTTTTCAGCCCATGCCTCTTATACCATGTATCTACCAGCATGCCGCCGGGGGATCTTTCCTCTACCCAGCCGTCAAGCATGAAAATGATATTTCTCTGCATCTTCGGTGTAAACTTCTCCAGATCATCCACCGTAATCACGCCGTTTCCCGCCAGGATAAAAAGATCATCGATAAGGCGGCTCCGCCTCATGTCCGTGCCGGGCTCAATAGCTTTGATATCATCTTTCATCAGGTCCTTCAGCTTCCACCACTTATCCTTGCCCGTGCCTTCTCCCTGAAGCATACGGATATAGGATTCATTCCGTTCCTGGAAATACCGTTCCACCCATACCACCACCAGCTTCTTGAAAATCTTCCAATCCGCCTCATATTCAAATTTATATGCCGCACTCATCGCTGACACCAGCCTTTCTAAAAATAAAAGAAAGCAGCTGCCGAAAGTTCCGCATTTTCTCGCCCGCCTTTGACAGCCATCAATCATAAGAGCCCCATAAATCTTTAGGGAAACACTGATTAAATCGTTGTCGGATTTCATTCTTGTATTTTTATTCAATGCAAGGAATCAGCCGACGCGAATAGCCAGCTATTTAAAGAGACTGATGACGCAGCATTGGATAAAAATACATATGAAATTCGATTCTGCGAATGAATCAGTGCTTCCTCAGCCCTCACACATCAGGGGGTATCAAAGACCCATGGTCCATGAGTTTCTCCAGTTTCCTATTTCCCCTTGCCAGAAACCCCAGCTCCCACATCACCGACTGCTGCATATCCTCACTGAACGCCCGCAGCTCTTCCCGGCTGATGGTTCCGCTGATATAAAAATACAGCAGATCCTGCACTAGGGAAGCGCTGATTAAATCATTGTTTGCTTTTATTCTTGGATTTTTATGCAATGCGAGGAATGGACTGACGCGAATAGCAAGCTATTTAAGGAAGTCCATGACGAAGCAGTGCATAAAAATTCTTATAAAAGGAAACTCTATGAATTAATCAGTGCTTCCCTAGGTGGCTCCTGCTCATCTCGGTGGCCTCATCCAGAAAGTGGATGTCCTTCTTCATCTGTTTATGAAGATTCCACCATTTTTTTACTGTCCAGGCTCTTCCCGTCCAGTATCCTGCGGTAATCCTCATTTTTTATCCGGTAGTACCGCTCCACCCGCTGGTCCACCTTCCGGGAGAAAAGGCGCCAGTCCCGTTCCGTGTAAAACCCATAGCCCATCTCTTTCATGGCGATTCAGCTCCTTCCCGAAACCTTTGGCATTCCTATATATAGTATAAGGAAAATAAAGCCTTATGGGTAGTGGAAAGTTTCTCAGGATAAGCCTTTTTTGACCACTTCCTGTGAACAGCGTAAAGAAAAGGGCTGTGAAGAAATGACCACCCATTTCCTCCCAGCTTTTTCTGTACATACTATCCTTTGATCCCATAAGCCAGCGCAGCCTCCCCCGCTGAACCTCCTGAACTATGTCTAAAAAAGAGCCTCCCTTTCGGGAAGCTCTTTTTTGACAGTATTTCACAGTATGTATTTCTTCAGGAGATACACCACCCCACCGGCGATGAGGACGATGGCGCCGCCTACTACGAAGAAGTAGGCAGCTGCTATGGCCAGCATGATGAAGATGATGGCGCAGGCGACAAGGCCGGCGGCGAAGAGGGCTTTTTTCCAGAGGGGAATTTTTTTGAGACTGAAGCTTCGGATGTGGATGGTGTATCCTTCCTCTTCTTCCTTTTTCTCTTCCTGCCCGTCTTCGTTCAGAGTGAGACCCTGGTAGTCATGGACGTCGTCTTTGGTCATGACTCTGGGTTCTTCTCTGACTTCTGTATCTTCCTTATTTTTGTGGTCGTCGTTCATAGGGATTGGAGTTTCTTATTTAACAGTTCATTGATGACTCTGGGGTTGGCTTTACCTTTGGTGGCTTTCATGATCTGTCCCACCAGGGCGCCTACGGCTTTCTTTTTGCCTGCCTTGAAGTCTTCTACGGCTTTGGGGTTGTTTCCTACCACTTCGTCCACCAGCTTCGACAGTTCTGCGGTGTCGGAAATCTGGACAAGGCCCTGGGCTTTGACGATGTCGTCCGGGTTTCCTCCTTCTTTCCACATGGTAGCGAAGACTTTTTTAGCGATTTTGCCGGAAATGGTGCCTTTGGAAATCAGCTTCAAAAGGGCTGCCAGGTTTTCTGCGGATACCGGGGCTTTGTCGATTTCAATGCCATCGTTGGAGAGCTGGCTGGCGAATTCGCCCATGAGCCAGTTGACAGCGGCCTTGGGGTCGGCGCCGGCGGCCACGGCTGCTTCAAAGTAGTCGGCGGTGGCTTTGTCGTTGGTCATGAAGACGGCGTCTTCCGAGGAGAGGCCGAATTCTTTCATGTATCTTTCTTTTCTGGCATCCGGCAGTTCCGGCAGGGATTTCCGGATGTTTTCGATGTATTCATCGCTTACGGTGAAAGGTACCAGGTCCGGTTCCGGGAAGTAGCGGTAGTCGTTGGCTTCTTCCTTGGTACGCATGCTCTTGGTGACCCCTTCTTTTTCGTCCCAGGTGCGGGTTTCCTGCACCACTTTGCCGCCGTCTTCCAGAAGTTCAGCCTGACGCATGGCTTCGTATTCGATAGCCCTTTCCACGCCTTTGAAGGAGTTGATATTCTTGATTTCCGTCTTGGTGCCCAGTTCTTTCTGGCCTACGGGACGGACGGATACGTTGGCGTCGCAGCGAAGGCTTCCTTCTTCCATGCGGCAGTCGGAAATGCCTACGTACTGGAGGATGGCTCTCATTTTTTCCATGTAGGCCACCGCTTCTTTGGCGGAGCGCATATCCGGTTCGGACACGATTTCAAGAAGCGGGGTGCCGGTGCGGTTGTAGTCGACTAAGGAGTAGTCGGAGTCGGTGATGGATGTGCCGTGGTGCACCAGTTTCCCTGCATCTTCTTCCATATGGGCCCGGGTAATGCGAATCCGCCTCTTTTCGCCGTCCACTTCCACGTCCAGGTAGCCGTGCTCGCAGATAGGCAGGTCAAACTGGGAGGTCTGGAAGTTTTTGGGAAGGTCCGGGTAGTAGTAGTTTTTGCGGTCGAATTTGCTGAAACGGGAAATTTCACAGTTCAGCGCAAGGCCGGCTCTGACAGCATATTCCAGTACCTTTTTGTTCAGTACCGGAAGGACCCCCGGCAGCCCCAGGCATACGGGGCAGACGTTAGTATTGGGGTCTGCACCGAAGGATGTCCTGCAGCTGCAGAAAATTTTAGTGGTTGTCTGGAGTTCTGTATGAACTTCCAGGCCGATAACTGCTTCGTACTTCATTCCTTGATTTCTCCTTTCGGTGCGGTTCTTGTGAATTCCGGATGGGCCTGTTCAAAGGTATAGGCTGCCTGGAGGATGGTTTCTTCGCCCAGGGTTTTTCCGATGAGCTGCATGCCCAGGGGCATGTCATCCTTAAATCCTACCGGAATGCTGATGGACGGTGCGCCAATGAGGTTTACCGGAACGGTGCAGATATCTTCCATGTACAGGGACAGGGGGTCGGAGAAAGCGCCGAATTTGAAGGAAGTGCCGGAAGCGGAGGGAGCCGCGATGACGTCGCATTTCTTGAAGGCTTCGTCAAATTCCTGTTTCAAAAGGGTGCGCACCTTCAGGGCCTTCAGGTAGTAGGCGTCGTAGTAGCCGGCGGAAAGAACGTAGTTGCCAAGCATGATGCGGCGCTTCACTTCTTCGCCGAAGCCCTGGCTTCTGGTCTTGATATACATGTCGATAATATCTTTGCCTTCCGCACGGAAGCCGTAGCTGACGCCGTCATAGCGGGCCAGATTGGAGCTGGCTTCTGCGGGGGCGATGATGTAGTACACAGACACGCCGCTGTTGATATGGGGAATGGAAACGTCCACGATTTTAGCGCCTTCCTTTTCATAGAAAGCAAGGGCTTTGTCGATGGCTTCCTTCGTTTCCGGTTTAATGCCTTTGCCGAAGAATTCCTTCGGAACCCCTACGCGCATGCCCTTCACATCGCGGACAAGGGCTTTCCGGTAGTCCTTCTTTTCCTGGGGAATGGAGGTGGAATCCCGTTCGTCGTGGCCGGCAATGGCGTTCAGCACAATGGCAGCGTCGGTGACATCCTTCGTCAAAGGTCCGATCTGGTCCAGGGAGGATGCGAAAGCCAGAAGGCCGTAGCGGGACACCAGGCCGTAGGTAGGCTTCAGGCCTACAATGCCGTTGAAGGAGGCAGGCTGGCGGATGGATCCGCCGGTATCGGAGCCCAGGGACCAGATGGCTTCCGTAGCAGCTACTGCGGCTGCAGAGCCGCCGGAGGAGCCGCCGGGCACATAGTCCGTGTTCCAGGGATTATGGGTGGGGCCGAAAGCGGACCTTTCAGTGGAAGAGCCCATGGCGAATTCATCCATGTTTGTCTTGCCCAGGGAAATGAAATCGGCTGCCTTCAGCTTTTCAATGACAGTGGCATCATAGGGAGACACCCAGTGTTCCAGCATTTTGGACGCAGCGGTGCAGGTTTCCCCTTTAATGCACATATTATCCTTAATGGCTCCGGGGATGCCGGCAAGGTCGGAAATTTCCTCTCCCCTTGCAATCTTTTCATCCACCCTTTCGGCGGTTTTCAAAGCCGCCTCGTCACTGGTGGACAGGTACGCATGAATATCCCCCTCCACACTATCACGGTGAGCCATGATTTTCTTCGTTAATTCCACAGCGGAGATTTCCTTCTTCACCAGCTGCTCATGGAGTTCATGAATCGTATAACCCACTCTATTTCCTCCTTAAATAATCTTGGGCACCTTGAAATAGCCGTCCTCAGCGTCCGGCGCATTCATCAGTGCTTCCTCATTGGTAAAAGATGTATGGGGAACATCTTCCCGCATCACATTGTACTGCTCCACCGCATGAACCATAGGCGCCACATCGGTGGTGTCGTACTGGTTCAGCTCTTCCATATAGGTCAAAATGCTGTTCATGGAATCACGCATCTTCTCCAGATCCTCCGGAGAGAATTCCAGGCGGGAAAGAAGGGCTATCTTCTTTGCTTCTTCGGTGGTAATTTTCATAGACACACTTCCTTAAGTAATGATTTTGATATAAAAAATCCTTTTCAATTATATCACAACTGGAAAGGAGCCGCCATTTGGCGGCTCCGGGTTCAGAGGGTTCGGCCCGCCAGAGGCGGGCTGGTTCAGAAGGTTCAGAGGGGGGGTGGTATCGCCTTCGGCGATAAGTATATAATTTCGCTTCGCGAAATGGAAAACCCCAAAACCACCCTACGGGCGTAAAAACAGGCAAACCGGGCTGCGCACCACTTCCCCCAGAGGGGGAAGTCTGCTCTCCGCTTCTCCTTGTGCTAACTTAAGTAGCTCATTGTATAGCGCCGCTAAAACCTCCCCCTCCGGGGTGGCAAAGGAACTGGATTCGTAGGGAGTCAAAGACGACTGAGAATCCAGTGACATGCTTCCTCCGGTGGCAAGCGAACGAAATTTAGGGAGCCATAAGGCGACTGAAAATTTCGTGAGACGCTTTCCCGTGGATGCACAGCGAACACATTTTGAAGGAGCGCCAGCGACGCGCAAAATGTAGTGAGTCGTTTCCCCTTTAGGGGGAGGTGCCGTAGGCAGAAGGGGTGCATTTCCATCGCGCTAAAGGCGCGGTTGTATGGTTTTCCCCTCGCCTGTAAGTGCGATTGTACGGTTTTACCAGTACACTAGATTACCAGCCCACTAATACTGTTTTCTTTATATTGCGCCGCAGGCGCCACCTTCCCCTCTGAACCTTATGAACCCTGTGAACCCTCTGAACCCGGGGCCGCCCTGCGGCCCCTATATTTCCTCCGCATATATAATCCCTTCAATCTCCCTTATTTTCTGGACGTAGATTTCATGCTGCCCGTGTTTGGGAACTTTGACGGTGAGGGTGGCGGCAGGAGCCATGACGGATTCTCTTCTTTTATAGATGCTGAAGTTGGACACTTTGACCCCCTGGCTGCGAAGCTCCGCAATCACCTGGTGGATGAATTCCAGGTCTTTGAATTCTACATAGAGGTCAAAATCCCTGGACCTTGCGCGGAGTTTCTTGTCTATGGGTTCCAGTACCCGAAGGATGAAGATGACGAAGAGGAGGGCGAGGAGAGTGCCCTTGATGAAGCCGATGCCGGCGGCCAGACCTATTCCGGCGCAGACCCAGAGGCCCGCGGCGGTGGTAAGGCCTTTGACTTCATTTCGTCCGGTAACAATGATGGTGCCCACGCCCAGAAAACCGATGCCGCTGATGACCTGGGCCCCCATACGGGCGAGATCGGTATTGGAGGTGGGAAAAGTGCGGAGGATGAATTCATTCACAATCATTGATAAGGCGGCGCCGATGCATACCAGGGCATGGGTCTTGATGCCGTCGCCTTTATTTTTATATTCCCTGTCCATACCGATAATGACGCCTGCCAGGGTGGCCAGAAAGAGGCGGGTGGCTATGCCGCCCATGGTCCAGGACTGGCAGAATTCCACAAATCCGTCCAATGAAATCCCTCCTTATGAAATCAATCCACCGCAGAGCGAAGGGCTGTGAGGGCATCATAAAGCTCTTTAAAAGGACTGTCCCCATCCTTTTCCGCCACCCACCGGAAGAAGTGCTCCCCCATGCGGACCTCGCAGCGGGTATACCGCTTGATGGGCCCGTACTTCTCCCGTTCCCAGGCATTGGTATTCACTTCCATGGACTTTGTGTTCGTCACAAAATGGGTCTGCGGCAGGGTTAGGATGAAGGAAACGGCCTTGATGAAATTATCCTCCGCCCTATCCGGAATCTCCCCTTTCACCACAGCCGGCACGCCGCTTCGCCAGTCGCTTCTTTCAAAGGTATGATGGGAGAAATCAAAGACATAGTCAAACTGTCCGCCCTTTTCCGTGAGATAGCCGTCGGTGACGGAAAAGCGGAAGGAAATGGAATGCATCGCCCTTTCCGCCTCTTCTCTGCTTAAGACGGGAGCGGTGCTGCTTACAGTAATGCCTGCTTTTTTAGCTAATGTATCAAAATAGTAATCTGCCATGGAATCTCCTTTCTATGGACACGCCCTTTCGGGCGTAAAGGTTGACGGGCCTTCGGCCCGAAGGTTCTTAGGGTTCTAAGGTTTGACAGCGGCCTATGGCCGCTGAGGATTGTGGTATCACCCAGGGGCCGCGAAGCGGCCCGGGTTCAGAAGGTTCAAAAGGTTCGGGAAAAGGTTTCTCAAGATTGACCGGCCTATGGCCGGAGGGTTCTTAAGTTTGACAGCCCTTCGGGCTGAGGGTTGTGGATTGCCCAGGGGCAATGCTATAAAGTCAGCGTTACGGGATTTCCTTTCCTCTACTTAAGTCACTCTCGGCATAGCGATGAATTAGCCACCTCTGGCGGCTTTTTTCCCCCCTCTTTGGTGCCTCTTTTCCCTCGCCCGCAGAGCGGTTGTATCGTTTTCCCAGCCACTAGCTGCCAGCCACAGTATAACAGGAAGATTTCTCCACTCCCGCTTCGCTGCGGTCGAAATGACAATGTGTCGCGGCCCCCCCGATCCTCGATCCCCATCTCCGATCTCAGCCGCTTCGCGGCCCTTTTTATTATACACTCAAAAAGCACCTGCCGGGGCAGGTGCTTTTCTTATCTTACGCTTTTGACTTTGAGTCTTCTTTCCAGGACCCGAAGGCACATGGAAACGAAGAAGGTCATGATGAAGTAGTAGAGGGCCACGATGACCAGGGGCGGGAAGGGCTGGAAGCTGATGCCCTGGATGGTGGTGGCGGTGTACATGAGGTCCGCCATGCCGATGACGGAGACCTGGGAGGATTCCTTGATGAGGGTGACGAATTCGTTGCCGATGACTGGGAGGATGTTCCGGATGGCCTGGGGGATGATGATGCGGATCATGGATTCCCATTTGGAGAAGCCCAGGGACATGGCGCCTTCCAGCTGGCCCTTAGGAATGGACTGGATGCCGGAGCGGACGATTTCGCATTCGTAGGCGCCGGAGTTGATGATGAGGGCCAGAACGCCGGCGGAGAGTCTTTCAAAGTCCACGCCCAGAATCTGGAAGCTGGGGAAGTGGATGCCCAAGAAGGGCAGGCCGAAGAAGACCAGGGAAATCTGCACCAGCACCGGGGTGCCGCGGATGATTTCCACGTAAACCGCTGCGATGGCCTGCAGGATTTTGATGCCGGAAATCTTCATGAACGCAAGGACAATGCCCAGAAGAAGTCCGAAGAAGCAGGACAGGAGGGATATGATGATTGTGATTTTAACGCCTGACATGAATATGTCATTGTATTTGACTGCCGTGTCTATGACCATTTCCATAGATGTTCATCTCCTTAAATATCAGCATGAAGCAGACGCTTCAGGAATGTCTGTGTTCTTTCTTCTTTAGGGTGGGTAAAGATATCTTCCGGATTTCCTTCTTCCACAATATATCCTTTATCCATGAACACTACATGATTGGAGACGCTTCTGGCAAACTGCATTTCGTGGGTCACAACGGCCATGGTCATGCCGGCCAGGGCCACTTCTTTCATAACCGTTAGTACATCGCCCACCAATTCGGGGTCAAGGGCCGAGGTAGGTTCATCGAAGAGAAGCATTTTCGGCTTCATGGCCAGGGCCCTTGCTATGGCCACACGCTGCTGCTGGCCGCCGGAAAGTTCGCCGGGGTAGTAGTCCGCCCGTTCCGCCAGCCCCACCCGGTCCAGAAGCTCCATGGCCTCTTCCTTAGCCTGACTCTTCGGGAGTTTCTTGATATGCACGGGAGCATACATGACGTTTTCCACGGCGGTGAACATGGGAAACAGGTTGAAGGACTGGAACACCATGCCCACGTCCCGGCGGAGCATTTTCACGTCCGTCTTTTCGTTCACCCTTTTCCCTTCAAACCACAGCTCGCCGCCGGTGGGTTTTTCCAGGAGGTTCAGGCAGCGGAGGAACGTACTTTTCCCGGAACCGGAAGGCCCAATGATGGTGCATACTTCCCCGTTTTCAATTTTCATGCTGATATCCTTCAGCACTTCCACCTTTCCGAATGATTTCCGGAGGTGCTTTATTTCATAAATAATGTTTTTCTGATTTTCCATTTGTCTCACGCCCTTCTATTTGTGAAGATTTTAGCATAAATATACAGTCTAGTCAACTATTTTTTGCATAAACTGCATAAAAAATGCATTCCCTCTTCCCTAAGAGAGAATGCACCTTGCAGGGGCTATTTATGAAAAAGGAAAATTCCCCGTTTCCTGCATATCATAAGTTTATGCAGTATATTTATACAGTTTGCATGCCGAACCGCTTCTCCAGAAGGTTCCGATACCTTTCAAAGAGGCGGACCGCTTCTGTTTCATCCTTTCCCTTCAGGGAGTAGTAGAATTTAATCTTTGGCTCCGTGCCGCTGGGACGGATGGCAAACCAGCCGCCGTTTGCCAGGCGGTACTTCAGCACATTTTCCCTGGGAAGGCCGTCGATGCCTTTTTCAAAGTCCAGGGTCTCCACAATCTCCGGAATCACTGATTTCATATCCATAGCCCGGGCCTCTTCCATAATGGATGCAATGCGATGAGCCCCTTCCAGGCCCTTCAGGGTGTAGGAAAGGCTCTTATCATAGTAGAAGCCGTAGGTTTCATAGAGGGCTGCCAGCACCTGGGAGAGGGTCTTTCCCTTCTCTTTGAAATAGGCCGCCATTTCGCAGATCACCATGGCCGTCACCACGGCGTCCTTATCCCTGGCATGGGTGCCGGCAAGGTACCCGTAGCTTTCTTCAAAGCCGAAGACGAAATCATGGGAGCTGTCATGTTCCCACTCCGTAATTTTCTCACCGATGTACTTGAAGCCCGTCAAAGTTTCCGCCACGTTCACGTGGAAACTCTTTGCAATGTCGGCGGAAAGTTCTCCGGTCACCACAGTCTTCACGATTGTGGAAGCAGGCGTGAGCCTGTCCTTTCCGGTGGAAAGGAGGAAATAGGTCAGGAGCGCGCCCATCTGGTTTCCGGAAATCAAGGTAAAATCGCTGCCGTTTCTGACAGCAGCACCGATGCGATCACTGTCGGGATCCGTGCCAATGACGATGTCCGCCCCCATTTCTTCTCCCAGCCGGATGCCAAGGGACAGGGCGTCTGCATTTTCCGGATTCGGAGAAGACACGGTGGGGAAATTGCCGTCCGGCATTTCCTGCTCCTTCACTATATGAAGGTCTTTGAAACCGGCCTTTGCCAGAATCTTTCTGACCGGTACATTTCCGCTGCCGTGGAGAGGCGTGTACACCACCTTCAGCGCCGGCGGATTGCCATGGTACCGGGATTCCTTGAAAATGGTGTCGATGAAAAGGTCCACCACATCCTCTCCCAGCCAGGTGATGAGCTTTTCATCCGCCTCGTCGGGAATACGGGCCAGATCCTTCACCTTCTCCACATACTCCGTGAGAACATCCGCCTTTGCCGGCACCAGCTGTCCTCCGTCTTCGCCGTACACCTTGTAGCCGTTGTACTCCGGCGGATTGTGGCTGGCGGTGATGACGATACCCGAAAGGGCATGGAAATGACGCACAGAGAAAGAGAGCACCGGAATCGGTTCCAGCTCTTTAAAAATCTTCACCGGAATCCCCGCTGCCGTGAGAACGGCAGCCGCTTCCTTCGCAAACTCCTGGGAATGATTTCTCGAATCATAGGCAATCACCACACCCCGGGAAAGTTCTTCCGGATACAGGGCATGGAGATAATCGGAAAGCCCCCTCGTGGCTCGAGCCACGGTATACCGGTTCATACGGTTCGTCCCGGCGCCCATAATCCCCCGAAGCCCGGCAGTGCCAAAGGCCAGGTCCCTGTAGAACCGGTCCTCTATTTCTTTTTCATCATGAAGAGAGGAAAGCTCCTCCTTCGTACTTTCATCGGCCCAGGAGAGCCAGTCTTTGTAAGTTTCTTTATATCCCATTGTTTTCGATTCCTTTATAATTGGGGCCGCAGAGCGGCCCGGGTTCTGAAGTTTGACCGGCCTTTGGCCGGAGGGTTCTTAAGTTTGACGGCGCTAACGGTCAGTCGATTAAAAGGAAGGCCCTTTTATGGGCAGGCTATGGGCC
>ERZ772883.2270-NODE-2270-length-12344-cov-8.723574_pt1 | contig 12344 bp, 10 predicted proteins | sample MGYA00580575_ERZ772883 | MGnify/ENA primary metagenome ERZ772883 (study PRJEB29015, sample SAMEA2737666) | human gut metagenome | biome: human gut; feature: human-associated habitat; material: faeces | place: China | collected 2012 ...
TGTTTTTGCAATTTGTTTTTCGAATCTGCAAAATTAACAAACAAGAACACAATAACTACCCCCCCCGTTAATTTTAGTTAATTATGTTGCAAAACATTTTCCCATAGGCTTGGCGTGTTGTCGGTAAGAATAAATGATGCCGAGAATATATCGCAGGGAGGTGCGCAATGTGTTCATACCCGCTTCTTTTCACATATCCACCTCTGTGAAACGATTGAAAGTTCGACCGTCTCTTGTAACCTTCCCGAAAAACATCTTTTCAGGGCGCACCCAATATGCCTTCTGTCCATACAAGGCTTGATAAACCACCATGCGTTCCAACGTCTCTGAATCAAAGGCGGAATGGAAAAACTTATACTTTCCGCCCTTGAAGTGCTGAAAATACCGATATTCTTTTACCGGACAGTCCATAAGCATCTTTTGGGCAAGCGGTGCGTACCATGCCTTCACCTCCTGCTCTGTTGGTGTGTGGCCGCCCGGGAAACGGAACACATTGCTGTAGTGCTCCATAAACAACGGGCAGAAATGGGCGATGCTGTCGTGCTCGCCAAAAAGTCCCCATACGCAGTCTTTGTAATATGGGTTGCAGCAATCAAATTGTATGGCTTCCAATTCGGCAAACTCCTCAATCAACGCCTCGTCAATGACCAGCCGCTGATTGCCGTCCCTTCTCGGCGCCTTGTATTCGTGCTCACCGACGCGCTGCTTCAAAAATTCGGTCATCTTGAAATGAGGATTGCCAAGCAAGGCCGGTATGCCCACCACAGGGGCAAGCATCTGGGCAAGGAATGCTCCGCAGCTGTTGCCAAGAAGCAAGTCGGGCTGCTCCCGGTCGATGATTGAGCGAATCTCCTTCAGTGCCTCCTTGGGATGCAACGGCAGGTCGGGTGTCAGCACAACTGCCGACCCCTCGAAAGCCTCCCGCAACGCCTTTGCCATCGCACAACTTCCCGTGGCAAAAAATCCATGTAGGAACAGTATTTTCTTCTGTATTGTTTCTTTCATTAAATTCTTTTATCTTTCCGTTGGCAGCATATACGGCCGCCTAATCAATCTCGAGACACTGCTTGATGGCGGCGCGGATGGCGGCGGAGTCGGCATTGTCGCGCTGAAGGATGGTGAATATCGATTTGATATATTCATCCTTGTTCTGACAGCCGCACAGCTGCGCCACGTTGCTCTGCACAAGCATCGTTTTCTGGTTGTAGACACGCAACACGCTGCGGTAGTCGCCCTCCTGGACATAGCGGTTGAAGTCGCGGCACAGTCCCTCATAGATTGCGCGCGGACGTATCTCCTGTCCAAGATGGTCGAGATGGTCCTCAAGGGCGTTGATGTTCTGAAAACGGCGGTCAACGACCACCTCGATGGTGCGTTTCACTTGATGCCGGGTGTGCATCAACGCCTGCTGCCGCAGTTCTGCCTTGAAAAGTTTGAGGATATTGCCACGCACATGCGAAAAGGCCTTCACATCATCCTTGCCGTGCACTCGCGCCACGGTACGTATCACCCCCTCAAGCATCATTATATTCTCAATTTCAGCCACATCCGGCACATAAATCTTCTTCTGACGCAGATAGTCAACCTCCTTGGCGTTGCGCCGGTCGCGGTCAACGATGCCGCGCGAGTCAAGATGATGGAAGCCTTGAATGTCGTTGACGGAGCGCACCGTTTCTATCACCTTGTTGCAGCTTCCCATCGGCTTCACCGTGTACTCTGGGAAAATCAGCGAATACAGCCTGAAATCAAGGCTGTGGGTGCTGTCGCCCTCCACAAAAAGCACCGGTTTGCGGCTGCCCATAAGGTCGATTATCAGCTGGTCGCTCAGCGACTCGTGCGGACGGATTATCTCATAGTCCCACGTTTCCGCCTGGATGTTGCATCCTCTCACCCACACCGTGACGTTGTCGGTGCGCGACGTAGGAAACTCGATGTCGTGGGTCATGTAGACAAACGTGCAGTCGGGGCGGTGTCCCTCGATAGTTGTCCAAAGGCTTTGCGTGATGCTGCGGTGCAGGAAAAGTGTAGGCGAGTCAACAAAAATCACGCTGCCCTTCGGAGCATACAGCGTCGCGCCGATATAGAAGAACACGGCTTTCTCGCCCGCCGACAGCTGGCGGGGATTGAAGGCATTGTCGCCAAGACGGTTGGTAAACTTGATTTTACCGCCCGACCTCTGCACATCGTTTTTCGGAAACACTTCCTTCCACAGTTTCACAACGGCATCGATTTTCGTGCGCGGCAACGGGATGTCGGCGGCTGCGCCGATACGGTTCATCTTGTAGGTAAACATATCATTCATCTCATCGTTGAGCAGCATAAACAGCAGCATCTCAAACTCTGTCTCGGCTACGGGTTTCACAAACTGCACCGACTGCAGCGCCTGCTGATAGAACGTAGTGACCGACTGCGCCTGTATGTCGCCGTCTTTTATCGGATACAAGGCTTTGAGAGCGGAAATTGTGAATGCACGGTTGCCAAGGTCGGCAATCATCCGGTTGACAAAGCGTGTCTTGCCAGAGCCGTTGGCTCCGACCACTGTGATTTGCTGGCGCCCGTTGAGCGTCGCCGGCTGCTGCCCGTCTATTCGTTTCGGAAGCGTTATGTCCATCGTATTCAGATTTTTGTCAGTGTAAAGTTAATCACTTACCACGAAAAATACAAACACGAAGCGACTAAATAATCAATTTAAATGACTTACTTACCAGAATATCTCCGCCACGACGTGGAACGGAAAAAGAGTGATGGCGACCACTGCGTTGAGCGTGATGAGAAGCACGGTGCGGTCGGTGCGTTTCATCGCCGCCTCAATGTTGCCGGCGCGCAGCATGCGGCGTGCAGTAACGGCTGAGCGTATCGACAGCCACGACAGCGGAAGCAACAGATAGAAAAACGGACTGCCGAGCAGCGAGAGGGGTGCGAACACATTGAAAAACGACAAAGCGATGATTACCGTCGTGACAACAGCGGCACGCAGATGTGTGGGGCAATGGCGCACGGCGTCATCAGCCGCCCGATGCTTCTCAACGACCTTTACACCAAAGATTTGCGCGAACTCAGGCACGAGTCTTGCCTCTGTCCATTGCGGCAGCCCTTGGCGCCACACCTTCGTTTCCGCCGCAAGTCCATGCGCGGTCAATTCCTCAAGGCTGAACGGGCCTTCGCTATTTCCGTCCTTTATCATCCAATACTTCATACGGCAAAGTTACTGATTTTCCTCAAAAGAATCATCGTTCAGAGCATCTTTTCAAGGATGTCGAGAGCGTGGAGCATATCGGCATGAAACGTGGCGTGCGAACGCAGAAAGTCTGTGCGGCCGTCTGCCAGCAAGGAATACAGCTCAGGATTCATGTCGTCGGCAAACGAGGAAATGGCATACTCGATGTCGTCGCGCTGCCAGTCCATTGTCGAATGGGCATAGACACGCTCCTTCTGGTGCAGGAAGCAATAGGCGGTCTCGATACCGGCGCGCGTAATCATCGGTCGTAACCCTCCGGACGAATTTGACGCTGCTCCACGCTGTAGACGTAGCCATGACTGAGAAGATACGCCTTCAGCTGCTCCGGGTCGCGGTTGTAGGCATAGCAGATCTGTTCGAGCGAGTCAAACTCCTCGTCGCGCAGCAGCATATTGATTGTCGACACAAGTATTGCGGGGTCGGTTGGCAGATAGTCCATATTCTTGTCGTTTTTTTCACTCCATCAGCGGTGCCTCCACAGCATCGTCGCTCTGCTCCTGAAGGAAGAGGAAGTAGTCGGAGAACGAGCGTCCCTCCTTGAGCAGCAGGTCGAAATTCTTTTCACTGATAAACACAGGGCGCACCTGACGCGGAATGACAACCTGACGGTCGGCAAACAGTTGACGGCTGTAGTCCTCAAGGTCGGCGTAGCTGGTGAATCCCTTGATTATGATTATTCCGAGTTGTCCATACGTCTGACGGTCGATGTCGAAATCGCGCACAGCATAGTTCGAGAAGTTGTGGCGTGCCACGTCGAAGAGCAGACGGTTTGACGACACGCTGTCGACAGGATACGTGAGCAGACAGATGTGCGGACCCTCGCGCGACGTGTCAAACGGCGTATACTCCGTCGTGGAGTTGACCGCCGCAGTGTCGTTTGTGAGCCGTATCGACCAAATCATGCCACGCACGTTGCCTCCGGCTCCCGAATTCGGTTTTCTGCCTTTGGCAAGATCCTTCAGAATCGACGAGGCGAGCGGTGTGATGTCGGTGTCGGGATAGCGCACAAGCAATTCCTTGAGCGTTTCCTGGAAACGGTCGTATTTCTTCTCCGAGAGGTAGGAGAGTGCGTCGAGAAGCATGAACTTAGGCATAATTTTCGACAACGGATATCGGTTCATAATCCCCTGATACCCCTCATGCACCGCTGCGTTGCGGTTTGCAAGATAGTCGGCATACGTCTTCTCATACATCCGCTCCTGCTCGCTCTCCATGTTGCGCAGGTTTTCGATATAATTCGGGTCGGCGAGAGCCATACCATATTTCGTGTCGGCAAAGTCGGCAAGAATCTTCTGACGGCATGTCTCTGCCTTGTCGGCATATCCGTAGCGCACATACATCAGATACATATTATAATATATGTCAAGGCGATACACATTGTCGGGATAGCGGGTCAGCAGCTCGTTGAACGCGGCTTCGGCGGCATTCACATCCTCAAGTTTGTCCTTCAGGATTATGCCCATATTAAACAGTCCCTCCTGCACGATGTTGTGAGAGTTCTGTATTTCCTCCTCCGTTTTTGGAATCTGCACCAGATAGTATTCCGGGAAGTGCGGATCCTGCTCATGCGCCAGCTGCTCCTCGTTTTTCTTGCGGGCGGCAATCTCCTCGTCGCTTAGCGGATTGCCGAGCGAGTCGACCATCTCTTTCTGCTTGTCGTCGTCGCCATAGTCAACCTCCGAGTTGAAGTCGCTGACGGAGAAAGTGGTCTTGTTGGCGCGGCGCCAGTCGTCTTCCAGCTTACGGCTGCCCCATCGGCGCTGGAATTCCGTCTTTCCGGCATTTTTAGTGGCGGTGTTGTAGAAATACCACGACTTGTCGGTGTTGAGCGTATAGTTCTGCGTGTTGCTCTTCAGCTGGCTTCCGGCAGCGTCGGGCCGCGACGCAAGCGCCTGCAGCGCAGCCTCCTCAGCAGCTTTCTTCTCCTTGTCTTTCAACTCTTTCACCAATCGGTCAGCCACCTTCTTCTGCTCCTCCGGCGACAGTTTTGAAAGCGCCAGCAACGAATCCTGCAGCGTGACATTCTGCGAGTAGACAGCCAGTTCGTCGAGCACGTCGCTGCGCTTCTTCAGCATCGCATAGTTCTGATAGTCCTCCGGCAGCTGCGCCACGCCCTCAGAATAGCAAGGCTGCGCCTTGTCATATTCATAGCGGTCGAAATAGAGTCCGCCGAGCGTAATCTGGTTTATAGCCTTGTCGATGCCGTTGCGCGTGCTTTTCTCATTGGCAAGCACATAGTTTTTTATGGCGTTTGCCGTGTCGCAGCGCGACAGGTAGAGATTGCCTATGGCATAGTATATCTGGTCGAGGTATTCTTTGTTGCGGTCTAACCGCGCCATGCGCTGTAACGACCTTACCTCTGAATTGATGTTCTGTCCGGTGTAGACCTCGCTCTGCTTGATGCGGGCGTTGAACTGTGTGCGGTAGGTGGCGCTCGACGCTCCAGCCACCGACTTAAACATACGGTAGGCGGCAGCCTTGTCGCCATTGGCCTCATAAACCTGTCCGAGCAAAAATGCCAGACGCGTCTTCTGTGCGCCTCCGGTTTCTTTGTATGCCGCAAGCAGCACAGGCGCTGCCTTGTCATACTGGCGCGTCTTCACAAGGAAGTCGGCATAAGCCGTGTTGTACATCGTGCGCAGCCGCTTGTTCACAAGCTCGTCCTGCTTCAGCCGCGACAACACGTTCTCCGCCTCGTTTGTCCATCCCAGCGCGCAGTAGCTGCGCAACTGCCATATCTTCGCCTCTGTGACGAGTTTCGGAAGCCACGGGAAATAGCGCTCCACATACATAAACGTAGCCGCCGCCGCGGAGAAGTCGCCTTTCAGATACTGCGCCTCGCCCATAAGCCGCCACGCATTGTGGAGAAACGGGTTGTACTCGTTACGCTTCAGATAATCACGATATTTCGGGTCGCGCATCTTGCTGCGGTCCTTCTTCGGTTTCTTCTGGATGGAATGGAGGGCGATGGCTTTCTGCATCTTCTCGATTGTGCGGTCGAAACTCACCGACGGATGCGTGGCTTTGTCGTCGGCAAACGACTCGGCGGGATGCACATAGACGAAGTCGGAATAGTCGTCCTCATATTCCTCCTCCATCTTCTTCAACTGCTCCTTATAGTGCTGCTCTCCGTTGAAATAAACGTTGTAGCGGGTGGTGAACGACTGCATAAAACGGGAGCCGGCGGTGTTTTTCTTCGTGCTGCACGACAGCAACACGGAGCACAACACTGCCACCACAACCGTCAAATATGTCGCCGTCCGGCACTTCATACATAATATTAACGCTCGCGCACGCTTTTTATTTCAGTGCGGCATTTAAAAAAATCGCCCCACCACCGCCGATTTTCCCAACTGTATATTTGCGCAATAAAAATTAATGTCTAATTTTGTGAAACTAATAACAAACAAAACTATTATCATTTAATCTTAAAGATATGGCTTTTCCTTTTATTACCGCAGAACAGGCGGCTGAATTGGTGAACAACGGCGACAATGTCGGTTTCTCTGGTTTCACCGCTGCCGGCACGCCTAAATTTGTCGCTCCTGCAATCGCAGCTAAAGCGAAAAAAGAACACGAAGCCGGACGTCCGTTCAAAATCAACGTATTTACAGGTGCTTCGACCAATGACTACATCGACGGCGAGCTTGCACGTGCCGATGCCGTGAATTTCCGCACGCCGTATCAGTCATGCAAAGACACCCGCGCACGCCTCAACGCTCACGAAATCAACTATTGCGACATGCACCTCTCTCAGCTTGCGCAGAACCTCCGCTACGGATTCTTCGGCAAGATGGACATGGTGGTAATCGAGGCTGGCGACGTGACCGACGACGGCGAAATTCTGCTCGGTCCTGGTGTGGGCAACATCCCTTCGCTCGCTCACCTTGCCGACAAGATTGTAATTGAGCTCAATGAGCATATCCCGGCTGAAATCCGCGGTCTGCACGACATCTACATGCCGCTCGACCCGCCTTACCGCCGCGAGATTCCTATCTATAAGCCAAGCGACCGCATCGGTTCTCCGGTGCTGAAAGTCGACCCGTCGAAAATCGTGGGTATCGTAAAAACCTACAACACCGACAAGGTGCACGGATTCTCGCCTATCGACGAGACCACTATGCGCATCGGTGCAAACGTTTGCAAATTCCTCATCGGCGAGCTCCGCGCCGGACGCATCCCTAAAGAATTCCTGCCGTTGCAGTCTGGTGTGGGCAACATTGCCAACGCCGTGCTCCACGGTTTGGAGGAAAGCCCGGAAATCCCTCAATTCGATATGTACACCGAAGTGATTCAAGACGCCGTGCTCGACCTTATGGAGAAAGGCAAATGCCGCTTCAGCAGCACATGCTCGCTCACATTCTCCGACGAGACGATGGACCGCTTCTTCAAAAACGTTGATTTCTTCCGCGACAAGGTGCTTATCCGTCCGGGCGAAATCTCAAACAACCCTGAGATTATCCGTCGACTTGGCGTGATTTCTATGAACACTGCTCTCGAAGCCGACATCTTCGGCAACGTCAACTCAACCCACGTGGTGGGCACCAAGATGATGAACGGTATCGGCGGCTCAGGCGACTTCACTCGCAATGCCTATATCTCTATCTTCAGCTGCCCGTCAATCACAAAAGAGGGCAAAATCAGCAACATCGTGCCGATGGTGTCACACATCGACCACAGCGAGCACTCTGTGGCTGTGCTCATCACCGACCAGGGTATCGCCGACCTCCGCGGAAAGGATCCGTTGCAGCGCGCCGAACTCATCATCGAGAACTGCGCACACCCGGCCTATCGTCCGTTGCTCCGCGACTACTTGAAGCTGAGCAAAGGCGGACACACGCCTCACACCCTCAAGGCTGCCTTCGCATTCCACGAAGAGTTTAACGCTTCGGGCGACATGCAGAAGACCGACTTCTCGAAATTTGCATAATAAACTACGCATAAACACCATCTAAAAGGGGTTGCCGAAACCATACGGCGACCCCTTTTTCATATATTTAGGTGTGAAATCAGTTGCATTGTGGTTTTTTTTGTCTAATTTTGCGGCGCAAAAACAAGAGAGAATTATTGATATGCCGAAAAATTTAGTAATTGTCGAGTCACCTGCAAAGGCTAAGACAATCGAAAAGTTTCTGGGAGACGACTACAAAGTAATGTCAAGTTATGGCCACATCCGCGACCTTCAAAAGAAGGATTTCAGCATCGACGTGGAGCACGACTACAAACCCATATATGAAATCCCTGCCGACAAGAAGGAACTTGTGAAGCAGTTGAAGGCTGAAGCGAAAAAGGCAGACACGGTCTGGCTCGCTTCCGATGAGGACCGCGAGGGAGAAGCCATCGCTTGGCACCTGTACGAGGTGCTCGGTCTGACGCCGGAAAAGACAAAACGCATCGTATTTCACGAAATCACCAAAAGCGCAATCCTTCACGCCATCGAGACGCCGCGCGGCATCGACATCGACCGTGTGAACGCCCAGCAGGCGCGCCGTGTGCTCGACCGCATCGTGGGCTTCGAACTGTCGCCTGTGCTTTGGAAAAAAATCAAACCGGCTCTCTCCGCCGGACGCGTGCAGAGCGTGGCGGTAAGACTGATTGTGGAACGCGAGAAGGAAATCAAGAATTTCAAGGCTGAGGAATACTACCGTGTGGTGGCTTTGCTCCACACCGACAATGCGGCGCAGCCTATCCGCGCTGAGCTCAACAAGCGTCTGCCAAGCAAAGAGGCGGCAATGGAGTTTCTCGAATCATGCAAGAACGCAACGTTCAGCATCAGCGACCTGACAGTGAAACCGCTGAAGAAGTCGCCGGCAGCCCCGTTCACCACGTCGACGCTGCAGCAGGAGGCTTCACGCAAACTGGGATTCACCGTGTCGCAGACAATGATGGTGGCTCAGCGCCTCTACGAATCCGGACATATCACTTACATGCGTACCGACAGTGTCAACCTGTCGTCGCTTGCTCTCGGCACTATCAAGGAAGAAATCGCAACTACGCTCGGCGACAAATACTACAAGGCGCGCAACTACCACACCACGGCAAAGGGCGCACAGGAGGCTCACGAGGCTATCCGCCCTACATACATCTCACACCACGAAATCTCGGGAACGGCGCAGGAGAAACGCCTCTACGACCTTATTTGGAAGCGCACCATCGCCACTCAGATGGCTGATGCCGAACTGGAGAAAACCACCGCCGAAATCAGCATCGGCGGACGCCAGGAAAAGTTTGTGGCTACGGGCGAGGTTATCAAATTCGACGGTTTCCTGCACGTATACATGGAATCGTCCGACGATGAATCAAACGACGCGGAGTCGGACACTCGCCTGCCTGAACTGAAAAAGGGCGAGACTCTCGCGCTCGATGAAATCGACACCACACAGCGCTACACGCAGCAGCCGCCACGCTACTCCGAGGCGATGCTCGTAAAGAAACTCGAGGAACTGGGCATCGGACGTCCTTCAACCTACGCTCCGACAATCTCTACTATACAGAACCGCGACTACGTGGAAAAAGGCGAGAAAACCGGAACAAAACACGACATCTGCCTGCTCGAGCTGAAAAACGGCAAAATCAAAGAAACGAAGAAGGAAGAGTCGTACGGCAACGAGAAAAACAAGCTCATCCCGACCGACGTGGGTATGGTGGTCAACGATTTCCTTATGGAATATTTCCCCGACATCATGGACTACAACTTCACTGCCAACGTGGAGGAGAAATTCGACCATATCGCTGAAGGTCAGACAAAATGGAACGACGAGATTGCCAATTTCTATAAACTGTTCCACCCGGAAGTGGAAAAAATTTCCAACCTGCGCCTCGAGCACAAGGTGGGAGAACGCGTGCTCGGCACCGACCCGAAAACAGGCAAAGAGGTGTCGGTGAAAATCGGACGTTTCGGTCCGCTCGTGCAGCTCGGATCGACCGACAGTGAGGAGAAGCCGCAATTTGCATCGCTGCAGAAGGGACAGTCGGTAAGCGACATAACACTCGAGGAGGCTCTAAAGCTCTTCGAGCTGCCACGCACCCTCGGAGACTACGAGGGCGAGACCGTGACGGTGGCTATCGGACGCTTCGGCCCATACGTGAAACACGGCAAAATGTTTGTCTCGGTGCCCAAGACGCTATCACCGCAAACAATCACCCTCGACGAGGCAGTCGAGCTGATCAAGAACAAAGCCGAAGCAGAGAAAAAACGTCTGGTAAAAACATTCGACGAGGAGCCGGAGATGGAAATCCTCAACGGCCCTTACGGAGTCTATATCTCATACAAAAAGAAGAACTACAAGATTCCGAAGGACAAGGATGCGGCGGCTCTCTCGCTCGATGATTGCCGCGCAATTATCGAAGAGGCGGCAAACGCACCTAAAAAGCCGCGCCGCACCGTGCGCCGCACTACAAAAAAATCATAATCGCGATGACTCCAACATACATCCATCTTGAGTCGATACGCTCCACCAACACCTATCTGGCGCAAAACGCCGAAGGTGCTGTCCACGGCACCGTTGTCTACGCCGACTGCCAAACCGCAGGACGCGGACAGCGGGGCAACTCGTGGGAAAGCGCCGACTTCAAAAACATCACGATGTCGATGTTGCTGCGCCCGGCAAACGTGAAGCCAAGCTGCCAGTTCTGGCTGTCGGAAGCGGTGGCGCTTGCTGTGGTGCACACCCTTGACCGCTACATCGACAACGGCGTAAGCATAAAATGGCCTAACGACATTTACTGGAACGACCGCAAAATCTGCGGGATCCTCGTGGAACACTCGCTGTCAGGCGGAAAAATCGACCACACGATAGCGGGCATCGGACTCAACATCAACCAAGAGAAATTCCTGTCTGACGCACCCAACCCCGTGTCACTACGCCAAATCATCGGCTGCGACACCCCGCTGCCCGATGTGCTGCACCATCTTTCCGAAGAGCTGCTGCGCCTTGCCGACTCGCTGCCCGACAACGCCGAGTCGCTGCACGCCGAGTTTCTCAGCCGCCTATACCGCCGCAACGGGTTGCACACTTACCGCAACGTTGCCGACCGGACGGCTGACCATCTCGCAGCCGGCGAAGAGTTCTGCGCCGAAATTGCCGACGTGGCTCCCGACGGCATCCTGACCCTCGCCCGCCCCGACGGCTCCCGCCCTCGCTTCGCTTTCAAAGAAGTAGAATTTGTAATCGGAAAATAAGTCTACACAAATATACTCTCGCGCAGCCCATTGGCTGAGGCGGTACGTGCCGGAGGTACGTCACTTTTCGGTAACCCGGTACGCGACGCAGGAGCGTGCCGAGACTGTGCATCTCCAGCCGTCAGCGTGCCGGAGGTACGCCACTGCGCTATTTATTGTTGAGAAATTTGTATTGGCAACAAGATGTGGCTATCTTTACCAAAAAATGCGATGAGTTACACAAATTTACTTTATCATATTATTTTTCGCACAAAAGACAGCCTGAAGACTATCAATTTAGTTAATGCCCCATTACTGTACAACTACATTTTCGGCATCTGTCGAAATAAGAACTGCAAACTATACCGAATCGGCGGCGTAACCGACCATATACATATCTTCGCCGGACTCCCACCGACACTGTGTGTCTCAGATTTCGTAAAACTAATCAAGACGGAGTCAAACAAATTCATGAAAAACCATCGCTCCGAATTTCCTAAGTTTGGAGGATGGGGTACAGGATACTGTGCATTGACATATAGCAGCCGTGACCGGGAGATGATAATTAATTACATCAAGCAACAACCAGAACATCATCTTGGCCTCGGATATGCGGATGAATTACGTGAGCTACTTGAAGAGAACGACGTTTCCTATAATTTGGATTACTTCGACAAAGACTGAACATTTGCACGTGAAGCAGTAGCGTACCTCCGGCACGCTGGTTGGTGTAGGGATGCCCTCTGTCCCCGGCACGCGACGCAGGAGCGTGCCGGGACCGTGCATCTCCAAGCCGTCAGCGTGCCGGAGGTACGCCACTGTCCACGATTATTTAGGAATAAAAAAGTTCCGCAAGCAATGCTTACGGAACTTTTGCGCTTCAAGATGGACTTGAACCAACGACCCCCTGATTAACAGTCAGGTGCTCTAACCAACTGAGCTATT
>ERZ772883.2277-NODE-2277-length-12329-cov-24.378279_pt1 | contig 12329 bp, 5 predicted proteins | sample MGYA00580575_ERZ772883 | MGnify/ENA primary metagenome ERZ772883 (study PRJEB29015, sample SAMEA2737666) | human gut metagenome | biome: human gut; feature: human-associated habitat; material: faeces | place: China | collected 2012 ...
GGGAGTTTTTGAAGCTGCCGCAAGGCAGCTATAAAACTGCGGCGAAGCCGCCACCACAACCCTCTGAACCCTCTGAACCCTCTGAACCCTCTGAACCTGAGCTGCGGAGCAGCTCCATGGCGCCACCGCAGCCCTCGCGCCGGCAGGCGCGTCAAACCTTAGAACCTTTGCGCCGGCAGGGCGCATCAAACTTCGGCCCTGAAGGGGCCGTCAAACCTGAAAAGAGGGCCGCTTGGCGGCCCTCTTTTCATATATGCAGCACATCTTTAAATGCTTTGATATAGTGTCTTGACACCGGCACCTTCTGCTTTTCATAACTGGTCATGGTGAGGAGGAGGGTGCCGTTGTCCTGGGGCTGGATTTCGTGAATCATGGAGAGGTTCACGATGTAGCCCTTATGGGTGCGGAAGAAGCCCAATGGGGTGAGGAGGTTTTCTATATCCCGGAGGGTCATTCTGGATTCCACGATGCCGCTGGTGGTGTAGAAGAGGGAACGGTCCGATTTTTCCGTACACACCAGTACGATTTCCTCGGAAGGGGAAATCATGAGGGTTTTATTTTTTGTCTGGATGGAAACTTTCTGGGACGATACCTGGACTTCGCCGGGCACTGTTTGGCCCCGCCTTAAAGCCAGGCTGTCGTTGAGGCGTTCGATGATGCGGCGGATGCGGATTTCGGAGTAGGGCTTCAGGATGTAGTCGAAGGCTTCCAGGTCGAAGGCCTGCAGGGCGAACTGGCTGTATCCCGTGGCAAAGACGATTTTCAAAGGCAGGTCCATTTTGAGGATTTCTTTGGCGCACTCCAGACCGTTCATCATGGGCATTTCAATGTCCAGGAAAAGAATGTCCACATTAGGGTGGGCCTTCAGAAACTGCAGGACCTCCCTGCCGTTGGCGCATTCGCCCACGATTTTCACGCCGGGAATGGCGGAGAGCTCATATTTCAATTCTCCTCTGGCCGGGAGCTCGTCATCAGCCACCAGTGCTTTGATTTCTTCCATGACTTTCCTTTCTTATGCCTTATCCGGCAGTACGATGGTTTTCGTAATGGTATCCTCCTCCTGGTCCGGGGAGGATTCTTTCTTTTCAATCTTTGGAATATTGGCAAATACCAGGGTGCCCTTATTTTCCTTACTTACGATATGGAGGCCGCAGGCGCTGCCGAAGAGGGATATGAGGCGCTGGTGCACATTGATGAGGCCGATCTGGTCCCGCCGCTTGTGGTCTATGAGGAGCTTCTTTCGCTTCCTGGCAGGAATGCCGACCCCCGTGTCCAGTACATAAATTTTGAAATACTTCGGGTGTTCGATGAGGCCCACCTTGATTTTCCCGCCCTCCGGCCGTTTGAAAATGCCGTGAATCACCGCATTTTCCACCAGCGGCTGCAAGAGCAGCGGCGGCACCTGGATGGTGTCCAGCTTATCCTTTGGGAAATCGTAGGTAATCTTCAGCCTGTCGCCGAACCGTGCCCGCTCCAGCTCTGTGTAACATTCGATGACATGAAGCTCCTCGGACAGGGGAATGAGCTTGGAAGGATTGTTCAGGCTGTGGCGGAAATAGTCGGACAGGTACTGGATGAGCTTTCGCGCCGTGTCGGGATCGCTCCGCACATAGTAGCTGATGGTATTTAATGTATTATATAGGAAATGAGGATTAATCTGGGCCTGCAGCGCCCGGATTTCTGCCTCCGCCAAGAGATTCTCCTCCTCCTTCATCCGGTCATACTCATAAATGGCCTCCATCACATGGCAGATGCCGTGAAGAAATTCGACGCCCAGCTTCGTGAACGTATCGCCCTTGCTCTTGGCGGCGATAATCCATCCCACTGTCTCATGCCGGTATGTCACCGGCAGCGTCATCAAATGGGGCATATCCGGCAGGGATTTCTGCAGCTTCAGAATGGCGATTTCCGCATCCCCCTGGGTCTCGTCTGCTTCCGTCTTGTAATTGGTACGGGTGTAGAACTGATTCCTGTAGGAAATGGCCGTCCAAATGAGACTGGGCAGGGAAGAAGTCATGAGCTCTGCAATTTTGTAGATATTGGCATCGTTGAACCCGTCGTGGAGCGTGGCAAACAGCGCCGCCACGGCGTCGAAGGTATTCTTCGTGGTCTGGGTCTTCTCCGAATCCCTCTGGTGTATAAAGAACTCAATCACCATATAGAAAAGAGACACAGCGATGGTATTCGTCACGATGATAGGCAGGGACAGGGCAAAGAAATCCTCCGGATGGCTGATGGTCTGGGGGAATGTGAGAAATGCAAAAAACAGCCAGAAAAGGATTTCCAGGATAAAGGCATCCAGAAAAGCCCACATCCAGAGCTGATGATGATGCTTCTTCAGCCGCTTGGAAAGGAACCCCGCCGCAATGCCCTGGATAATCGTGAGCCCGCCGTGGATAAAAGCGGCGTCCGTGGAAATAAAGAAAGCCCGGTGGAAACCGGTGATGACACCGGTCACCGTCCCCACCACCGGCCCGCCGATAAAGCCTGCCAGAATGATGCCTACCGCACGGAAATTGATGATACCCCCGCCGGCCTCTACATTCCAGTAGGTACCGCAGATGGAAAGGATGGAAAAAAGCAGGATGAAAAATACCATATGCCGCCGGCTGAAATGCTTGGCGGAAATGGCTTCACGGAAAAAAGTGGTGCGGCATATGAGAAGAAGGAGAAGAAGAAAAATGGAAATGCCGAACCATACATGCTGGATACCGATAATCCATGAAGAATTCATACTATCATCCTTTCGATGGAAAGATGGGGGATTGTTTATGAAAAAATGTTTCGCGAAGCTTTGTTGTCCCACCGCTTGCGGGGGAAAGGTGGTGCCGCAGGCACCAAAGGGGGAACCTCTACAATACGTAGTATGATAATGTCTGCTTATAGTTTACCTTCTAATTCCTTTATCCTTGCTTCAGTAACGCGAAGTACCATGTCACAGACAATATCAAATCTTTTCTCTATATCTTCATTGGTAAAACGAAGAACCATGTATCCTTTTTCATTCAACTTTCCGCTACGCCACTCATCGTAGTTTTTGCCGCAGTCTGAATAGTGCTGTGCACCGTCGATTTCAATGACCAGCTTTGCTTTGCGACAGGTAAAATCAGCAATAAAAGGAGATGATACATCCTGCCTCCTGAAATGGAAAGGAAGCCTTTTCAGACAGTATATCCACATACGCGATTCCTGAGGTGTCATACATTTTCGCATACTGCGGGCTCTTTTCTTGAGTTTGGGGTTCAATGGCTTCGGTTTCATGATGGGATTCCTTTTGTCATAGAAAAAGAAGTCGAATATTAACACAATGAGACAATCTCTCTGCTCAATATTGAGCAGGTTCCCCCTTGCCTGTGCACATTCTGCATAGGATGTGCAAGTCAGCCAAAGTTGGCGCCTAGCCTGCCCATTAAGGCGCTTTCCTTTTGTCTGGCTGACCGATTTCGCGGGACTTCCCCTAAAGGGAAGCATGTCACTGGATTTTCGGGTCACTACGTTCCCCTACAAATCCAGTTCCCTTGCCACCCCGCAAGCGGGGGCACAATAAAGCAGAGGAGAAACCTTCTGAACCCGGGCCGCCGCAGGCGGCCCTTTTCCTATTGCTTTTTCCTCTTCATAATGCTAGAATGTGCTGGAACAAAAAGCCCTGAAAATGCAATAGGAAATTTCTACGCAAGAAAAATTCTATAGCGGGCATGAAAAATTCTATAAAAGAAAATATCTTAACCATGGTATTTAAAAATTTTTGGTATTAATCAGGAACGAATCCTTGCATTGAGTCATGAATTGTAGTAAAATTTATCTTTGCAACCGTTCCTTTTTATTATTTATAATGTATGTATATTATAAGGCTTTAAGGAAGGATTTCCTTCCCGGGAGCCCTGTTTTGAAACGAAAGGGTGAGGCGAGGAATGCCCAAAAGCAAGATGTTCAGACCTGTGCAGGTTGGTAAGAAGAAGAGATACACCTATGCCAGATCACAGGAAGTCCTGAAAATGCCGCATTTGCTCGATCTGCAGACGAAGTCCTATGAATGGTTCTGCAGGGAAGGGCTGAAGGATGTATTTGCAGATATTTCCCCAATTGAGGACAGCGCGCACAAGTGGGCGCTGCATTTTGGCGATTACTATTTCGGCAAAGGCAAGTACAATATCGAACAGTGCAAGGCGAAGGATGTCAATTATTCTGCTCCTCTCTACGTGAAGGTGCGCCTGGAAAACAAGGAGACCGGAGAACTGAAGGAACATGACCTTTTCATGGGTGATTTCCCGGTTATGACCGACACCGGCACTTTTATCATCAACGGCGCTGAACGTGTCATCGTTTCCCAGCTGGTCCGCTCTCCCGGCGTGTACTACAAGAAGGAAAGGGACGCTTTCGATAAGGAAATCTACAGCGCCCAGCTCATTCCGAACCGCGGCGCCTGGATCGAACTGGAGTCCGACCCGGCCGGTTCCATTTCCGTCCGCATCGACCGGAACCGCAAGATGCCTGTCACCGTTCTGGTCCGTGCTCTGGGCTATTCTTCCAATGAGGAAATCCTGGATCTCTTCGACCATGATATCCACATTGAAAAGACCCTGGACAAGGATAATACTACGGACCGCAAGTCCGCTCTCATTGAAATTTACCACAAGCTGCGCCCCGGTGAACCGGCTACGGAAGAATCCGGTACCACGCTGCTCAATAATTTCTTCTATGACCCCCGCCGCTACGACCTGGCCAAGGTTGGCCGCTACAAGCTGAACAAGAAGCTGGCCTGGAAGAACCGTCTCCTGGGACATAAGACCGAAGGTCCTATCGTGAACCAGGAAACCGGCGAAGTGGTGATTGAAGCCAACAGCTATATCGATGAAGAAGCTATCGCAAAAATCGAGGAAAGCGGCGTATTCTCCTCCTTCGACCAGGTGGAAGTGATGACCCAGAAGGACGACGGCACTCCTGTCAAGGTTATCTGCTCCTCCGGCAACCGGGAAGATAATTACCGTATCCTGGAACGCTGCGACATTATTGCCTGCATCGATTATCTCCTGAACATGATGCAGGGCTACGGCCGGAGCGACGATATCGACCATCTGGGCAACCGCCGCGTCCGCTGCGTAGGGGAACTTCTGCAGAACCAGTTCCGCATCGGCCTCACCCGTATGGAAAGGGTTGTCCGCGAAAGAATGACTACCCAGGACCAGGACAAGATGACACCCCAGGCTCTGGTGAATATCCGCCCCGTGGTGGCAGCTATCAAGGAATTCTTCGGTTCCTCCCAGCTGTCCCAGTTCATGGACCAGACAAACCCCCTGGCTGAACTGACCCATAAGCGCCGTCTCTCCGCCCTGGGCCCCGGAGGTCTGTCCCGTGAAAGAGCGGGGTTCGAAGTCCGCGACGTGCATTACTCCCACTACGGCCGCATGTGCCCGGTAGAAACCCCTGAAGGCCCGAACATCGGTCTGATTTCCTCCCTTTCCAACTACGGTATCATCAACAAGTACGGCCTCATCGAGACCCCATACCGCATCATTGAAAAGAGCGTAGATGAAAAGACCGGTGAAAAGGAATACCATGTGACAAACGAAACCAAGTATGTCACTGCCGATATTGAAGAAGATAAAATCATTGCCCAGGCTTCCGAACCGCTGGACGAAGAGGGCCATTTCCTTCATAAGAACGTGGCCAGCCGCCGCGGCCCGGATGTATTGGAAGCGGAACCGGAAGAAGTGGACCTGATGGACGTATCTCCAAAGCAGGTCGTTTCCATCGGTACATCCCTTATTCCATTCCTGGAACACGATGATACGAACCGTGCCCTCATGGGCGCCAACATGCAGCGCCAGGCTGTGCCGCTGCTCCGTCCGGAAGCGCCGCTTGTCGGCACCGGCATGGAATGGGTAGCGGGTCAGGACTCCGGCGTCTGCATCCTCGCCAAGAGGGGCGGCACCGTGGAAAGAGTCACCGGCCGCCAGATCATTGTCCGTGCGGATAACGGGGAGCTCGACACCTACGACCTCATTAAATTCATGCGTTCCAACCAGTCCACCTGCATTAACCAGCGCCCCACCGTATTCAAGGGCGAAAGGGTTGAAAAGGGCGATACCCTGGCAGACGGCATGGCAACGGACCAGGGCGAACTGGCTCTGGGCCACAACGTACTGGTAGCCTTCGTATCCTGGGAAGGGTACAACCACGAAGACGCCGTTCTGATTTCCGAACGCCTCTGCAAAGACGACCTGTACACCTCCATCCACATTGAAGAATACGAATGCGATGCCAGAGACACCAAGCTTGGCGAAGAAGAAATCACCCGCCAGCTGTCCTCAGTTTCCGAAGATGCTGTGAAGTATCTGGATGAAAACGGCATCATCATGGTGGGCGCCGACGTACGGCCCGGCGATATCCTGGTAGGCAAGGTCACCCCGAAGGGCGAAACCGAGCTTACTCCGGAAGAAAGACTCCTCCGCGCCATCTTCGGCGACAAGGAAAGAGAAGTCCGTGATACTTCCCTCCGCGTTCCCCACGGCGAATTCGGCAAGGTGGTGGACGTAAAGGTATTTACCCGTGAAAACGGCGATGAACTGGCTCCCGGTGTGAACAAGCTGGTCCGCGTCTACATCGCCCAGAAACGTAAGATCCGTGAAGGCGACAAGATGGCCGGCCGTCACGGCAACAAGTGCGTATGCTCCCGCATCCTGCCGGTGGAAGATATGCCATTCACCCCGGACGGCCGTCCGGTGGACCTGGTACTGAACCCCCTGGGCGTACCGTCCCGAATGAACATCGGCCAGATTCTGGAAATCCACCTGTCCTGGGCCTGCCACATGCTGGGTGAAGAAATCCATGCAGCCCTGGCAGCAGGAGAAGGTTCCGCCAAGTATGAGGAAATGAAACAGCGCCTCATCGACTGCGGATATGATTTCGAAAAATACGGCATGCCTGAACCTACGGAATCCGGCATCCACATCGCAACGCCTGTCTTCGACGGCTGCCGCGATGAAGACCTGGCAGCAACCCTTAAAGCAGCCGGTCTCCCGGCCAACGCCAAGACCGACCTCTATGACGGCCGTACCGGTGAAAAACTGGACAACCAGGTCACCATCGGCTGGAAATATATGCTGAAACTCCATCATCTGGTTGATGATAAGATTCATGCCCGCTCCACCGGTCCATACTCCCTGGTTACCCAGCAGCCACTGGGCGGCAAGGCACAGTTCGGCGGCCAGCGTTTCGGCGAAATGGAAGTGTGGGCACTGGAAGCCTACGGCGCAGCCTACACCCTGCAGGAAATCCTGACAGTGAAGTCCGATGATGTCATCGGCCGTGTGAAGGCTTACGAAAAGATTGTAAAGGGCGAAAACATTCCGAGCCCCGGCGTTCCGGAATCCTTCAAGGTCCTCATGAAGGAACTGCAGTCCATCGGACTGGACGTACGGATTCTCAATGAAAACGGCGACGAAGTGGTTCTGAAGGAACTGGACGAAAGCGACCTGGAACAGGGCTACGGCGGCGGCGAACGCTGGCACCGGGACGAAGTGAAGGAAGCCATGGAAGGGGACAGTGCAGTCACTGAATCCAGAAATGCCATGGAAACATCCATGAACGGCGGAGAAATGGCTGCCAGCAACGATGTTGCCTCCTTCAACGACACCCTGGAAGCGGAAGCCAATGCTCCTACCGACGAAGAAGCAGGATTCGGCGAAACGGATATGAACAATGAAACCGGCCACAGCGATGGCCAGGATGAATAAACCCGGAAAGGAGAAGAACCCAATTGTTAGATGTAAACGAATTTGATTCCATGAAAATCGGTATCGCCTCTCCGGAAAAGATCCTTGAATGGTCCCACGGCGAAGTCACCAAGCCGGAAACCATCAACTACAGAACCCTGAAGGCAGAAACCGACGGTCTCTTCTGTGAAAAGATTTTCGGACCAACCAAGGACTGGGAATGCAAGTGCGGCAAGTACAAAAAAATGCGCTACAGAGGCACCATCTGCGACAAGTGCGGCGTTGAAGTCACAAGCTCCAAGGTCCGCCGCGAAAGAATGGGCCACATTGCCCTTGCCTGCCCGGTATCCCATATCTGGTATTTCAAAGGCACCCCTTCCCGCATCGGCCTGATTCTTGAAATCTCCCCGCGCCAGCTGGAAAGAGTCCTCTATTTCGCAGCCTACATTGTCCTTGATCCCGGCAGCACCGACCTTCTGAAGAAGCAGGTACTGAACGAACAGGAATACCAGGACGCTGTAGCTAAATTCGGCCCGGGTTCCTTCAAAGCCCAGATGGGTGCAGAAGCTATCCAGAAACTGCTGAAGGAACTGGACCTGCCGAAACTGGAAGCAGCCCTCAAGAAGGAAATCGAAGAAGGCAGCGGCCAGCGCAAGGTCAGATGCATTCGCCGTCTGGAAGAAGTGGAAGCATTCCTTCACTCCGGAAACAAGCCGGAATGGATGATTCTCACTGTTCTTCCGGTCATTCCGCCGGACCTTCGTCCTATGGTCCAGCTGGACGGCGGCCGTTTCGCCACCTCCGACCTGAATGACCTGTACCGCCGCGTCATCAACAGAAACAACCGTCTTAAGAGACTGATGGAACTGGGCGCTCCGGAAATCATCATCCGCAACGAAAAACGTATGCTCCAGGAAGCGGTGGATGCCCTCATCGATAACGGCCGCCGCGGCAGAGCCGTATCCGGCCCTGGCAACCGTCCCCTGAAATCCCTTTCCGACATGCTGAAAGGCAAGCAGGGCCGTTTCCGTCAGAACCTCCTCGGTAAACGTGTCGACTACTCCGGCCGTTCCGTAATCGTTGTCGGTCCTGAACTGAAAATGTACCAGTGCGGCCTGCCTAAGGAAATGGCCATCGAACTCTTCAAGCCCTTCATTATGCATGAGCTCATCAAGAGAGGCGTTGCCAACAACCTGAAAGCAGCCCGTAAAAAAGTGGATAAACTGGCTCCCGAAGTTTGGGATGTACTGGGCGATGTAATCAAAGAACATCCGGTACTCCTGAACCGTGCACCAACCCTGCACAGACTGGGCATCCAGGCCTTCGAACCGATTCTCTGGGAAGGCCGTGCCATCAAGCTGCATCCTCTGGTATGCCCCGGCTACAACGCCGACTTCGACGGCGACCAGATGGCCTGCCATCTGCCGCTGTCCGTGGAAGCACAGGCAGAAGCCAGAACCCTCATGCTTTCCATTAACAACATCCTTTCCACAAAGGATGGCAAACCGGTAGCTATTCCTTCCCAGGATATGATTCTGGGCTCCTACTACCTCACCATTGTGGAAACTGCCAACGATGCGAAAGTCGATTTCACACCGGAAGAAAAAGCAGCCAACCCCAATGCGAAATTTGATCCCATGAAACAGTGGAAAAAGGCGGAAGACGAAATGGACACCTCCCGTCTCCACGCATACACCGGATACGACGAAGTCATGCTGGCCTATGCCCTCCATGAAATCCGCATCCACGATTTCATCAAAGTCCGCATCCCCAAGGAAGACCGTCCCGACGGATTTAATGACGATGACAAGGACCTTGTCATCACCACCCCGGGCCGCCTGATTTTCAACTACGCCATTCCAAGGGAACTCCGTTTCTTCTACAAACGTCATGAAAAGAGAGTGGACGAAAACGGAAAGACCTACGAAGTGGTGAACAACGGTCTGGGCATCACCATCGGCAAGAAGCAGATGGGCAAGCTCGTGAACGACTGCTTCAAGAAACTGGGCTTCAAAGCCACCGGCGACCTCCTGGACTCCGTGAAGGCACTGGGCTTCCACTACGCCCTGGTTTCCGGCATTTCCATCGGCATCTACGACGTAGCCGTACCGCCTGAAAAGGATAAGATCCTGGCAGACGGCGACGCTAAAGTTGACCAGATTAAGAAATTCTTCCGCCGCGGCCTCATGACCGACGATGAAAGATACAGAAGAGTGGTTGAAGTATGGAGTAAGAAGACAGACGAAGTAGGCGCTGCCATGAAGAGCTCCATGGTGAAGTTCAACCCCTTGACCATGATGGCCCAGTCCGGCGCCCGTGGTAACGACAACCAGATCAGACAGCTGGCCGGCATGCGCGGCCTTATCGCCGATACATCCGGTAAGACAGTCGAACTGCCGGTTAAGGCAAACTTCCGCGAAGGCTTAACCGTCCTCGATTACTTCACCTCCTCCCACGGCGCCCGTAAAGGCCTGGCCGACACCGCACTCCGTACGGCAGACTCCGGCTACCTCACCCGCCGTCTGGTGGATGTATCCCAGGACGTCATCGTCCGCGAAGAAGACTGCGACGTACAGGTACTGAACTTCGACAGGGAACAGAGCATCATCGCCTCCCAGCCGGAAGTGAAGAACCGCATTATGACCCTGAAACCCCATCTCCTGGGCGCTGTCCTTGACGAAGATGTCATTGACAGAAGAAACGGAAGCATCCTCCTCGTCAAGGGCAAGACCCTGGACGCCGACGATGTGACACTCCTCAACCATCACCTGGTGGAAGAAATCAAGGTCATCATCCCCTCCGCCGAAGGCGAAGAAGCGGAACAGCAGCAGACCTTCAACCTGGGCACCGCCGACGCCGTAGCCGAATACAATAGAGCCATGCGCCACCACCTCACCGTCCACTTCGCAGGAAAGAAACTGGAAGAAGACGCAGTAGACAGGAATGGCAATGTGGTCCTCCCGGCAGGCAGTGAAATCACCCCGGAAAATGCGGAAATCATCCTTTCCTCCGACATCCCCCTCATCAAAGTCCGCATGGACCAGATGGAAGGCGTGGAAGTCAGCAAGATCGAAGAAAACGGACAGCCCATCGAATCCCTGGCAGACCGTATCGCCGGCCGCTGCCCGCTGGAAGATGTGGTGAACCCGGACACCGGTGAAATCATCGCTAAGAAGAACGAAGAAATCACCGATGACCAGGCAGCGGAAATCGAAAAGCACTACGACAAGCTGAAAGTCCGCTCCATCCTCACCTGCCGCTCCGCCCATGGCGTATGCGCTAAGTGCTACGGCAGAAACCTGGCCACCGGCCGTCACGTGGAAATCGGCGAAGCCGTAGGCATCATCGCCGCCCAGTCCATCGGCGAACCGGGCACCCAGCTCACCATGCGTACATTCCATACCGGCGGCGTTGCTTCCGCAGAAGATATCACACAGGGTCTTCCTCGTGTCGAAGAATTGTTCGAAGCACGTAAACCGAAGGGCAATGCCACCATTTCCCGCATCGCCGGCACCGTAGCCATCACCTCCGCTGAAGACAACCCCAACGTCAAGGTCATCACCATCACCAACGACGAGGAAACGGAAAGCGAAAAGATTCCGGTGGCCAAGAAGATTTCCGTACAGGACGGACAGCACATCGAAGCAGGCACCCGCCTCTTCGAAGGCAACGTCAACCCCCACGACATTCTGGCAGTTTTGGGCGTACAGGCTACCCAGAACTACATCGTCAAGGAAGTACAGAAAGTATATAGAAGCCAGGGCGTAGAAATCAACGATAAACACATTGAAATCATCGTCCACCAGATGCTCCGTAAGATTAAGATCCTTGATCCCGGAGACTCCGGCTGGCTCCCCGGTGAAACCGTGGATATTGTCGCATACCGCGGCACCAACGAACGCCTTGACGACGAAGGCAGAAAGAAAGCAGTAGGCGAAAACCTGCTCCTCGGCACCACCAAGGCAGCGCTGGCCACCGACTCCTTCCTCTCCGCCGCATCCTTCCAGGAAACCACCAGGGTCCTCACCGAAGCCGCTATCAAAGGCAAGGAAGATCCCCTCCTGGGCCTCAAGGAAAACGTCATCATCGGCAAACTTATCCCTGCAGGCACCGGCATGTCCCGCTACCGCAAGCTCAAAGTGGTTCACAACGACGAACCGCCGGCAGCTCCTGCTGAAGCAGAATAAGTCAATAAAAAACAGCTCCTTTCATGGGGCTGTTTTTTTATTGGGGCCCTGCGGGCCCCGGTGACGGCCCTTCGGGCCGAGGGTTCTTAAGGGGCTAAAGTTTGACAGCGGCTTCGCCGCTGAGGGTTGTGGTAGGCGCCTTTTAATTCATTGAAGGCGCCAGTTTGTATAAAACCTTTACAACCGCCCTGACGGGCGAGGGAAAACATGCAAACCGCCCTTGCGGGCGGAAAAAACCGTACAACCGCGCCTTCAGCGCGAGGAAATGCACCCCTTCTGCCTGCGGCACCTCCCCCGGAGGGGGAGGTTTGCTCTATGCTTCCCTGTAGATTCATATGGCACATTGCTTAGTATCCATAGTGCCCCCGCACAGCGGGGTGGCAAGGGAACACGATTCGTAGGGGAGCGTAGCGACCTGAGAATCGTG
>ERZ772883.2282-NODE-2282-length-12307-cov-3.086190_pt1 | contig 12307 bp, 6 predicted proteins | sample MGYA00580575_ERZ772883 | MGnify/ENA primary metagenome ERZ772883 (study PRJEB29015, sample SAMEA2737666) | human gut metagenome | biome: human gut; feature: human-associated habitat; material: faeces | place: China | collected 2012 ...
TGCGCGGATTAAGCCATTTTAACAAGAATTAGTATTATTCGATCTTGTCCACGAACAGCAGCTTGAACCGCGGCACGATCACGTCCGCGCCGCTCGCGCTCTGCTCGCTGTATACGCCGTCCACTGTCACCACGGCGGTCATCATGTCGCCGACCTTCGCGCCCGTGTCCGCGTCGCAGACAATCACCACGTCGTTATACCACTTGCCCTTTGCGTCCTTGTTGTATTGCAGGCGCACATAGTACACGCTCGCACTGCTGCTGACCTCGCTCACCGGGCCGTACAGCCGCATCACCTTGCCTTGATTCTCCTCCTTGTCCTTCTGCAAATCCTTATAGGAGATCTTCACGGCGGACTGGCGGATTTTTTCCTGCTCCTGATCGTCCGTGATGATTCGGGTCACGGTGAAGGGCACGCGCCGCTGGTTGTAGCCGCTCTTATCCAAAATGAGCGTATATTTGTATTCACCTGCGTCCTTCGTCGTCAGCTCGAAGGAGAACGCGCCGTCGTTGCCGGATCGCTTTTTGCTCACGCCGAAGGGCGTCACAAGCTGGAGCTGAACGCCCGCCAGCGTCGTACCGGCGATCGTCGTCGTGTCGCCGGTGACAAACAGGCTCTCCTCCACACCGGAGACGGGCAGCGTCTTGGCGCTGTAGGCAATTTCGCCCGAGAGCGTCGCGTCATTCATGCCCTCTTTGGATGCCGTCAGCGTAACGTCGTAATGGCCTTCTTTTTCAAGCTCAATCGTCAGCGTGAATTTTCCTTTCGCCTCCGCCGTCGCCGCGTCCAGCGTCAGCATCGCGCCGTTTCCGTCCGGCGTTTCGGCGATCACCGTCGCGCCGGCGGTCGCCGTTCCCGTGATCTCCACCTGCGCCTTGGAGGTCTCGGCGGGGATCTGCGCCTCCAGCTTCACGTCGCGCACCGGCTCGGCGATTTGCTCTGTGACGACCAGATCCGCCAGCCGCGCGCGGAAGGCGTTCAAATCCCGCCCGGAGAAGCGCCCGCTCGCGATTCGCCAGTCCATCTCCACATACAGCCCGTTGCGAACGGTGATGTAGCGCAGCCCGCGCCCCACCGTTTCGCCCGCCCGCGTGACGGTGTAATGCGCGTAGAGCCAATAGCCGCCGTCTTCCTTCTGCCATTCCGCGTCCTGCGTCCGAAGGCCGGTCGTCTCCCAGAAGCTGTTGGCCTCCACGCGGCGGCGCAGCGTCGCGCGCTGGCTGTCCGTCGCGTTTTCGATTTCGTAGATTTCCTGCGAAAGCTCGTCCTCGCCGATCAGCACGGATAGGTACTGCGTGTAATTCTCGTTGTATGCGCGGCTGAGCGTGCGTGTCTGCTCAAGCTCCCTCTCCAGCTCGTCCGCGTCAAGCCCCGCGTCCTCCAGCAGCGGCGCGTACACCCCGCAGAGCTGGGGCGAAACGACCAGCCAGCTATCCGGGTAATCAAAGGCGACGTGCCCCTCGTCCATCACGACGGTCTGCGCGCCCGCCGCCCCCGGCCCCATCGCCAGCAAAATGAAAATGAAAAATGTCAGGATTCGCTTCATGTGTTTTCTCCGTACATCCAAATGCCGCTCTGATTTCATGCGCTTGAAAATGTGATCGCAAGGGCTATTCTCCCCCACCTTCATGGGGAGAGAATCGCTGTTTGTCTTTCGTTCGCAGACCGCGGATTACAAAATATGCACCAGCATGTTGCCGCCTTCGTCCGTTTCCAATTTCAGCAGCTTTTCCTTTTCCAGCGCGCGCAGCACGTCCGAGAAGCGCCGCAGGCCGATCTGCCGTTCGGTGAAGTCGGGATAATCCGCCTGCACCGCCGATTTGAGAATGGAGGGATTCACCCGGTCGAAGCCGTCCTCCTTGTATTCCGAGAGGATGCGCGAGAAGATGCGGGTATAGTTCTCCCGCGTAATCTGCTCCCCGGCGGTCACATGCGGCTGGTTGAGCGACACAATGACGTTGAACTGCTCGCTTTCCACGCTGAACGCGCCGAACTGCTGGGAGAGCCGCGCAATCAGCTTGCCGAAGGTGGAAAAGCCGACGCTCTTTTCGGAGAAATTCGGCCTCAGGCGCAGCAGCACGCTCTTGACCTCGCTGGCGAGCATCTCCCCGCTGTCGCTCTCCTTGAGGATGGTCACGATCAGGTCGTTCACATCCGCCAGCGTCAGCGCCTCGATCTCCTGCCCCTGCGCGCGCTCCTTGCCGCTGGCGACGCTTTCCAGGAACTGGAACTCGCTGCAGGCGTTCATGAATACGCCGCTGGCCGCCTCGCTTCGGGAAATGCCCAGCACAAATTTGCCCATCGTTTTCAGCTTGCCGACGAGCGGCACATAGTCGCTGTCGCCGGAAACGATGCAAAAGCTGTCAATCAGCGGATTGGTGTAGGCCACGTCCAGCGCGTCGATGACGAGCTGAATATCCAGGCTGTTCTTCTGGTTGCGCCCGAACCGGAGCGAGGGCACGACCGCGAAGGTGTTGGACAGCAGGATCTCCTTGAGGTCGGAATAGCTGTCCGTATAGCCGTAAACCTTGCCGATGAGGATGTCGCCGCGAATCTTTACCCGCTCGATCACGTCCATCAGCATGCTCTTTTTGCCGCCGCAGTTTTCAAGATCGACAAACAGCGCAAAATGCGAAGCCATCAAACCCATCCTTTCGTTCAAAGTCCTTCCGTCAGCTCCCCGTTGACAAAGTCGCCCATGCCGGAGGAGAGCTTCATGATCCGCTTGAAAATCCGCGCGCTGTCTGCCTCGTCCGCGACGACGGGGCGATAATCCGTCCCCTTGTCCAGCGCGGTCAGGCGGATCGGCACGACGGTCAATTCCGGCGCGTCGCAGTGATCCTCGTAAACGGTGAAGGTCACGCGCGCCAGATATGCGTCGCGGTCGTCGGGATCGACGTTGCCGCCGAACACCAGATTGCCCAGCGAATAGAGGATGTAGCTGTCCTGATAGGCCTCGATCCCCTGCACGATATGCGGATGCGTGCCCACGACGATATCCGCGCCCGCCTTGATCGCCGCGCGGCCGATGGTGCGCTGCTCGCCGGTGAAATCATCCCGGTATTCGCTGCCCCAGTGGAACGACGCGATCACGATCTGGCATCCCGCCTCGCGCAGCGCCTTCACATCCGCGCTGATGTCCTTCTTGCCGCCCTTGTAGGGGAAGCAGTAGCCGGTCATGCCGACCTTCACGCCGTTCTTTTCAAACACGCCGAGCTCGCCGCCGCCGGAGACGATGATCCCCGCCGCCTCCAGATTGGCGATCGTGTCCGCCTTGCCCTGCTGGCCGTAGTCGAGCGTGTGGTTGTTGGCGATGTTCACCGCCTCCACGCTGCCCAGCGTCAGGATGTCGGTGTATTCCGCCGGGCCCTTGAAGTTGTAGAGCTTCTCCTTCTTGCTCGTCTCCTCCGTCAGCGTGCCCTCAAAGTTCACGAGCGTCAAATCGTCCGTCGCAAACAGCGTCTGCAGGCCGGAGAAAAACCAGCCGTAGCCCTTGTCCGCCGCGACGTTTTCAAAGCAGTCCTCCCGCTTGCGCAAATCGTCCGTCGAGCCGAGCGTCGTGTCGCCGCCCAGCGTGACGGTGAATGTCTTCGGCCACGTGTCCGCGCTCTGCGCGGCCGATTGCGCGTCCTCCGCCGCGGCCATGTCCGAAAGCGAAATGCCCGCGCCGTCCGCCTGCGCGGCCTCTTCCTGCCGCGCCCCTTCGATTTTTTCGTATCGGATGTGCGGATTGCTCAGCGTATAATCCATCTCGCAAAGCCCTGCGGCCGCGAGCGTCGTCATCAGCAGGAAAGCGCCCCATACGGCTTTTTTCATCGGTCTGCTCCCTTCAACGGTCCATGGTTGATTTTTGCCGTCCGGCGCTGTCTTTGGCCTTCGGCACGAAATATCTCTTTTTATTTTATCACAGTCGGAAAATCGAATCAACTTGCGTTTTTCTTCGGTTCATGCTATTCTTTCCGCATACGTCAGCCCGTGCCCGCGCCAGCCGCCGGGCGATTTCCCGCCGGATTTGGGGCGCCGCCCTCAGGAGGAAACACGCCATGCATGCCACCCGCGTCCGCCTTCGCCGCCTGCTGTCCGCGCTCATCGCCGAGCGCGAGGACAGCCAGCTTCTGTATATTCCCCACGGCGAACCCGGCATGCGCCGCATGATCGCCGCGCTGCTGGCGCTGCGCCCGCCTGTTGAAAACGACCCGCTTGAAGAACAGATTCGCTGGTTTCAGGCCGATCAGCCGGAAAGCGCGTCGCCGATGAGCGTGCCGGAAAGCAGCGCCCGCTCCGCCCCGCGCTGATAGCGGCTGTCGATCAGCAGCAGCGCGCCGTGGTCGCTCTGCGTGCGAATCAGCCGCCCCGCCGATTGAATCACCCGCACCATTCCCGGCAGGGTCATGCACAGAAACGCGCCGTCCGCGCCGCTCTCGTCGTGATAGCGCCGCATCGCGCGCACCCGCGCGTCCATCTGGGGCAGCCCCGTCGAAACGACGATCACGTTTTGCAGCCGCTCCCCGGCGAGATCAACGCCCTCCGCGAACGCGCCGCCCAGCACGGCCAGCAGCACCGTCCGCCCGTCCCGCTTGTCAAACGCGCCCAGCAGCGCGTTTTTTTCTTCCTCCGTCAGCCCGCGCGCCTCGCGCAGAATCGCCGCGCCGGGGACGCCCTCAGCCGCCAGCAGCGCGTCAATGCGGCTCAAATACGCATACGACGGAAAGAACACCATCGCGTTGCCCGGATGCGCCGCAAGCTGCGCCCGAATCGCCTCGGCCACCCGCGGCGCGTTCGCCTCCCGCGCCGCGTAGCGCAGGTCGATGGGCAGAATCCGCGCGTCGAGCTGATGCTTGTCAAACGGCGAGGGCAGCGCCAGACACGCGTCCCCTTCGAGGCTGCCGAGCATCCGTTTGGCCGCCTCAAACGGCGCGAGCGTCGCGGAAAAAAACACCGCGCCGCACGCCCGCTTCGTCTTTTCCAGAATATCCTGCGCCGCGCAGAGCAAAAACAATTCGATCTTCGCGGTTTTTTCCGTTCCCTCCGTCAGCACGGCATAGCGCGCATCGAGCCGCCCCGCCGCGTAGCGCCAGCAGGCCGCCAGCGTAAACGCCTCCGCCGCTTCCGTCCCCGCGCCGCTCAGGAGCGCCCCGTCCGCCGCATCCAAAAGCCGCGCCATGGCCGCGTCCAGCGCCTCCGGCGGCCTTTCCAGCCGCCCGGAAGCGAATTCCTCCGTCCCCGCCGCCGCTTCCAGCGCGCGCATCGCCGCCGTCAGCGCTCCGTAGAGCGGGTGCTTTCGGCCAAGCGCCTGCCCCGCGCCGCGCCGAAGCGCGCGAAGCTGCGGCACGCTCACCGCCGCCGAAGCGTTATCCTGCACGCGCGGCGCGAGCTGGTGCGCCTCGTCGATGAGCAGCGCCGCGCCGCCCTGCATCAGCGCGTCGATGGCCACGAACGGATCGAACACATAGTTGTAATCGCAGACGACGACGTCCGCCTCCTGCGCCAGCGACAGCGCCAGTTCAAACGGGCAGAGCGTGTGCTTCCGCGCCAGCGCGTCGAGCTGCCCGCGCCCCCAGTCCCCGCCGGTCAGTGCCTCGGCCAGCGCATCCGGCAGGCGGTCGTAAAACCCCTTCGCATACGGGCAGACCTCCGGGCGGCAATCCCGCTTTTCCATCGGGCAGACCTTGTCCTTCGCGGCGATTTCCACGGCCAGCAGCCTTGCGCCGTGCGCGCGCAGGATGGCCAGCGCATCCATCGCGCTCTTTCTGCCCGTCGTTCGCGCCGTCAGCATCAGCACGCGGGCGCATTTGCCCTCGCCCAGCGCCAGCGCGGCGGGATACAGCGCGGCCATCGTCTTGCCGATGCCCGTCGGCGCCTGCGCGAAGAGCCGCTTTCTCTCCCGGATGGCGACGTATACGTTCGCGGCGAACGTCCGCTGTCCCGCGCGATACGCGCCGTAGGGAAACGCGAGGCCGAAAAGCGATGCGTCCCGCGCCCGCCGCCGCGCCAGCAGCCGCTCCGCCCACGCGCAGTAGGCCGCGCACAGCGCCTCAAACTCGCCCTTCAGCCGCGCGCTGTCCGCCTCCTCTTCATAGAGACGAACGGGCGCGCCGTTTTCATCCACATATAAAATGCGCAGACGAACGCCGGTCAAGCCCTCCTTTTGGCAGAGCATGTGCCCGTACATCGCCGCCTGCGCCCGATGCGCCGGGACGAGCGGGTTTTCCGCCGTACCCAGCTTGATTTCCTCCACGATGCGCGCGCCGTCCGCGGCGAGCAGCAGCCCGTCCGCCCGCCCGGTGACGCGCAGGGTGATTTCGCGGGCGGCGTAATCCGCGCTCAGCGATTTTTCCGCCTGATAGGCCGTTTCCTCCCGCGCGCCCGCGCTTTGCCGCGCCTTGTGCGCCGCCGCGCCCTCCCGCATGCGCTTGGCGGCGAAGGCCGCCGGGGAAAGGTCGCGCTCATGCAGGCTGAATTCCACCACCTGACGGACGCTCGCGCGTAACTCCGTCATGCGCGCCTCCGCATCCGCCGAAGCGACGCGGCCAGCAGCAGCGCGCCCAACACGCTCGCGCCCTGCGCGATCAGCCACGCCGTCGGCGGCTGATACCAGACGTGAACCGTGCCGCTCTCGCCCGACGACAGGCCGTAGACGCGCACCATGTTGTTCGTTCCGCGCGCCACCGTCTTCGCCTGACCGTCGATCTCGGCGTGATAGCCGGGGTAATACAGCAGCGGCAACTCGATATACGCCGCCTCGCCCTCGAGCTGCACCGTCGCGGTCAGCTCCGTGCCGCGCTTTTCGTAAGAAAGCACGTTGCAGACGCCCGGCTGGCTCGTTCTGACGTCGCCGACCTTGAGCGCCGTCTTCTCCGTGCACGGATAGGTGTATTCAAACTGGCCGATGCGCGTGTCGGTGTAGGTCTCCTTTTCCAGCTCGGGCAGCCGCTGCACCATCGTCTGCATCGTGTAACCCGAAAAGACCACGCACAGCGCGATGAGCGCGGCCATGCCCGTTTTCGCGTCCCTCTCCTCGCGCAGATAGCCCCACGCCGCCGCCGCGCTGAGCATCGGCACGGCCATGCCGACAAAGCGCCACGGGAACTGAATCTGCATGAAGAAGGTGGAAAACGGCTTTCTGAGCGAACAGAGGACGCGCCACGGGAAGAAATCCGTGCTCAGCCCCAGCGCCAGCGCGCCCAGCGCCAGCAGCCCCAGCGCCAGCCTGTCGTTTTCCGTCTTCATTTCGGCGCGCCCCGCCGCATAGCGCCGCGCCAGCAGCAGCGCGCAGCCGATGAGCAGCGCCAGCCCCGGCACCACGCCGATGGTATAGGCGAAATCTTCCGGCGCGTCCGCCTTCACGTCGCCCGCAAAGCCGACGAGGAAGCTGCCCAGCCGATGCACGTATTCCGACGAATTGAGTACGACGCTCGTGCTGATCCCGTCCGCCGTATACTGCATCATCGGCACGAAGAACCACAGCGCGCAGAGCGCCGTAACGCCCGCCGCCGCCAGCACCGCGAGGATGCGCCGCTTCTGGGCGAGCAGCTTTCCGGCGCTCGCCAGCGCCGCAATCGCGCAGAAGAGCACGCAGAACATCGTGCTGAGCAGGTGGCTCATGCACACGCCCGTCATGCCCAGCGCCAGCAGCGGCCACTTCCTTTCATCCCGGCGGAGCACCTCGTACAGCCCCAGCATCACCACCGGGAAGAAGATCATCGCCAGGCTTTCGCCCAGCGTCGCGCGCGTGTACACGTTCACCAGCCGATAGATGCACAGCGTATAGAGCACGCTCGCGCCGACGGCGACGCGGCGGCTGTTCATCATGCCGCGCACGCACAGGTAGCACGAAACCGCCGTCGCCAGATGGATGCAGGCCTCAAATACCCGAACGCACGCGCACAGGGACACGCCCAGATTGCGCAGCAGCGCCGGGAAATAGAGGAACAGCTCGGGGTAAAATTCCGGCGCGGCATAGCCGTAGCCCAGCAGCGTCGAGCTGTGGATGCGCGCGGGGAACTGCCCGTTTCTCAGCCCGTTTGCGATGCCCTCGATGCGGTTGAGGTGGAAAAACAGGTCGTGCCCGTCGTAAACGCCGCGCCAGAGCAGCGGCATGCAGGCAAACGCCGCCGCGCAGAGCACCACCGCCATATCCCGGCGGTTTTTGCGGCCGCGCTCGGTCTGATCCCACGAGAGCACGAGCAGCGCCGTCAGCACCGCGCCGACGAGCGCCGCGTAAGCGCACAAATCGGCGGAAAGCACGCCCGCGCCGACCTTATGCACCGTAACCGCGCGGATCGCCTCCGGGTTTTCGCTCGCCAGATAGAGATTCGGCGTGGAATCCGTCAGCCGGAAGACGAAGCTCAGCCGATGCAGAAGGACGTTCTCCGCCTCCGCCTCGTCGTGCGCGTCGCCGTTTTCGATGAACGCCTGATACCCGGCGGAAACGACGTGCGCATCCATGCGCGCCGCGTCTTCGTATTCAATCGTCGCCTGATAATCGCCCCACATCAGGTTCAGGCCGCCGTTTTCGCCCTGCGCGGGCAAAAAATCGTCTTCCCATTCGTTTTCGCTGCCCCAAAGCCCCGCATCGGTGCGCGCCTGCGCGTCCTGCTGCATCAGTGCCATCGCCTCGTCAGCCTGCTTCTGCCGCGCGTCGGCCTCCTCGCGGGTAATGACGATCTGCGCCAGCTCGTCGCCCTCGTAGCGCCACGTATACTCGTCCCTGTCCGTATAGATCAACGCCAGCGCAAGCAGCGCCGCCCACAGCAGAATCAGGCTCAGAACCTTTTTTCTCATATCGTCAAACCTCCGAATCGGCCATTCTCGCATAAGCCCCCATGATGATGTTTATGATACCATGAACAGGCGCATAATGCAACAAAGCGCCGCCCGCTTTCTCAATGCCGCGGGCGGCGCTCTGATTTGGTTTTTTATGCGTTCGGGTCAACCGGCGGACGGCGGCGGCGGCGCGGCGCGGCCTCCGAAGCGGCCTCGCCCGTCGTCGGCTCGGTCGGTTCGGTCGGCATCGTCGGCGCAATCGGCTCGGTCGGCTCAGTCGGCATGACCGGCGCGGTCGGCGCAATCGGCTCGGTCGGCTCGGTCGGCTCGGTCGGCATCGTCGGCTCGGTCGGCGCAACCGGCTCAGTCGGCATGACCGGCGCGGTCGGCTTATACGGGTTGACCGTGCTGCGGACGTTCGGCTGCGGAGCCGACGTGTTCTTCATGTAGCTCGGCACCTGTCCCGACGGGCCTTGCGGCGCGCGCGGGGTCTGCGGCTGGGCGTAACGGCTGCGCTGGCGCTCCAGCTGCTCGGCGCGCATTTCGTCCTCCTCGTCCTCATCCGCGTCGGCTTCTTCCTCCTCGGCTTCCTCGGTCTTGCGGCGATAGACATACACGCCGTAGACCGCCGCCGCGACGACGACCAGCAGGCCGCCGATGATGAACGGCAGGATGCCCAGACCGCCCTCTTCCTTAATGGGCTCAGCGGTCGGCATGGGCTGCGCGGTCGGTTCGGGCGTCGCGCCGTTGTCATAGGTCACGCCGTAATTGGCGTAAGACGTGCCGGAGGCAAACTCCACGATGTACTCGCCCGGCTTGGGCAGGGTCACGTCCATGGTGTAGCGTCCCGCGCTGTCCGCAACGGCCTGACCAACCGTCGTCTTGCGGGTGGTCTGCACCGCGTTTTCCGCAATCGCGGAGGCGATGAAGCCCAGTTGCTGCGGCGTGGCCGTCGGCTCGACCTTCACTTCGACGGTCGCCGTGACGATGGCATACGCATCGGCCGTGCCGTAAACGGTGAACGTGCCGTTTTCGCTGACGGCGGGCACGTTGCTGACCGTCAGGTTGCCGCTGCTGCTGAGCAGCGCCGCCGGGTTGGCGACGGGCTGCGGGGTCGGCGTGGCGTTCGGGTCAGGCGTGGTGCTCGGCGCGGTCGTCGCGTAGTTCGGCATGCCCGTGCCCGTGCCGCTCGACCAGCTGTTGTCGGTCGGCAGCAGATCCTGAAGCGGCGTGCCGTTGATGGTCACGGTTGTGTTGTTGTTCTTGTTCGGGGTGACGGTCGCGCCGTTCGGGGCAGGCGTGGCCCGCGCGGCCTCGGCGAGATACTTCTGGAGCTCCGCGATGGTCAGCATCTGGCACATGTCGCTGCGGACATAGCCGTCCATGCCGCTGTAATTGACCTGATACCAGGTGTACGTGCCGTCGTATTCCGTGCCGGTGACCAGCAGCAGCGTGTTCACCGGGATGCGGCCCATCGACGTGCCGGAGGCGGACGGCGTGCGGCGCAGGTTCACCGCGTCCTTAATCAGCTTGGCGTAGGCGCTGGTCGCGTTCGGGCCGAGCGGTTCCGGCGTGGCCTGCGGCAGCGGGGTCGGGGTGGCCTGCGCGGCCTCCAGCGCGGCGAGATATTCCGCCGTCTCCTGCTCGCCCATCACGCGGACGAGGTCGGCGCGCACAAAGCCCCACTGGCCGCTGTACTGCACCAGATACCACGTCATGCCGTCCTCGGCGAACTGGCTCTGGAAGATGTAGACGACCTCTTCCTTGTTCAGGATGTTTTGCAGATACGCCTGATTGTTCGGGTTGCCGCGCAGCGGCGTGCCGTCGTTGAGGATGCGCGCGTACAGGCTGAGCTGCACCGGCGCAGGCGTGGCGGTCGCCGGGGTCGGCGTGGGTTCCTCGGTCGGTTCCGGGGTCGGCGTCGCCTCCGGCGTGGCCGTCGGAGTCGGGGTCGGCTCTTCGGTCGGTTCCGGAGTCGGCGTCGGGGAAGGCGTCGGGTCGGGGCGTACTTCCGGATCAGAAAGCGTTGCAATATAGGCTTCTTCTTCTTCCACACCCATCAACTGGATGTGCTTGGACATCATATAACCATCTTTGTCCTTGATCCGTACTTGACACCATTCACCTTCGCGGCGAATGACCCATATAATCGTTCCCTTTTCGTATTCGCCATCATTACCGGCGCTAGTACTCGGCTGTTTCCGCAATTTGAGCTGATTGATCGTCGTGCGACCGTAGTGATACACATCGCCCTCGGTCAGCTCCTGCGGAACGGGTTCCGGGGTCGGGGTGGGCGTGGGCTCCTCGGTCGGTTCCGGGGTCGGGGTTTCAATCGGCGGAACGGTCGGGGCGGGCGTTTCCACCGCGTCCTTGGCCTCCTGCTCGGTGACGACGCGCACGTTATACGCCTCGACATAGCCCGTGTCGCCGTTGTTCAGGTTCTCAATCTGATACCAGACCTGCTCGCCTTCGCCGGTCTTCTGGCCGTCGATGCGCACCGGGGTCGGCTTGTTGATCGTCTTGAGCGCGCCGGTCGTCGGAATTTCGCCGTTCGGCTCGTCGCGCAGCAGGATCGTCGTCTCCTGCTGAACGGTGATGCCGTAGGCCGGGAAGGTCATCTGCTCCGGCGCGGGCTTCGGGGTCTCCTCCCCTGTCGGGGTCTGCGTCTCCTCGCCCGTCGGGGTCTGCGTCTCTTCGCCCGTCGGGGTCTGCGTCTCCTCGCCCGCCGGGGTCTGCGTCTCCTCGCTCGGCGGGGTCTGCGTCTCCTCGCTCGGCGGGGTTGTCTGGCCGGCGTTGATCTCATCAATGCGCTTGAGCGCGTCCGCTTCGGAAATCTGCGTCAGCAGATAGTCGCGCATATAGCCGCGGTTGCCGTCGCGAACGACGGTCACATCATACCAGAGGCCGTCATCCGACACGCTGTTGACAATCACCAGCTCGTCGTTTTGATAGGTCTGGATGAGATTCGCATTTGTGCTCTGCGCGTCGCGCAGATTGTTGGTCTTGTTGCCCTTTTGGTTGTTCGTAACGGCGTAAACCACCGTCGGCTGCTCGGGCTGCTCGGGCTGTTCCGGCTGCTCGGGCTGTTCCGGCTGCTCCGGCTGTTCCGGCTGTTCCGGCTGTTCCGGCTCGGTCGGCTGTTCCGGCTGTTCCGGCTGCTCCGGCTCGGTCGGCTGATTCGCGTCGATCTGCGCCATCAGCGCCCGCGCCGTTTCCTCGTCCACCGCCGTCATCTGGTTCGCGATGACGTAGAACTCGGCCTTTGTCCGGTAATCCGTTCCGAAATACCACAGCACGCCCGCGTCATCCGTCGTGTAACCCGTGACCGTCAGCACGTCGGCGGCGTTCGGGGTGTCCGCCACGTCCCACGTGTTGGCGCTGTTGAACCACGTCGCGCCTTCGCCCGCCGCGATCACATACGCCGGGATTTCTGGCTCGCTCGGCTGTTCCGGTTGTTCGGGCTGCTCCGGCTGTTCGGGCTGCTCCGGCTGTTCCGGCTGCTCCGGCTGTTCCGGCTGCTCCGGCTGCTCCGGCTGTTCCG
>ERZ772883.2285-NODE-2285-length-12301-cov-2.490691_pt1 | contig 12301 bp, 5 predicted proteins | sample MGYA00580575_ERZ772883 | MGnify/ENA primary metagenome ERZ772883 (study PRJEB29015, sample SAMEA2737666) | human gut metagenome | biome: human gut; feature: human-associated habitat; material: faeces | place: China | collected 2012 ...
GCGGATGGTGCTGTGAACTTAATGCTTGTTGATGACTCCATCTTAAGGCATTTTGTAAGTGTAAGACCGTTGTATGTTGCTGTACCTTTATTTGTTGCTATGCTTCCTGTAATACTATAGAAGTCACTTGTTGTTCCTGATTCTGTAAAGTTATGTACCTTTGCATCTCCTGATACCGGTGTGTCAGGTGTAACAGGTGTATCTTTTCCAATAGCTGGAATAACTGCTGTTTCATTATAACCACATCCTGTACATGTGCGGCTCTTAAGACCTTCTTCTGTCTCTGTTGCAGGTGTAACAACTACCCACTCACCATATGTATGTGTATGTGAAGTGCCAGATACGCTTCCACCACCTACTGATACAAGAGATGTCTTGTATGCATTAAGCTTATCCTTTAATGGCCTGTTGAGTGAATAGCTTGTATCATCAACACTGTTATCAAATGTCCACTTGAAATCTCCGCCCATAATACGTCCTGCATACTTAGTTACAATTGAAGGAACATCTGCAGGTGCATCAATATCAGCAGTATCAACACCTAAATCAACCTTAGTATCAAAATTAGAATATGTCTTTCCACCCTGCTTTGCCTTATAAGTTGAAGGTACTGTTTCACTTCTTGATGTTGCAAGATATGCATCGAAATCAGTTGCACTTGCAGTTGTTGTACCAGCATCCGAATTAGCATATATAACAGACTTCTGACCTTCCATATAGTTGTTGTATGCCTTGATGACACCACCATTCTCTCCTGAGAATATTCCACCTGCCAGAACATCACTTCCCTGCATTGAACTGAGCATTGGATAATTACAATGTCTGAAATAGTTAGCCTCTACGAATGCCTCACTATCCTTTGCAGCGCCTACACCATATTTAGAATTACCATCATAGTAGTTATTATATACATGAACTGACATTGTTCTGATACGAGGATGTCTTGAATCAGAATGGTCAAACCAGTTATGGTGATATGTAATCCAGTTCTCACCTGACTCTGACTTCATGCCACAAAGTGACATCTTTCCTGAATCCCAGAAATGATTGTAAGATACTGTCACATACTGAGAATTATCCTTTAAATCCATAGAGCCATCGCCCTTAGCCTGGTCACCATCTGAACCAGCATTGCCATAGAACACATCGTTGTTATGTACCCATACACCACGTGACTGCTTAAGAGATATACCATCTCCGTCGCCTCCACCGCCCCAGTTCATAAGACCAAGGTTTCTTACTTCTATGCCTGTTGACTGGAATACAGCCACACCTGCTTCATATAAAGTAGCATCATCACCAATACCCTCAAATGTTACGTTAGCTGCTCCCTTAACACCAATTGCATATGCTGATGATACATCTTTGCAGGCAAGTCCGCTTAATGTAACCTGACCTATAATACGGATAGCAACTGGCTGGCAGTTATTCTTAGCCTTAATTGCCTGTGTAATAGCTGCTACACCTGTATATTCTGTGTTACCAATCTTCATCTTAACTGTATTCTTATTAGCTTCTGTAACATAAAGAACAGATGCATTAGACTTTAATGTACCATCGTTGTTATATGCACCAACGCCATTCTTTACCGGTGAATTACTTGAAAATGTAAATCCGCTTCTGTCATGTGCATTTACAGTAAGCTTATCTGAAACGATAGCAGCTGATGTATTCTCCTTGCCATTGTTCAGCGGAACAATCTTCATAACATAATCGCCTGCTTTTAATCCTACAGCATCCGCTCTCATGTAAGATGGATACTTTCTGATAAGCTCATCGTCCAACTGGACATAAGCTGAATCTGAGGCACTTGCAGACTTAACATATACATTGTAACCTGTAGCTCCTGTTACAGGTGTCCATTTAACATATGCTGTCTCAAGCCAGCCTGATGCTTCTGTTATTGCGCCAGAAGCTGCATGTACTGGATTCATGTCAAATACTATAACTGACACTGCCACCATTACACATGCAAGTAATGCACTCATAAACTTTTTTACTTGCTTTTTCATTTTTCCTCTCCTTTTCCATTTTATGCACATTTTTGTGCAAATTTGATATGTTTTATTCACAAATCATGTTTATATTACCATTATTGTACAATATTTTCAACCGCATTTTACATGTTAGAGAAAATTTTTCGTAATTTTAACACATTATTTCTTTTCCTAAAGTAAATGAATATACAATTTTTTCTTTTACAGTTTTTCCGGTAAGCTGTTCCAGCGCTTTTGCATAGTAATCAAGCTGGATTGCGTATCTTTTGACAAGCTCTTTTTCCCCCGCTTTGCCCTTCATAACCCTGTCAGTCTTATAATCAACAATCACAAGTTCTCCGTCCTCTTCAAAACACAAGTCAATTATACCCTGTATAAGCTGTCCTTCGTACTCAAATACAAAAGGCTGTTCTCTTCTGACACTGCCACAGTTCACCGCATTTGCAACTCTCCTGCCTGTATCTGATTGTACAAATGTATATATATCCCACGGATTGACACTTTTCACCTGTAATTCATTCATCTTGCCTGTTTCTAACATTCTGTTAATATCTGCTTTAACTCCATCAAGGTTCACACTTACTGAATAGTCAAGACATTCCATAACCCTGTGATATGCGCTACCACGCTCATTAGCAGCAAGCTTAACTTCCTCACCGCTTATGAACTTTGGAATTATGCTGTTTGTCTCATCACATTCTTCCTTTTTAAGTGCTGTCTTCACAGATTCATCCATGTAAGCATTTTCCTCTGAATCATCATCCGCCTGCATAGCCTTAAGCTGCGAAACCGTCAGCTTCATCCTTCCGGCTGCGTTATCATCAGGAACATACTCTGGAAGCTCCTCTAATAAAGGATAAGACACAGCTTCCATAATTTCATCAGCCAGTCCCCCGATTCTAACAGCATTCGCTTCACCAGCCATCTCCCCGGATTCATCCACATCAGCCCAAGAATCCTCTCCGGCATCAACCATCACTTTAAAGCTGCCTTTCAATTTATCTGAATCCATAAGACACACTGGCATTATCATATCAAGATAGTTCTTTATATTCTCACTGTCCGCGAAAGACAACATTCCATCTGCTGCAAGTTGCTTTGCACTTCCCCTGTATTTATCAAGTGTCTTGTCTGCATCTTTTACAACTCCGGTAATTATCAGTTTTTCCCTTGCTCTTGTCATTGCAACATAGAGAAGTCTCTCTTCCTCAGCTATCGACTCCCTTACAATTCTTCTTGCCATAGCACCTTTAATAATAGTAGGTGTCTTCGTTCTTCTTTCAAGGTCAACATAATCAACTGCAATTCCTAAGTTCTGGTCTACAAGCACCGGTGCTGTTGCATCCATAAAGTTAATGTTCTTATGCGCCCCAGCAAGTATTACAATAGGAAATTCAAGGCCTTTACTCTTATGGATACTCATAATTCTTACAAGATTCTCATTATCAAGACTGGCAGCCCCCTCTGCAAAATCTTCGTCAAACTTCTTAAGTCTTTCAATATATCTTAAGAAATTAAACAGACCAGAATAGCTTGACTTTCCATATCCCGCTGCTCTTTCCAGCAGGACATTTAAGTTAGCCTGTCTCTGCGCTCCGGCAGGCATTGTTCCCACATAATCGTAGTAGCCTGAATCATATATCATCTCCCAACACAGATCATATAGTGACTCAACACTGCTCTTGTCTCGGTATTCTGTGAGCTTTGCAAGGAATAATGCACATTTGCCGGACAGCTGCTTAACATCCGTCTCCTGTATCTTATCTGCTCCGCCAAGCACTGCAACCGCTTTCAAATGTTCATACAGATTATTATGCACATTCTTATCTACATGCTCTCTGCCAAGCTTTCTCACCATTCCAAGCTCCGCTGCCGTAAATCCTCCAAAATAAGACATCATCGCCGCCGCAAGGCTTATCTCCTGAACCGGATTATCTACTATCGTAAGCATGCTTAAGATTACCTGTATCTCACGCACGCTGAAATATCCTGTTGACGAATCTGTATACGCCGGTATCCCCCTATCCATCAGGGCATCTGCAAATGTATCCGCCCAGCCTGTAACTGACCTTGTAAGAATTACAATATCCCTGTATTCTGCCGGTCTGTATATATTTTCATCTGCATCATACACATTTACGCTAGAAGAAACTATTCCCTCAATCAGCTTTGCAAGCCTGTCTGCCTCAAGCTCTCTTGTTGTCGCCTCTTCTTCATTCTCTGAAGATATAAGAATTACATCTGTACTCTTGTTGGCTTCATCACCATAATTACTGTCACTGTATTCAGGATATGGAAACCCCGCATTAAGCCTTACAGATTCGTCATACCCGATTCCTGAAAAATTCTTATTCATGATATGACTGAACACATCATTGGCACACTCAAGTACATTTTCCCGGCTTCGGAAATTCTTCTGTAATTCAATTCTAACATTATCGCCAGTCTCGCCGTATGTATCGTACTTCTCTATGAAAAGCTCCGGGCAGGCAAGACGGAACTTGTATATACTCTGCTTTACATCACCAACCATGTATATATTGTTATTCTCACCTGACAGTCTCGTCTTTGACACCGCATTAAGAATAACCTCCTGCAGCTGATTGGAATCCTGATACTCGTCTATCAGTATCTCTTCAAATCTGTTCGCAAGCTTGTCGGCAGTCTCTGTATATACAAGCTTTCCGTCTTCTTTCTTTACAAGTATTGAAAGTGCAAGATGTTCCATGTCATTAAAATCAATTATGCCCTTCTCTCGCTTCACCTCTGAAACACGCTTGGCATACACCTTTGCCACTTTAAGTAAAGTCCGTATCTGGATGCCTGCCCCCTGCATGTCTGCAAATATTCCCTCATCATCTTTCAAGAATATCTTATCATTAAGCCGTCCTATGTAATCTTTAAACAACTTTCGCTGCCCCTTAACATATTCCTTAATATCCGGGTCTGCTCCTGCATCCTTCTTTCTTGACAGAGCTTCAAATGAAAATATTCTTATCCTTCTGCCAAGCTCTCCAAAATCCTGTGAATTAATCATCTCATTAATTCCAAGCAGGTCAGACTGCAAAGCACCTGTATATGCTGCAGGTCCTGCCGGCTCAGAACAGATATCTACTAATCTGTTGTATTTATCACGGTAATCAAGAAGTGCATTTTTAATTGAATCATACAGCTCCTTAATTGCAGGATTATCGTAAGTCTCATCATCATAAACTAACATGCACTCGTCAAACCACTCATCAATCCACGGATTACTTCTTGAAAAACGGTATATTTTATCTATAATGCTCACAAGCCCTGAATCGTCCCGTCCCATGCCAAATGCATCAACAAGATTAAAGAATTCTTCATCTACTTCGGCATAGAATTCCTCAAGCACATCTTCCAACACATCATTTTCAATAAGCTTCTTCTCACCCTCGTCCATTATCCTGAACCCCGGGTCCAGATTAACCTCTGGAAAATGATTTCTGATTATCCATAGACAGAAACTGTCTATAGTTGTTATCTGTGCGTTGTTAAGCAGTGTTATCTGTCTTAAAAGGTTCACATCCCCCGGATTCTCGTCAAGCATTGAATCAAGTGCTTTTCTTATCTTGTCTTTCATCTGGGCTGCTGCCGCCTTTGTAAATGTAACAACAACCAGCCTGTCTATATCTATATTCTTGTCAGGGTCTGTAATCATGGAAATGATTCGCTCTACCAGAACAGCAGTCTTTCCTGAACCGGCAGCCGCCGAAACAAGCACATTACAGTCTCTTGTATCAATCGCGCTCTTCTGCGCCGGTGTCCATTTTCTTTCCATTCTCATCAACCCCTTCCTTTATATTATTCCATAACACTTCATCATCGAATTTCTTTAATTTTCTGTAATTGCAGCCTGGCAAATCCACTGAAAATCCACACACTGCCCCATAAGGACATCTGTCACAGCTTGAAAACTGTCCGTCTTTATAAGGACTTCTCCTGATATCACCACCTGCAATTCTATCCGCGGTATCAACCGCCCTTACATCAACGAATCTTCCAAGCATATTAAACTGCTCTGTATTCATCACCTTACTTCTTCGTGAGTCAAATCCGCCGTCAGCCTTTCTGCTAACCGGAATATTAAGTGATGTACCCTCGGTATTGTCCATCTTCTCGGCAATATCCTTATCCGAATTAACCATTCCTTTAAGACGCAGTTCACCCTTAATCTTATCCTCTATCTCATCTGCATTCTCTGTTGTCGCAGAGTAGAACACTCCGGCAGGAATCACATTTTTACCCGGACGCATCTTCGCCACAAGCTTCATTGCCGCTTCCATGTAGACCATAAGCTGGATATCAATTCCGTAGTAGGTCTTTACTATGTTGAAATCCTTCTTTCCTGTCTTGTAATCGATAATTCTTACATATACATCTGTGCCGTTTTCGCATATGTCAACACGGTCAATTGTTCCACTCATAAGCTGCTTTCTGTCTCCGTCCCCGACTTCCATATTGAACTTATGCTCGAATACAAATGGCACGAAATCACCACATTTTAACTGTTCACCCATCGCCCATACAGTGCGGTCTGCAAGGTCTTCCATCCGCTTAATCATGAATGAATTACGGCTTGAATCCTTAAGGATACTGTTCTGGTATATGTCAGTAATTGCAGCGACACTTCTTTTTACCATCTCGCGGCGCTTCTCCTCTGATATCAGATAGTACGACTCACCGTTTTTCTTGATTTCGTCGCACACCTCACGGATAACCGCATGCAGTACGACGCCAAAGTTTACTGGTGAAAATGTAAATTCTTCCCTTTCCTTTAAATCAACTCCATACCTTAAGTAATATCTCAATGGACACTCTGCAAAGTTCTCAAAAGATGTGACGCTTCCGACAAGCCTGCCGCCAGTAAGTGAATCAATAATATCCTCATCTACATTTGCAGCAATTTCAGTATTATCAAAGCTGTTAGCCGCCCGCGGTATTGTCACATATGAATTCTGCTGTGCCGTGTCTTTGTAAGATAACTTAAGGCAATGTGAAAACATTTTTCTCATGCTTCTTATAATATATGAAGGCATCAGCGCCGCACCCTCGCTGTTTTTTACCGCATATGACATGTAAAGCTTCTCCGCACTCTTTGTCATAATAAGATACAGATAGAATCTCTGTGTAAATGCTTTCTCCCTCACGGAAGCTGACATAACTATTCCCTTATCCTCAAGATACTCCCTGTCGCTTTCTGACAGAACGCTTCTTGAATCAGCCCTCTTAGGTACATTGCCGTCATTGATTCCGACAAAGAACATGACCTTGATATTGTCTAGACGGGTTCTTTCTATATCTCCGATAACAACACAGTCATTGGTCTGCGGAATAAGTCCTATCTTAATCTCCTGAAATCCTGACGCAAGTATCTTGTTAAATTCTTTAATACCAACCTTCTCGCTTCCAAGAAGGGCATACATTTTATCTAATACTTCTATAACTTTCTTATATAACTGCGCATATTCATCACCAGTGTACTCGCTGTCATTAAGCACACTTACCTTCTGCTCCATATCTTCACGCACAAGGAATTCGTAAAGAGCCTTTACCATATCTGCAACATCAGATTCCTTTGACTTAAGCACTTCTTCCAATGGATCCAACATATCCGTTATCATTGTTCTTAGTGAATTAAGCTTCTCAAGGTCAGTATTATTGACTGTTCCCCTGAACTTTCTTATCCATGGTTCATGCCATTTTCCCCTGCCTCTGATTCCAACTGCAACACAGTAATTGTCTAACAGATCAATATCTTCGCGCTCCATTCCGCTCATTCCGGTTCTTAGGAATCCTAATATGCTGTCATAGCTGTAATTATTCTCTATTATTCCAAGTGCACCGTTAATTGCCGCAATAAATGGATTGTCCGTCACATGGCGCTTGTAATCTAAGAAATATGGTATATCGTTCTGCTTTAATATATTAGCCGCCAGTTTGCCGTAGCCATCCATGTCCGCAGTAACTATCGCAATCTCGTTATATCTGTATCCACACAGTCTTGTAAGTCTTATTATTTCTCCTGCTGCAAATGTTAATTCTTCCTTGGCAACAGCTCCCTCATATATAACGATATTGTCAGTCTTCTTATTAAATCTTCCCGAATTGTTTCTGAAAAGATTCTGTTCCAGGAAATCCAGTTCTTCTGAATTCTTAAATCTTGAATTAACATTTACAATTACATTCTTTCCCGGTACTGCTTTTCCTGCAATATACACAGGTTCAAGGACTTTCACATGTTCTTCATCGCATATCTTATAAAGCTTTGATACGCAGTCCTTACTCATGAAAAAAAGTTCTTCCCTGCCTCTTACTGAATTTTCACGCTCAGATGAATCAATTGTCAGAGAAACATATATCTTCGTACACATTGATAAAAGAATTGTCATTAAATTGTACTGAACCGGAGTAAAACCTGTGAACCCGTCAAATACTATCTCGCAATTCTTTATTCTCTCTGACTCTGTAACCTTGCTGCATAATTTATCCAGTATTTCTTCTTTAGTTATATAATTCTTGTCTATGTACTCTGCAAATGCGTTATATACAAGTACTATATCATCAAGCTTATACTGAAGTGCTGCACTTCCCTCTGAATCACTGTATGCTGCACCTGCCGCATCCTGCATAACATCCGGCTTGATATCATACTGAAGCATTTCCGATATAACAGACTTCATCTCTGACACAAATCCTGTATTAGACAGATTACTTCCAAAATATTTTAATCTGTCCTTGTTCTGCTCTAAAACTCTTTTAATAATCAGATTCTTTCCTGTATCATCAAGGACTTCAAGATTATCCTCACCCACTTCCTCAAATACTTTATACGCAAGCCTTTCAAAGCTCACAACATCTATATTAAGTATTCCTTTTCTTGGATGCATGGACACCAGTCTTTTCTGAATTGCCATAGTGTACTGCTCCGGCACAACAACTATATAATTCCTGTCAGGATTCTTCATTGACTCTTCAATTATATGCGTATACAGATAGTGCGATTTACCCGCACCTGAGCTTCCCAGAATTAATTGTAATGACATGTGTTACTCCCCTAATCTTTCTATAATAGACTTTACCATCATTTGCTTTACCATAATGCACCTTTTCATATCATGTCTCATCATGGTTCGAAATCAACCGCTTCATATTCCACCGTATCCGAATAGTCCCACCATTCTCCCTGATAGCCTGTAAATCCGTTATTTTCCATAGCATTCTGTAGAATCATCACATTTTTCACAGCCTCTTCATCTTCTATATCAGAATAATCTCTATCTGCTTTTAGAGAGAAATCATCAAATTCTGTCGGCATTGATATAACACTTCCATCAGCAGCAACCATTGTAATATCCACTGTTCCTCCAAGATTATGCTTTTTCATTCCGTTAGCCGGATTTGCCACATAATTAGGGTCCGGATATACTTCCCATAATTTCTGCTGTGCCTCAAACGGTCTGTATGCATCCCAAATCTTTAAGCTGTACCCCTGTTCTTTCAGTTCTTTCTGCACATTTGCAAGCTTCTTAACTGTTCCGTATCGAAGGTATGCGTCTGTGAAATCATATATTCTGACACCTGTAAAGTTATTGTCTGTTGCATACATCAATTCGACATATATATCCGGTATGTATTTATTTACAAGAACATATTCGTCATCTTCCGGTTCTTTTTCGGTTGTAATCTCCTGTGTTATAATTTCCTGTGCTGTCACTTCCTGTGCTGCAGTCTCCTGTATGTTCGCCATCTCTTTTTCTGATACATCATCTGTTGTGACATTTTTCTTTTGTCCACACGCTGTCATGCCTGCCATTATCATGATTGCTGTTATAAATGTTTTAGTAAATCTACGTTTCATAGTCATTGCCCCTCTTCATTACCTACTATTTCATCATATTTAACAATTTAGTAGTTTTTTTCAAGCTATTAGTTGCTTTATAATGCTTCTTCCTAACTTGAAGACCTACTAAACAAACACCATTCACACTTTTAGTAGGTCTTTTTCTTATATATCTATAATATTAGACAATTCTAATCATCAAAAAAACCTACTATTTTGGCATAAATTATCAATTTAATAGGCAATTTTCTTTATCCGCATTAATTATCCTCTGATTTTTCTCTCAATATACCTACTAATTCATCATATTTAGCAACTTTAGTAGGTTTTTGCCCCATTCATGCATTAATTTAATGTGCCATTTTACACTATCCAATACATTTGTATTTAATATACCACATTTTAATCATAATCTCCCACTCCATACCATATATTTTGTAATAATGAATATGAAGGGCAGGTTTCTTTGTGATGAGTCAGACTAAAATTGTTGTTATTCCATTTAAAAAGCTCCTTATTGGAGCTGTTATCGCTGCTATTATAATAGCTTTTATTATATTCGCTGTTATCCGTCTTGGCAGCAATAGTTCTGATAATTCCAGGAATACTACTAAACCCAAGAGCAGCACTGTAAATGCTTCTGCTTCTTCTAATATTGAGACACCCCTTGATAATGCCGACGCTCCTAAATTCTGCCCCGGAGTATATACCGCCTCTATTCTGTTAGACGGCAACCCCGTTGATATCCAGGTCACAGTTGATTCCTCTAACATTAACAGCATTGAGCTTGTTAATCTTTCTGAATCAATCACAACTATGTACCCTAAGCTCACAACTTCATTTGATGAAGTTGCTGCTAAAGTCATGGAAGCCGGCACAACCAACATAACCTATGATTCAGCCAACAGATATACATATTCCGTCTTTATAGAAGCAATAAGCGCAGCCCTTAAAAAGGCTGCGCCATGATTAATATCTTAATATTTTCTGTCTTGTACCACACATGCCTGCTAAATCCGTCTGCCACTACTTAGAATAAGTCACAGCCTCACTATTCTCATCATAATCAAACATGCCATCATTCTTCTCTTCAAGTGCCTTGATGATGTGATATGTATATTCATTATATGGTGTATCAATTCCAAGTTCTTTCCCCATGCGCATCATTGCGCCGGAGAACATATCTATCTCTGTTTGTCTGCCAGCGTCAATATCCTGCAGTGTTGAATATCTTGCTGTTGGCGGAACAGCGCTTCCTCGGCTTGAGTTATCTGCACACCTGCTCATATCAATGCCTTTGGCAAGAGCTACTGCTTCAACCTCCTTACGTAATCCTTCGCTGATTGCTTTCATATGCTCACTGTCAGTATAACAGCCAACACCTGCTCCAATAATAGCCTGTGGAAGATTGTTACAGATATTAAGTCTATACTTGCTCCATATCTCTTCTTTGATATGTTCAGTCACTCTGTAATTAAGTCCTGTTCCATCAAATAAATCTCTTATTGCCGCAACTCTCTCACTCTCAAATGGTGCAGTTTCCTCTCCATATATAATGCCTATTGTAGTCTCAGGATTGAACACATATTCCTTACCTTCGCGGTGTGACGCCACCTTTATAAGTGAATAAATAATATGTGATTTATCTATCTTGGTAGATATTATCTCTTCACTGTCAACACCATTCATAAGGCTCATGACAATTGTATTCTCACCGACGGCTTCCCTAATATCATCTAATGCACCTGCAAGTGCGCCGTATTTTAATGATACAACAAGAAGGTCAACACCTTTTGCTTCCTCTGGGGTCAATACCTCCGGATGGTATGTCTTTCCATTAATCAGACAGCCTTCTGCCTTAAGTCTTTCCGCTCTTTCGCCCTTTGCAATAACGCTTAAACTTATATCCTTCTTTTCTGAAAGTCCCCATATAACATAAGAGCCTACTGCTCCTGCTCCAAGTACTGCCACTGAATGTATCTTCATATACATTTTCCTCTCAATCTTTGTAATTTCTTCAAATATATATACACTTCAATTCTTTCCGCGTCAAATGCTTTTATCTTCCTACAATATCGCCCTCTTCAAAATCGTAAGTCAGCTTCTTTCCATATGCCATGACATATGCAGCACATTTCTGCTCATAGTCTGTGTGCTGCATTCTTAAACTTGCTGTTCTTTCATCAAGCTGTCTGTCCGGATATATTACTGGCAGGACATGTACCCTGAATGTGTGCAAATGTGTACTTTTAACCTGCTGTTCAACAAACAGCGAAATCACCGGAACATTAAACTTTACCGCATACAGATATGCACCTCTTTTGCATGGACGGGGCTTCCGATAATTAAACCACATTTCCTGCTCAGGATATATAAGCACAAGTTTGTTTTTATCAAATGCATTCTCAATCTGATTAGGAAACTCAGTCTCCATAAA
>ERZ772883.2288-NODE-2288-length-12287-cov-27.022891_pt1 | contig 12287 bp, 10 predicted proteins | sample MGYA00580575_ERZ772883 | MGnify/ENA primary metagenome ERZ772883 (study PRJEB29015, sample SAMEA2737666) | human gut metagenome | biome: human gut; feature: human-associated habitat; material: faeces | place: China | collected 2012 ...
CCGGTCTTGGGGGGTATGACTATCACGGGGACGGGGGTGGTGGTGGGGTAGTAGTACCCGCCGCCGCCATTATAGGGGGTGGGAACGGGGGTAGGTTCGACGGCGTTTGCACCGTGGGCCGCCTTAACAGCCACCTTACCTTCAATTGGCTGATTAGGAGCAATCACCGGTAAGATGTGATTGTCCTCCGGCTTCTCTTTATGTGCCTGCCAACGCGTGCCATTTGCGTCGTCCTCATACCAGCCGTCGATCTTGTGTATTTTATCATCGCAGTCCGGCGCACCGTCCAGCCACCAATCGGAGCCCACACCGCCAAAGGTGATTTTCCCTTCGCTATAAATATCATCGCCTGCTTTTGCGGCATGATTGTTATAAAATACCGCACTGTTTGGCAAAGTCAGATCTCCGCGTACGTTTGCGCCGCCACCATATTCGAGCTTTTCAGCAGTATTATTCATAACGGTGAACTTTGCGCCTTCCTCAATAATCAGGCTGCCGCCTTTAAGAAGTATTCCCGAGCCTTTGTTTTCCGTAATGGTAACAGCGCTGGTTTTATCTATATTGGAACCCTCGGCACCAGCTACATAAAGAGCCCCGGGTATAGTCCATTTGCTGCTAATGCTGCAATTATTCTTTTTGATTTCAACTACCGCATTGTTCCTTATGATCAAAGTGTCGCCAGCATGAACGCCGTTTCCGCCGTTTCCGTTTGCCGTCACTGTTGAGTTGTCAATGGTTAACCTGCCTGTGGATAAACCATGGGCATTATTATCACTGAAATTAATGACAGAACCATTTACAATTTCAAAATGCGAACCGTTCGAGCCGTTGCCGGTGCTGTTAATAACATCCACTTTGCTGTTATCTATCTTTGCAGTAAATGTTCCCGCAAAGCCGGAACGGTTGTGATTTGAAATAAAGGTGGAATTCTTAATATTCACGTTGTATCCGCCATCGTCGCCATCCCATTCCAATGCGTCCTGCTTATAATTTTTTATTTCAAGCTTTGAATTAGTAAGAGTCAGTTTGTTGTTTGAGCAGAAGTAGATGGCATGTACGTTGTCCGCTGTCTTTGTTCCGTCCATCGTCATCTCGGTGTTGTCCAGCGTCAACGATGCATCTTTGCTTGCACAGATAGCCATCCAGTTCCATTCGGCCGTATAGGGCGTAGAACCTACCCCGTTCATAACCACATTACAGTTTTTGAAGGTTAGAGATTTTCCCCAAAGCGCTATACCCTTATCGTTAAATGATATAGTACGTTTAGCTTCTCCACCATCTATGGTAAGATTCTTGCTCAGATTCATTCCGGCGGTCGTGCAGTCCGCCAGCAGCACAATAGTATCACTATCAGCCGCCTTTTCTATCGCTTTGTCCAGCGTGGCATATTTTGTTCCGCCTATCTGCGCTACTTCGCCTTCTGCAAAAGCCGGAACCATCGCCAGCACCATGATAAGCGCCAACATAATTGCAAGTGTTTTTTTCATTGGTTCTTCCCCTTTCGATTTTTAATAAACATCAAATCTGTGTTAAGCTTGTTTTGTTATATGTTATCATCGATTTCCATTATTTTTATTACCAAAAATGCACGTTTTCCTGCCAGTTATGTATTTTGGAACAAAAAATTGCCCCCGGCGTATCCGGGGGCTTGCTTTATCCGTTTTTATACTATATCTTACAACCCGAGCTTATCCGCTATGGCGGTCATCTCCTCCAGCGCAACATCTATCAGGTCGTCCAGTGTAAGGCCCGTATTAACTATGGCGTTCATGTATTCCCGGTTCGCTCCCGCGGCAAAGCGCACCTCCTTGAAGCGTTTTACAACGCTCTTGTGCTTTACGCTGGCAATCTTTTTATCCGGGTATATCTGCGCCACAGACTTGCAGAAGCCGCTCATTGGGTCTGCCGCCAGCAGAGCGTATTCTATTGTGGTACCCGCCTTTTTTCCGCAAAGAGGGTTGTGAGCCATTATCGCCCCCTCAAGCACAGGGTCGTTCACGCCGTTCTCATGCAGTATATTCACGCTGGTGGGGCCGTGTACCTCCGGGTGGTTGCGCCAGTCGCACTGCTCCTCATCAAGGTCGTGCAAAAGGCCGGCGATGCCCCAATACTCTACGTCCTCAGGCGCAAGGCGCTTGGCCAGGCCCCGCATTATGGCTTCAACTGCCATGGAATGCTGAATGTAGTTCTCGCCCTTCATGTACTTGTGCAAAAGCTCGTATGCCTCTTCTCTGTTCATAGCCGTTCTCCTCCTTGATATTTTTAATTTAGTATACCCTCTTGCCGTGGCTGAAGCTGTTTTTAGCCCAGTCGCTCCAGCCGCTGACCACTACCTGCCCCGCAGAGGAAGAGGCATGTATGTATTTTCCGCCTCCCAGCCATATTCCGGTATGATAAATGCGCGTTCTGCCGCTGTTCCAGAAGAACAGCAGATCGCCGGGGCGCAGGTCGCTCGTAGAATAAACGGTTTCCCAGCTGTCTATTACGGCATAGCTCTTGGCGCTCATACGGCCCACCTTTACGCCGTTGTTTGAAAGGCAGTAATATACGAGGCCGCTGCAATCGAAGCTGTCCGGGCCCTCGTCCGCCGTGATATAGGGTTTTCCCTGCTGGGCCATAGCCGTGGCAATAAATCCGTCCACACTGCCGGTAGCGGCGGAAACGCTGCCGCCTCCGCCTGTCTTTGGGGTGCTTTCGGGCTGAGTGCCGGGGTCGGCCGTCTTGGTAGTACCTATGCTTTCATTCCCAACCTTGGGCGTGGCGCTGATCTTGGGCGTTTTCGCCGGCTTTGCCGTAGGCGTGGACTTGGGCTTAGGCGTAGGCGAAGGGGTTGGATCCACCTTGGGCCTTGCGTTGTTTGAGTAAAGTATATCCGCCGTGTCGGTATCCATAACGCCGGTGGCGTCAAGCTTGTTCTTTTTCTGGAAGGAGGAGAGCGCCTTTACCGTGGCCACGCCAAAGTAGCCGTTGGTCTTTTCCACCTCGTAGCCCAAATCCTGCAAGCGCTCCTGAAGGGACTCCACGTCCTCTCCCTCGTCGCCCTGCTGAAGCTTATACATGGCGGCCTTATCCGAGAAGAGCATCTCCTGTGTCAGCTCGTCCGCCTCGCCCGTCTCTTTCATGTGGTGTATGCGCTGAAAACGCTTCAGCGCCGCCTTGATAGGCTCGCCGAAGTACTCTGAAGGTTCATCGCCGTCCATATACTGCAGCTCCGCCAGCCTCTCATGTATGTCCGCCACCACAGGGTCTGTATCGCCGAGCTTCAGCAGCCGGTACTTTGAGGGAGCCTCCGCTGTATCCTTAGGCGCAGCTGCCGTAATGGCAAAGTTCTCCGCCACCTCCGCCGTCGGGGTGGGGCTTGGCATATGAAGCATGGACTTGGATACTTCCACTATCTCCGGTCCTATGTCGAGGGTATCAAAGGCCATGGGTATCAGCACAAAAGCGCACAGCACAACGCCTCCCGCAGTAAGGAGCGGTATTCTGAGCCGCTTCATCATGGGGCGCCTATCCTGTCTGTTTTTCCTTTGGTTTTTCCGCAAATCATTAGTAGCTTCCATATTTGATAATTATAGCGCATACTGACATATTTTGTCCAATGAACAATATGCTTCGCTGTCCCTTTAGGTGTAAAAACCGTATGGCAATAGCAGTAATATTAGTGTAAAATATAATTCGATCCAATATTTCGGCAAAGGAACTGTATTTTACCATGGCACTATTAGCCGCAAGCGGCATAAGCAAGAGCTACTCCGCCCGCCTTCTTTTTGAAGGGGTAAGCTTTGAGATAGCCCCCCGGGACAAGGTGGGCCTGGTAGGGGTAAACGGGTGCGGCAAAACTACCCTTTTTCGCATACTCACAGGCGAGGAAGCACCTGACACCGGCTCCGTGATGAAACATAAGGGCGCCCGCATGGGATTCATGCGTCAAAACGTGGAGAACACCTCGGATACACTGTACCAATCCACAGTAGCGGCATTTGACCACCTCATACGTATAGAGCAGGAGCTTGAGTGTATTTCCGAGGAAATATCCAATGGCGGCAGCGACGTATCCTCTCTTATTTCCCATCAGCAATCCCTCAACGAACGGTACGAGCGGGAGGGCGGCCTGACCTTCAGGAGCAGGGTACGCAGCACTCTCCTGGGTCTCGGCTTTACCGAAAGCGAATTCGCCAAGCCTCTCAGCGACATGAGCGGCGGAGAGCGCAACAAGGCCCAGCTGGCAAAGCTGCTGCTCTCCGGCGCGGAGCTGCTGCTGCTTGACGAGCCTACCAATCACCTTGACATACAAAGCGTCACCTGGCTTGAGGATTTTCTCAAGAGCTACTCAGGGGCGTTTATAGTCATATCCCACGACAGGTACTTTCTGGATAGGGTAACCAACCGCACCCTTGAAATAAAAAACGGCAGGCTCACCGCCACCAACGGCAACTATTCCCGCCACGTTGAGCTGATGAGCACCCGCAACGAAATACTGCGCAGGCACTATGCCAATCAGAAGAAAGAAATACACCGCCTCGAAGGCGTTGTAGAGCAGCAGCGCCGCTGGGGCCAGGCTCACAATTTCATTACCGCCGAGGCGAAGCTCAAGCAGATAGAACGGCTGAAGGCGGAGCTGGTAGCTCCCGAAAAGGACACCTCCTCCATACATTTCAAGTTCACCGCGAGGGAAGTATGCGGCAACGATGTGCTTATGTGCGAAGAGCTGAGCAAGTCCTATGATAAGCCGGTATTCAAAAACGCCTCCATGCATATCCGCAAGGGAGAACGTGTATTCCTGCTGGGGCCCAACGGCTGCGGCAAGACCACCCTCATGAAGATAATAATGGGCCTTGAAAGGCAGGATTCCGGCACTGTGCGTCTGGGCGCAAAGGTGCAGCCCGGCTACTACGAGCAGACCATGACCTCCCTTGATCCCAACAGCACCGCACTTGAGGAAATACATAACGCCTACCCAAGAATGGACCTTACCCAAGTCCGTTCCGCCCTGGCGGCGTTCCTCATTCGCGGCGACGAGGTATTCAACGAGATAGGCGCCCTTTCCGGCGGCGAGAAGGCACGCATACAGCTTCTCAAGCTTATGCTTTCAGGGGCCAACCTGCTGCTGCTCGATGAGCCCACCAACCATCTTGACATATCCTCCCGGGAGGCTCTTGAGGCCGCTTTGGAGGATTACGAGGGTACCATGCTCATAATCACCCACGACAGATACCTGGTCAACCGCATGGCGGACCGCATACTCTACATGGAGGAAGACGGACTTACTGAATACATAGGCGGCTATGACGATTACCTTGAAGCAATTGCGCGAAGGCCTCAGCCCTCAGCTGAAGCTGCCTCCCCCAAGGCGGAAAAGCCCAACAGCTACAAGGCTCAAAAGGAGCGCCAGAGTATACTGAACCGGGCGGCGGGCGCTGTCCGCCGAGCAGAGGAGCGCATAGCGGCCGCTGAGCAGGAGCTTGAAGACATAAATCAAAAACTCGCATCACCGGCGGTAGCATCGGACTACGTAAAATCCGCAGAACTTGCAAAAAAGGCAGACGACAAGCAGGCCGAGATCGATGCCCTCTATTCCCAGTGGGAGCAGGCCCAACAGGCGCTGGATGAGCTTTGTGAGGAAAGCTCAAAGCAGGGCTAAGCTTAACGCGCCGGCCGCATTTATACATAAAGCAGTCCCCGCCTTATGGCGGGGACTGCTTTGCTATCGTCTGATTTTTATTTTACCTTGTTTATGGCGGCTACCAGCTGAGAGAGGTCGGTATATTCCCTCGCCACGCCGTTCTCATCGGACACGGTCAGCTTATCATTTTCTACCTTTATCCAACCCTGTATGGAGTTTACCGGGAAGCAGTGATCCTGCTTGGGGTCAGGATCCTCCGCAAGGAAGAACAGGTAGGTATCGCCCTCGGAAAGCTTTACCGCTTTGTCGGCGCTCACCGGCTTGGGCTGGAGGGTGCCGGCATCCGTCATGTTTTCGCTGGCTGAAGGAACATATACCAGATTTATTTCCTGACCGTAGCCTATATCGCCCTTTATGTTTCCGTATACACTGATGGTAAGATTTGCGGATGGCGCCTTCTTTTCGACTGTGCTTCCGCCGTCCTGGGTGCGGAATTTGGTGCTGCGCATATGAGACGCGCTGTTTACACGGCCTATGAATATATTCTCCGAGGCGTTTACAAGCGATCTGATATCATTGTAGTAGTAGTTCTTTGAAGGCGCAGTGATGACCCTTGAGATTGCGTCCATTTCCTTTTTGAACTCGCTGATCTTTATCCGCGAGCCGCCGTATTCCACATTTCCGTCCCGGATCACAAAGTTATCCGCGGAGGTGGAGCAATAGTCTGCCTCGTCCTCGGCATACTGCACATCGTTGCCCTCCGTAAGATAGAGCAGATACTTTTCGCCTACGGTATAACTGCCCTTTACAAGTATCTTGGAGCCTTCCCGGGCGTTTCCGGCTATTACCTCATCTATGAGAATGCGGCTCTGGGCATTGTCGCCGGAATTTATCTTTTGTATGCATTCACCCGACACCACCAATGAGGCGCTACGATAACTCTGACGCACGTCCGCCATGACGCGGTCGTTGCTCATTACGCTTGCCGAGAATGTGCGGCCTATAATAAGTGCTATCACGGCAACAGCAAGGGTGGACAGTGCGGTTATGCGCTTCATCTTTACCTCTCCTTTCGGGTGATATGAGTGTTTTCTTCGCTCTATAGTATAAGACGCTTCAGGCGTCCAAAAGGTTGCAAATTTTTTAAAAAATTCTTTACATTTCCCTTCTGCCTTCCATTGCCTTCAGCAATGTCATTTCGTCCACGTATTCAAGATTTCCGCCGATGGGTATACCGTGGGCTATCCTCGTGGCTTTCACCCCACGCTGCTTGAGCAGCTTGGATATATACACCGCAGTGGCTTCCCCCTCTACGTCCGGATTGGTAGCCAGTATCACTTCGCTTACCCCGCCTTCATCTATACGCTGCAAAAGTTCCTTTATGCGTATATCGTCCGGGCCAATGCCATCCATTGGGGATATCGTCCCGCCCAGCACATGGTATGTGCCGCGGAATTCCCGCATCTTTTCCATGGCTACCACATCCCTTGCGTCCCTAACCACGCATATTACACCGGTCTTGCGGCTGGCGTCGCGGCATATGGCACAGGGATCCGTATCGGTGTAGTTGCCACAAACGGGACAGTGGTGTATCTTGTCCCTTGCGTCGTTTATGGCCTTTGCTATCTCGCGTGCTTCGCTCTCGGGCATGTCCAGTATAAAGTAGGCGAGGCGCTGTGCGCTCTTGGTACCTACGCCGGGCAATCTGCAAAGCTGGGAGACCAGATTGCTTATTGGGTCTGCCATATGTTTTTAGAAGCCCAATCCCATTCCGCCAGTAAGCTTGCTGACCTCGGAATTCGTGGCTTCCTCCGCCATGCGCATGGCCTCGTTGACGGCGGACAGCACCAGGTCCTGAAGCATCTCAACATCATCCGGATCCACGCAGGCAGGGTCTATCTCGATAGACTTTATCACCTTGCTGCCGTATGCCGTAGCCCTGACCGCGCCGCCGCCTACGGTAGCCGTAAACTCGCGGGTCTGGAGTTCCTGCTGCATGCGCTGCATATCCTGCTGCATCTTCTGCGCCTGCTTCATCAGCTGCTGCATATTCGTCCCGCCCATTCCGGGGAAACCGCCCTTTGCCATCAACATACCTCCGGGATTTTACTTGTATAACAGTATAACATAATTTGCGGCCCTGTTCAACGCAGCGCCGCATAATAGGTAATTTAAAAGCTATTTTCCACATTTGCGACACGTTTTTTTAATATTCGCATCGCAAATGGCTGATTTTTTGTTGCTTATCAGTTCTCTATCCTGAAGTTGCTGCCAAACAACGCCCTGCCGGTGCTCTCTATATCGTCCCCGCCGGAGCTGTGCGTCATACGCACCGTATACCCGGGCGCCACCTTATCTGCCGCTCCGTTGACCTTCTCCAGCGCTCCCGGCGCGCTCATCATGCGATATATTATTTCGCTCTCAAAAGCCACCTCCAGCACATTGCCGTTTATGGCGCTTCCCTTGCCGTACATTCCGGAAACCGCCATGGTGCGCTCCGTCTCTCCAAGCTTATCGAGTATAGCCTTCCACAGCTTCTGCGGGGACATGCTGCCCGCCGTCTCTGCCGGTTTTGCCGGATGTGCGGGGCTTGGCTTCTTCGGCTTTGACGCAGGCGCAGTCCTTATTGGCTCGTCAATATCAAAGGGCGGCACATCTTCGGGTTCCGGCGGCTCCTCAAAGCCGTAGTCGCAGGGATACTCATCGGCGTCAGGCTTTTCCCCGATAGATATCGCCTCGGCCATTGCTGTGGGCCGGGGCGCCACTGCCCCCTCCCGTACCTGCCGCTCGAGAACCTCGATGCGCTCCATAAGGTCGTCCATGGTGCGCTTTTCCTCGGGCCGGGATATGCGCACAAGCGTGCTTTCTATAAGCGCCCTCGGCATTGTAACTGTCCGAAGCCTGCCCTCGGCCTGCAACAGCAGCTCGCTGCATCTTAAAAGCCGCGTTTCGCCTGCTTCCTTTGCCTGCTCCTCGTACCGCTTCATAGAATCCTCGGTGCAGTCCAGTATATCGCTGCAATGGCCGCAAAGCTTCGTCAAAAGCAGCGAACGCATGTGCTGCGTCAGGTCATGCAAAAACACCTTCAAATCACGGCCATCCCGAACTACCTGATCCAGCAGCTCCAGCGCCCTTGCCGGGTCGCTGGAAAGTACGGCCTCCGCCATGTCGAAAAGAAAGCCATCCTCCATGCTGCCCAGCACGCTGTAAACGTCCTGTGTGCTGACTTTATTGCCGCAAAAAGACAGGCACTGATCCGCAAGCGAAAGGCAGTCCCTCATTCCGCCCTCGGCAGCTCGTGCAATAGCCATCAATCCATCGCGTTCTATATGGGCGTTTTCGCGCTCAAGCACCTCCTCGGTGCGCCTGACCATATCGGATACGCCGAGCCGGTGAAAATCCATTCTCTGGCAGCGGGATATTATCGTCGCAGGTATCTTGTGGGGTTCGGTGGTGGCCAGTATGAACGTTACATGGGGCGGCGGCTCCTCCAGCGTTTTCAGCAGGGCGTTAAAGGCGTTGGCGGAAAGCGCGTGCGCCTCGTCGATTATGTATACCTTGTGCTTCAGCTCAAGAGGCATGAACCGCGCCTTTTCGATTATGTCGCGCATATCGTCCACGCCGGTGTTGCTGGCGGCGTCCAGCTCGATTATATCCGCGCACTCCCCGGCGCTTATTTTGCAGGAGCGGCAGCAGCCGCAGGGCTCCCCGTCCATGGGCGCTTCGCAGTTCACCGCCCTTGCGAGTATGCGCGCGGCGCTTGTCTTGCCGGTTCCCCTGGTGCCCGCGAAAAGGTAGGCATGGGCGGTCGTGCCTGACTTCACCTGGTTTTTCAGTATTGTGGTTATATGCTCCTGCCCTATCATCTCGGAGAATGTGGCGGGCCGGTATTGCCTGTAAAGGGCGCGGTGGCTCATGCTTGCCTCCAGTTTGATTATTTGTATTTTATATTGTAGCATCGCGCAAAAGGCCAAACAAGGGAATGTTGCTATCCCGAGTCAAATAAAGTATAATATTTCAATATGAACAGGTGAAATCATGGAGGTTATATAAATAAAATGGCAGAACAGGAAAAGAAGACAGTACTCAGCGGCATACAGCCCTCTGGCTCACCCACATTGGGCAATTATGTTGGTGCGCTCAAAAATTGGAAGCTCCTGCAGACCGATGACAGGCTCTGCTATTACTGCGTCGCCAATCTTCACGCCCTGACCGTTCGTCAGGACCCCACCGACCTGAGAAGACGTGCCGGCGAGACTGTGGCGCTGCTGCTGGCCTGCGGCATAGATCCCGAAAAATCCGTATTGTTTGTGCAGTCCCACGTTCACGAGCACGCTGAGCTTAACTGGGTGCTGTGCTGCAACACCTATATGGGCGAGCTTTCCAGAATGACGCAGTTCAAGGATAAATCCGCAAAGCACGCGGACAATATAAACGCCGGCCTTTTCACCTACCCGGTGCTGATGGCAGGCGACATACTGCTTTATCAGAGCGACCTTGTGCCTGTCGGCGCGGATCAGAAGCAGCACATAGAGATCGCGCGGGATATAGCCATACGCTTCAACAACGCCTATGGGGAGACCTTTAAGGTCCCGGAGGGCTTCATACCCAAATTCGGCGCCCGCGTTATGAGCCTTCAGGATCCTTCCATGAAGATGAGCAAGTCCGATCCCAACCCCAACGGCTTCGTGGCCATAATGGACGATCCTTCCGTCATAATGAAAAAGTTCAAGCGCGCGGTCACCGACAGCGATACCTTCATTGCGTTCGACCCCGAGAATAAGCCCGGCGTATCCAACCTGCTCTCCATATACACCTCCTTCACGGGGCTTACCATGGACGAAGCGGTGAAGCATTTCGACGGGCTCGGCTACGGCAGCCTCAAGACCGAAGTAGCCGAAGCCGTAATAGCCGGACTCGAACCCGTTCAAAACGAATATAAGAAGATACTTTCGGATAAAGCATACCTTGAGAAAATAATGGCGGATGGCGCGGAAAAGGCTTCCGCGCAGGCCCGAAAGACCCTCCGCAAGGTATACAGAAAGGTAGGTCTTGCCTGATGGATATGGATAAACTCAAGAGCAGGCTGATGCTCAGCTATAACATATTCAAAATAGTGCCCCTGCTGGGCATACTTATAGCGCTTTACGTCATGAACAAGAACCTTATCGCCGCATATATAATCGCAATAGTGTGCATAGTCGGCGGCTACGGTCAGGCGCTGATATTCTACCGCTGCCCCTTCTGCGGAGCGCGGCTAATGAAGGTCCGCGGAGGCGTACCACGCCATTGTCCCGAGTGTGAGCGCCAGCTTATAGTCGACGCCGAGCACCCTCTCGAGAACACCGATGCTTCAAAGGAGGAAAACAGCCGGTCTTAGCGCAAGCTTACTGTTTTTTATTGTATATTGGCTTTACCGCGTTCCTTCCCTTTCCCATGATGATAACTGCCGATGCGCCGCATATACCCATGAACAGGCTCAGCACCCCGCGCATCGGCATTATTTCTGTGAGCATACCGGCCAATAGCTGCCCCAGCAGGGAGCCCACTGTGGTCAGCATCAGGAAGGTGCCGTTGAATCTGCCCTTGCGGTTATCAGGAACATACGACTGGGTAGAGGATATGCGGATATTGTAGGAGGTCACCCCCAGCACCCCATGCAGGAAGCAGGAGAGCCGCATTAGCGCGAGGGGCAGATAAAGATATGTTCCCGCCAAGGCCGATATGACAACGTATACGAACACCGCTATTTTGAACTTATGTTCTTCCGGCAGATGCAGCCTGTAATGCATCATTCCGCCCAGCACCCGTCCCAGCACCATAAAGCCCCATACCGACATATAGATATACTCGCCGTCAGCGTACCCCGCTTTAAAGTAAGGCAGCGTTATAACGTTAGATGCGCCCGTGGCCATAAAGCAGAATATGAAATACAGGGTTATATACAAAAGGCCCTTTTCCGTCCAGAGGTAGCGCATACCCTCCTTCATATCCTCCATATAGCCGCCGAAGGTGTACCTTGAGCCGCTCTGCCCATTCTTGCCCTCCACGTCGCTTATCTGCGTCTCGAATATGGCTGCAGTGCAAAAGCAGGCGGAATTTATCAGCATCAGCCATACCATTCCCACCGTCTTATATAAAAAGGTGGATACGGGTATCATCACCAGCACCAGCGTTTCGAGCGTGCTCAGCACCGAATAAGCCTTTATATAGTTGCCCTCGGATACAAGCATAGGGTAAAAGCTTTCGAAGGCCACGGTGTAGGCGCTGTGTATTGTTCCGATTATGAACGTTATGGATGCAAATGCCCAGAAGCTGAAAAGCCCGAAGTACATCAGCCCCGCCAGCAGGGCATATATGGCAGTTGAGGCGAAATCAAGCATATATATGGTCCTGCGCCGGGAAAACCTGTCCATCAACGGCCCGGCAAGCACCGGCGCTGCTATCTGGGGCAGGGTATACAGGAACATATATATGGCGTAATACAGCGGGGACTGGGTATAGTCCAGCACGAAAAGGCTCATGGCAAAGCCGGCCATGCTGTTGCCCAGCATGGATACGACGCTGCCTATGATTACTTCCTATTAGGAACACTGTAAATACAAGGCCTTTCGGAGCCTGCAAACCAGAAAAAATAATATTTGATCTATCACATTACGCAAAA
>ERZ772883.2289-NODE-2289-length-12281-cov-2.427204_pt1 | contig 12281 bp, 8 predicted proteins | sample MGYA00580575_ERZ772883 | MGnify/ENA primary metagenome ERZ772883 (study PRJEB29015, sample SAMEA2737666) | human gut metagenome | biome: human gut; feature: human-associated habitat; material: faeces | place: China | collected 2012 ...
TTGTATTTATCATCAATGTAGTTGTCCGTAAATCCAAGATTGTCCAATAAGGTCAAAAGCACGTCTGCCGGATTTCCATTTCCTTTTCCGGAATTTGCCTTATCCAGCTCATTGATGATAAATACAAGATTGGAAGATTCTGCCATTGCAAAGGCTTCCATGATAATACCTGCTTTTGCATTCGCATAAATACGTGAACTTCCGGTAAGCTGCTCCGGATCGTTGATCGAACTCATATCCAGTGTCGTCCACGGCAGCCGCAGAATACGTGCTACGGCATACGCGATCTGCGATTTTCCGGTACCTGCCGGGCCACAAAGCAAAATACCATACGCCGGCAGTGTATGTGTACGATTGATCTGAATGATCGTCTCGATGATCCTTTGCTTTACGCGTTCCATTCCATAAAGCTCTTCATCCAGAATCCTTCTTGCCTCTTCGGGATCAATGGCTTCAAAATAATCATTTTTCCATTGAATATTCATCATAATGGATAATGCCCGCTGTGCATGACGACGTTCTTCCTGCGACACCTCATGGGAACGTGCCACAGCAAGATTTCTTCTCGCCCAGAGACGGATATTATCCGGCAGGGTTCTGCCTGCGCAGGTCATAAAATCAGTGATGCTCTGAATACTGGTGAGCTTCATATCATCGCCGTCTTCTTCCTGTTCCTCATCCACCGCTTCCTCACTCGGTGCACTGCTGGCAAACAGACGCTCCATCATAAACTGTAAAAAACCATCTTCCGCGGAAAGCTTTTTTCCACCGCCAAATGCAATTTCACGGATCTTATACACGGCATATCCATCCGGTGTGTTCTCTCCAGACAGCCGGACATTAATGTGGTTTTCCCCCAGCCAGCGAAGCAGATTGACAAAACGGGCATCCACCCGCAAAATATCCGCACATACAGTTCCGTCTTCCTGGGTAAACTCAAATGCTGTGCGCTTTGTCTGGTTCGTGAACACTCCGCAGGAATGATATTTCCACTGCTTTGCCGTATTATCTAAAACCAGAATCGGATATTTTGCACTTGCAGTGTTTTCATTCGACTGAAATGTTGTATAGGTACACTCACAGGCTTTCTTTTCTTCCGTTGTATTGCTGAAATCAAATACAGGCATATCTATCTCCCTTCTACATGATTTAAGGGTCAAAAACAGTTTTGACCCTTATCATGCATAAACAATTCTGTTATTTTCTACGAAAGCAGTGCTTTATCACTTGCAAATTCCTCACCGCTTACTTTTTCAAACTGATGCAGCAGATCTCCGACCGTAAGTTTCTTTTTGTCTTCCCCTGCGATATTTAAAATAACTTTTCCTTCATGCATCATAATCAGACGGTTTCCATGGGCAATCGCATCCTTCATATTGTGTGTTACCATCATAGCGGTCAGATGATTGTCAGAGATGATTTTGTCGGAAATCTCAAGCACCTTTGCGGCAGTCTTTGGATCCAGCGCAGCCGTATGCTCATCGAGAAGCAGAAGCTTCGGTTTCTGGATGGAAGCCATCAGAAGCGTGATTGCCTGACGCTGTCCACCGGATAACAGACCGACTTTTGATGTCAGGCGATCTTCCAGTCCAAGATGCAGGGTGGAAAGCATTTGGCGGTATTTTTCGCGTTCCGCTTTGGTAATTCCCCATCGCAATCCCCTGGATTTTCCACGTCTTGCTGCAATTGCCATATTTTCCTCAATGGACATTGTGGTAGCCGTACCGGTCATCGGGTCCTGGAACACACGTCCCAGATATTGTGCCCTGCGATGCTCGGATAACTTTGTCACATCCTCGCCGCCGATATAGATTTTTCCGGAATCTACCGGCCATACACCGGCTACGGCATTCAGTGTTGTCGATTTTCCTGCACCGTTTCCACCGATCACTGTGACAAATTCGCCTTCCTCAAGTGTCAGGTCGACACCGTCCAGAGCCACTTTTTCATTTATCGTACCCGGATTGAATACTTTCCGGATATTTTCAATTTTTAACATCTCACTCATCGGTTACAGCCCCCTTGTTGCTTTTTTCTTATTCTTCAGATATGGAATCGCAAGGAAAATTGCTACCACGATTGCTGAGAACAGTTTCAGATCATCCGATGGGAATTTCAGCCACAAAATGATGCTCAGCACAAGGTAGTAAATGATCGCTCCAACGATCACGGAAAACAACGTATATGCAAATGCCAGTTTCTTTCCTGCACACAGTTTTCCAAACAGTACATCTCCGATAATAACGGCAGCCAGACCGATAACGATTGCGCCTCGTCCCATATTGACATCCGCTGCACCCTGATACTGTGCATAAAGTGCACCGGACAGACCAACGAGTCCGTTGGAAATCATCAATGCCAGTACCTTACAGAAGCTGGTATTGATTCCCTGTGCACGCGCCATCTGCGGGTTACATCCGGTTGCCCGGATGGAATGCCCCTGCTCGGTTCCGAAATACCAGTAAAGAATCGCCACGATCACTACCCCAAACAGGATACAGGTGGTAAATACTTTAATTTTTGCTGCTGTATCACCGGATACATAACGAAGCGATACCGCAAGGGAATATTTATCCACACTGATCGCCTGATTGGACTGTCCCATAATATTCAGATTGATGGAGTACAGTGCAATCTGCGTTAAAATTCCGGCAAGAATTGGAGGAATTCCCAGTTTGGTGTGCAGAAGACCTGTGACCATTCCCGCAAGCATTCCTGCTGCAAATGCAAAAATAAGGGAAACCCACGGATTCATATCACTGCGGATCAGCATAACCGCCACAGCTCCGCCGGTTGCAAAAGAACCGTCCACCGACAGATCCGCAAAATCCAGAAGTTTGTATGTAATATATACTCCCAATGCCAGAAGGCCCCAGATCAGACCCTGTGCAATGGAGCCCGGCAGCGCACGAAACAGCGCCAGCGGACTTAAGGAAGCAAAATAAGCAGATATTAACACGATACCCATCCCCCTTAATTATTCAGCCTCGATAGCCTTGTAATCATCCGGAATTTTAACGCCCAGCTGATCACAGATATCTTTGTTGTATTCTTTGGTTACGTTTGGTGCAGTCTCAATCTTCATGGTTGTAATATCCGCACCGTTTACTAAAATGTCATATGCCATTTCACCGGCCTTTTTTCCGATGTCATAATAACTGATGGAAAGCGTTGCCACTCCGCATCCTTTACAGATACCTTCCTCTCCGGCAATAATCGGAGTTCCTGCCGGAAGTGCGATATTGTTGATTGCTTCTGTGTTCTGTGCCATGGTATTGTCTGTCGGAATGTAAATAACATCTGCATACTCGGTTGCACTCTGTACCACAGAACCGATATCATTGGAATCGGAAGCGGTAAACTCTTTGTAGCTGATACCGTCCTCATCCAGGTATTTTTCAAACTCGGTTGCCTGATATTTGGAGTTTGCCTCTGCAGAGCAGTAAAGTATTGCGACATGCTTTGCATCCGGATAGAGCTCTACGAGCATATCCTCCTGCTGATCAAGCGGAGCCAGATCGGATGTACCGGAGATATTTCTTCCGGTTGTACCACTCCAGTCACTGATCTCCAAAGCCGTTGCATAATCGGTAACGGAAGTTCCCAGAATCGGAATATCGGTTGTCGCTGCTGCACATGCCTGTAAAGCAGTGGTTGCATTTGCAAGAATCAGATCCACATTGGCAGATACGAAATTATTTGCAATTGTAGAAGCATTTGCCTGCTCGTTCTGTGCATTCTGGAGATCAAATTTTACATTGTCTCCCAGCTTTTCCTTTAAGACATCCTCAAATCCCTGTGTTGCCTGATCCAGTGCCGGATGCTCCAGCTGCTGGCAGATTCCGATGTTATATACTTTACCGGATGCACCTGCACTCTGTGTCCCGTCTTTTGCTGCATCTGCGGAATTTCCACAGGCGCCCAGGGATACCATCATGGCTGCTGCCACAGCAACCGACATTGCCTTGTTTAATTTTTTCATAGTTGTTCCTCCATTTATATTTTATATAGTCAGATAGACTTTAAGCCGCTTCCCGTCCTACTGGAAAGCGGCTCGTCCACTGCGTAATTACAGGAAAATATATTTGCAGATAAAAAGTACTGCAAGGATATACATCAGTGGAGTAATCTTCTTACGCTTGCCACAGATCAGATTGATCAGTACAAAAGAGATTACACCAATGGCAATACCCTCTGCGATACTGTACATTAAAGGCATCGCAATGAGGCACAGATATGCAGGAACTGCATCTGTCAGATCCTCGAAATCAACCTTTACAATTGCGGATACCATCAGGAATCCGACAAAGATCAGCGCCGGTGCTGTTGCAAAGCCCGGAATTGCCGTAAAGATTGGTGCAAAGAAAATTGCAAGCAGGAATAATAATCCTGTAACGATGGATGCAAGACCGGTTCTTGCACCAGCTCCGACACCGGCAGAGCTCTCTACGAATGTTGTAGTTGTAGACGTACCAAGGACCGCACCTGCAGAAGTAGCAATTGCATCTGCCATCAGTGCCTGCTTTACGTTCGGAAGTTTTCCATCTTCGTCTAACATGCCGGCCTTATCCGATACACCGATCAGTGTTCCGATCGTATCAAACATATCTACAAACAGGAAAGACAACATGACTACGATGAAGTTCATAATTCCGACTCCATGGAAATCTGCTGTAAAACACTGTCCGAACGTCTCCCCGATTTTTGAAAAATCAGTCATGGCAAATGTCGGATACAGAGAATAAAATCCAGCGTCTGCATCGATACGGTAAACACCCGCTGCCTGACAGATCATTCCAAGAATCCAGGTAGCCAGAATACCGATCAGAATAGATCCCTTGACTTTTTTGATGTATAAAATTGCAGTAAGAAGCAGACCGATCAGTGCAAGTACTGCACAGATTCCTTCGGTATGCCAGTTATCTCTGAAATTTACATAAGATAACAATGTGGAATCGTTGTTTACAACGATATGTCCACCCTGCAATCCGATAAACGCGATAAACAGACCAATGCCGGCGCTCACACCTTTCTTTAATGTGGTCGGAATGGCATTGAAAATTGCCTCACGCACATTGGTAAGAGAAAGGATAATAAAGATAATACCTTCGAAGAATACTGCCATCAGGGCTACTTTCCAGGAATATCCCATATTTCCGCATACGGTAAATGCAAAGTATGCATTCAGTCCCATACCCGGTGCAAGTGCAAACGGATAATTTGCAAGGAGTGCCATTGCAAACGTACCGATAAAGGATGCCAGACAGGTTGCGATCAGCACTGCTGTCGGGTCCATTCCTGCCTGTGAAAGCAGGTTCGGGTTTACAGCCAGGATATACGCCATGGTCATAAACGTCGTAATACCGGCGATCACTTCTGTTTTCGCTGTGGTATTATTCTCTTTGAGCTTAAACATTTTCTCTAACATGTTCTCTCCTCCATATTTTATTGTTGTGTAAAAGCACCCTACTATTTTATCATAAAATAATTGAGAAATCCATTCAATTATTTATGTCTCCAGGTACTTCTTGAAAAGAGAACAAGCATCGGGAAAATTTCCAGTCTTCCGGCCAGCATGTCAAAAATCAGCACAAGTTTGGAAAACCAGGAATACACCGAAAAATTACAGGTAGGTCCCACCACATCAAATCCCGGTCCGATATTGTTAAAGCACGCAGCAACCGCAGACACATTTGTTGTCATGGACAGTCCATCAATAGAAATCAAAAGAAAACTTCCGACTAAAATCACACCGTAAGCCGCCAGATAGGTATTTGTATTATTTAATACATCCTCCCCGATCCGGTTTCCATTCATGCGCACAACTTCCACACGCTGCGGGCTTAAAATTCTGCGGATATTTCTGCGCAGGTTTTTCAGAATCAGAAGAAGTCTTCCCATCTTAAGCCCTCCTGCCGTACTGCCTGCACAGGCACCGACAAACATCAGGCACAGCAACAGTGCTTTCGAAAATCCGGGCCACAAATCAAAGTCCGTGCTTGCAAACCCGGTCGTCGTCATGATAGAGGAAACCTGAAATGCCGCATGGCGGATCGTCTCTTCCCAGGAGCCGTACAGTCCCCGGATATTGAACGTAATTAAAAGAATACTGACCACAAATATGATGATATACAGCCGCAGTTCCTGATCTTTGAGCACTTCCTTTACATGCCGGACTAAAAGCAGATAATAACAGCTGAAGTTGATTCCAAACAAAAACATGAAGACCGTACATACATTCTGTATATATGGGCTGTATCCTGCAATACTGTCATTCCGGATTCCGAATCCACCTGTGCCGGCCGTTCCAAAAGCGGTACATACGGCATCAAAAACCGGCATTTTTCCCAACAGGAGAAACAGGAAATTGATGAATGTCAGCACCATGTATATGACGTACAAAATTCTTGCTGTTGTACGCATTTTCGGCACCAGCTTGTTCACATTCGGTCCCGGACTCTCCGCACGCAGCAGATGCATGGTATACCCTTTGCCTCTCTCTCCGTTCGGAGAAAGTGCCAGAAGAAATACAAGTACCCCCATGCCGCCCAGCCAGTGGCTGAAACTCCGCCAGTACATAATTCCGGGAGAAAGTGCTTCCACATCTCCCAAAATCGAAGAACCTGTGGTTGTAAATCCCGATACAATTTCAAACAGGGCATCGACAAAGTTTGGAATTTCCCTGGAAAAAACAAATGGCAGACACCCGAAAAAACTGATTGCAATCCAGCTTCCGGCTACGCAGACCATCCCTTCCCTCGCAAAAAAACGACGGGTGGAATTTCTGCAAAAATAATACATTAAGGCACCAACTCCGGCAGTGATCAAAATGGACAGCCCAAACCCATAAACTGCTGCCCGGCTTCCGGTATACAGACTGATCAAAAGTGCCGGAACCATAAACCCTGCTTCCACAATTAAGATCTGGGAAAGAAATTTTCCCATCATTTTATAATTCATAGCATCCTCACTCGAAAATATCATTCAGCTGCAAAAGTGTCATCCCGCCCTTTGCAACGATAATCACGGAATTTCCAGCCTCATACATGGAATCTCCGTTTGGAATCTCCGTTTTACTTCCATGGCTGATACATGCGATCAGTATATTGCGTTTCAGGCGGATATTACGCAATGGTTCCCCGATATGTTTTGTGTCGGCATCTACGACAAACTCCAATGCCTCTGCCTGTCCTTCTGCAATATTGTGCAGTGTCAGTGCTGCACCTGTTGTATTCTGCATGGCACGGACATAACGGACAATCGTATTGCAGCAGAGTTCTTTCGGGCAGATCACACTGCCAAGTCCCAGACTGTCCTGCATACTGTTATTTTCCATATGACCGACTTTCGTGATCACCTGTGGCACTCCACAGGTCTGCGCATACAGCGAAATAATCATATTCATTTCATCCATGCCGGTCATGGTTACAACGGCGTCACAATCATGGATGCCTTCACTTTCAAGCAGAAACTGACTGCTGGCATCCCCGTGTATGATACATACTTCCGGTGGAAGTTTGCCGGATAATTCTTCACAGCGCGCTTCATCCTGCTCAATCAGCAGCACACTGACACCTTCTTTTGCCAGCCAGGTCGACAGATAATAACCGATTCTTCCGCCACCGCAGATAATTACACGCTTTGCCTTGTGCGTGATAATGCCAAGATTGCGCAGAAGCTGTGTCAGCATCTCAGCAGTTGCCGTAATAAACAGATGATCCCCCTCCCGGAGAATAAAATGTCCGGATGGAATCTCCACAACCCCTCCGCGGCTCACTGCGCAGACAAGCACCTTGCATTTGACAACATTTTCCAGATTCATCAGTGCCACATTTGCTTCCATAATTGCCAGCATATCTACGATCTGCGCGCCGCAGCTCCACGATTTCCACACGGCTTTTTGCAAATGTTTCCCTCTGCAGGAAGCCCGGATAGCGGATCAGCCGTTCAATCTCGCGCGCCGCCTGTTTTTCCGGATTCACCATAAGCGAAAGGGAATAGACATCCCGCATGGTAAAAATCTGCTTGCCGTATTCGGGATTACGGATTCTTGCAATGGTGTGAATTCTCGGATTCAGACCATGGGCAGTCATACCACAGAGCAGATTGACTTCATCCGAACTGGTGGCTGCAATGAGCAGATCCGCCTTTTTCACATCCGCACTCTCCAACACGCGCATGGAGGCACAGTTTCCCTGTACCCCCATAACATCGTAACGCTCCACACTCGAATCCAGCACACGCTGGTTCGAATCGATCAAAGTCAGGTCGTGTCCTGCCGCAGCAAGTTTCTGCGTCAGCGTGAGTCCGACCTTGCCATCACCGGCGATTATTATTTTCACAGATTTGTCCTCCGTTTATATTCTGTATTTAGACGTCCCACATTATAGCATATGGCATATAGAAATACAACCGAGGAGTTTTTGGTCTTTACTGCTTCTTATCCTCCTGATATTCCTCAAAACTGAGAATTACTTTAAACAGATCGCCGTCCATCTGCACCGCAAGATTTCCATGCATCAGCTCGGTCAGGCTTTTTGCGATAGAAAGCCCCAGTCCGTGTCCTTCCGTATTCCGGGAACTGTCTCCACGGACAAATCTTCCGAAAAGTTCCTCGCTGGTCATTTTCAGTCGATCCTTCGAAATATTGCGGAAGGTCATAATCACCATTCCGTGAAATTTTTCCAACGTAATATACACACGTGTTCCCGGCTGTGCATACTTACATATATTTCCCATCAGGTTGTCAATGATCCGCCACAAATGTCTGCCATCCACATAGATTTCAACGGGTGGTTGCGGACATTCTACAACCATCTCCAGCTGATTTGCCTCTGCCTTTTCTGAAAATTCCCCGACAATCTGTGTCAGAACGACCGTTGCATCACATACTTCCGGATTCACCGGAAGATTTCCAGTAGATGCTTTGGATGCCTCCATCAGATCCTCAATCAGTTTTTTCAGACGGTTGGACTGTCGGTCAAGCACCTCAATGTACTCCCGCATTGTTTCACTCTCTGTCGGCTCCTTTTTGATCAGATCCACATAGTTGATAATGGAAGTAAGCGGTGTTTTAATATCATGGGAGACATTGGTGATCAGTTCGGTACGAAACCGCTCACTCTTCATTTTTTCTTCTACCGCCGCTGCAACTCCGGTCTGTACATTATTTAAATTTTCCGCATGTGTGCGCAGCTCATACATCATTTTTTCTGTATGGATCGGATGCGAATAATCACCTTTTGCAATCCGTTCCCCTCCGTCGAATATCTGTCGAAACTGCACCACAATCTTTAACAGTACGCCGTATTCCACAACTTTCCAGAGGAGATAGACCATGATAATTCCGCCATCCGCTCCGGCACACAGTAAAAGAAATGCTTCTATGAGGAAGACCACAAGAAATACAGCTGTGACTTTTACCGTCATAGACAGATTGGTCAAAAGCGCCAGTCTGATTTCATGCAGTTCTCTTTTTATCCGGCGAAACGGGTTTAAAAGCAGACGCAAAAGCGTATAATGCCAGAATTTTCCTGCACGGATTCTTACAATGATACTGATCACATATTCATACACAATCAGTTCTGCCAATGCAAACGCAATTGTAAAAAATGAAATACAGAATACGATTCCTGCATTTTGCATAAGCAGATCTCCCATATAAAGGCATACCATACCGCAGCCCAAAAACGCAAGTCCTGAGATTCCTGTATAAATACCAAATGGTATACGGTCAATCCATCGAATCTGTACCGTATCAGAACCACGTTTCCATCCTGCCGATGCAAATAGAATGCCAAGAGAAAACACCCACACAAGAACACTCAAAAGCAACCACAATCCCGAAATTTCCCGCACCTGTACCACAACGCCTGCAAGTGTGTGTGCTTTCTGGAAAAACTGTGTTTTCCCGGAATCAATCACAATATGGGTTTCACCTCCGACTTCCGGTGAAAACAAAGAGGATACCGTAGCAGTGCTTCCCTTCAGGGAATCCGCTACCGTAAGATAAAGCGTATATTCCGTTGCTTCTTTCTCCTGATGTGGATTATAATAAATACGACCCTGTTGATCTTCGTATGCAAATGAAAAATCCTGCCACTGGAATACCTTTGCTTTCGCATAGGTATCCGCAATGGATTCCTGCCGGATCGGGTAAATCCCATCCTTTTTTGACCATAAGTAACCTGCCTCTAACCCATCAAAATCAAACCGCAGCTCGGATGATTTTAAATACGGTTCGAGCTTACCTTTTTTCAGCTGTTCTCCATTTTCCGCGCAATATCTGCCACCATCGTCCGATTCCCGGTAAGTATATTCCACATACGGTTCAAGATCCGACTCCTCTGGAACCGCGTAAAAAGAAAAGGAATTGATCCGAAACAGGGTATCGCCCGCATAACAATAAATCACACCATTATCATAGATAAAATGATCCACCTGCGTATAATGCTTGACTTTTTGCATGTACTGTCCCCTGTTTCTTCCAAGCAGCATATCCCAGAAAGAACGATCATTGGTATGAAACTCATTTTCATCTGTAAATTTCAGCCAGGCAAGTGCGGTTTCCTTATTTAAAGAGGTACCCGTGTAATTTCCACAGACAAGTTCGGTTTCTTTTCCATTCGGCTTGTTTTTTACAAGTGAATAAACGATATTTCCGTCATCAAATTTTTTCAGGGCATCTGCTTCGTCCTGTTCTTTTGAAATGCCGGTAACCGCATCCCCCATCCAATACGCATAGCTTCTAAGCAGCTCCGTATCCAGTGTTTTTTCAATGTCTTTCTGTGAGCCCTGCAAATCACTGTTCATGCCTAATGTAACTGTCACCACACTGGTCACGCCCACCAAAAATCCACTTACAATCGCAAGTACCATAGCCAGTAATCTGATGCCCTGCGATGATTTCCAGTTTTTGGACACATATTCCGGCTTTTTGGATTTTTTATCCTTTTTCTACATCCTCCATCTTGTATCCCCGTCCCCATACGACTTTTAAATAGCGTGGCTCCGCAGGATTATATTCGAGTTTTTCCCGAAGGTGCCGGATATGTACGGCTACCGTGTTTTCGACGCCGCACGGGCTGCCCTTCCACACGGCCTCATAAATCTGTTTCGGTGAATATACTTCCCCCGGATGTTCCATCAGAAGTTTTAAAATATCGTACTCTGTTCTGGTCAGACTGACAGGTTCTCCGTCCAGAGTGACTTCCTTTAATTTATCATCCAGCTCGATGCCGCCGGCGGACAGTTTTGTCCTCACCTTCTGTCCGCTTCCAAGCAGCATATACCGCCGGATCTGGGATTTCACTCTCGCCTGCAGTTCCACCGGATTGAATGGTTTCGTCACATAATCGTCCGCGCCCACGGTAAGTCCGAGTACCTTATCGGTATCCTCACTTTTGGCCGTCAGTAAGATCACCGGAACATTGGAAATTTCACGGATTTTGCACATCGCTTCTATCCCGTCCATTTCCGGCATCATAATATCCATCAGAACCAGCTGGATATCCTCCCGGTTTATAATTTTTAAGGCTTCCTTTCCGTTATAAGCCGAAAACACCTGGTATCCTTCACTTTTTAAATAAATCTGCAAAGCAGAAACAATATCCTTTTCATCGTCACAAACTAAAACATTATACATAAAAAAACCGCCACCTCGTATTCATGATTAATCATAGATACATTGTAGCGGTTTTTTTCTTAATTTCCAATGGGGCAAACCTTTAAGGTTTGCTTAAAATCAGGAATTATTCTTATTTTGATATCTTTTCTTCTTTTAGCCATGCATCAACGCTCTCATACAGACGCTGCATTCCATCTTCAACAACCAGCTTGGAGGTAGCCACATTCACGCGCAAAAATCCTTCGCCTCCCCTGCCATACTGATTGCCTCCGCTGACATACAGACCGCTGGTTTTGCGGATAAATTTTACAAACTGCCGGCCACTCTCCGTGATTTTGCGGCAGTCCAGCCACATGAGGTAAGTAGCATCTCCTGCAACCGGATGGATGAGTGGAATTTTCTCCTGCAGAAATTCCGTCACATACTGCTTGTTCTTTTCCACATATTCCCGCAGTTCATCAAGCCATTCTTCCCCATATTGGAAAGCGGCAATCGTTGCCTGAATTGCAAAAGCGTTCGGTTCTGCTACTTCGTCGGTGTTGAGCTGTCTCCACATTCTGTGATGCAGAATCGAGTTTTCTGCATAGACGGCAGCCGTCTTCGAATGCCAAGGCTCCCATTCAACTAACGTATAACGAGCTGGCATGAAATCCAA
>ERZ772883.2293-NODE-2293-length-12263-cov-3.165465_pt1 | contig 12263 bp, 12 predicted proteins | sample MGYA00580575_ERZ772883 | MGnify/ENA primary metagenome ERZ772883 (study PRJEB29015, sample SAMEA2737666) | human gut metagenome | biome: human gut; feature: human-associated habitat; material: faeces | place: China | collected 2012 ...
GGAAGGGGCGCGGGTTTTTATTGCTTACTCTTCGTCTTTATAGGCGTCGTCAAACACGCTGAACACGCCGGTTTCACCCAGGTTCGGCTGGGCGTATTCATGTACATGCGGAGTCAGGCCGGGAATATCCGGCGCTGCGCCGGGGTCCGCATAGATGGTCACATCGGCATCGTCCACATCTACCGGCTTGGCTACGTCCAGATCTTCCAACAAGGACTGGGCCGCACCGCAGTCCGCCGGAACATCGGTCAGGCTGGCACCGTAATGGCTGAACAGCACCGTGCCGTCCTTGTCCAGCACCAGGGTCAGCGGCAGCTGCTGCTGACCGTTGGCAGGCGAGTGATAGCCGCGGCGCTTGGCATCCCGCATGATCTGCCATGCTTCCAGGCTGTAGGTGCTCAGCGCTCCGCTGCGGGTGGGAATATCCAGCAGGTCATACAGAACGCCGTCCGCATCGCACAGCAGAGGATAAGGCAGGGTATCCGGCCCCACGCTGCGGGTCAGGCGGTCCGCGCGGGAACGCACCACCAGCGCCAGGCTGCCGCCGGTCAGCTCGTCATAGGTGGCGGCATACCGACCCACAAAGGTGCGGGTGATGGGGTGGCCGAAGTTGCTCATGAACACCAGTACCAGCGGTGCATGCTCCGCCAAAAGCTGGCGGAAACTGTTGGCCGCGCTGTACGGGGTATCGTATTTGAAAAACGGCAGTTTTTCGCCCGCTTTGATCTGCTTACCCAAAACGACAACAACCTTTCGTTCAAATAAGAAAGAATAGAGAATAAAGAATAATGCCGGTATGCGTGCCGCGCACATATATTGAAAATAGGCTCATGCCGCATTTTTGAGCCGAGCGCAGCGAGGCGGTCCACCATAAATTACGAATTTCTCATTGCTAATTTCTAATTTCCACGCAGCGCGGTAGCGTGAAAAAAACAGGGGAAAGGCATTCCCTTCCCCTGTAAGGTGTACAAAAAATCCCGCGCGGCCGTCTGCAGCCAATCAAAACCTACCGTTATATGGCAGGTGGGTGCCCTGCACCCGCAATCACGCTCCCTTCTTCCGCTTGCCGTGTATACACGGGGCGGGAGGTCTGCGATCCGGCGGGGGACAAATCCGGGCTCCCAAAGATTGATTAGTAGGATTATATAAAGCTGCAACAAATCGAACCACGCAGGGTTTAGCTAAGTGCTGCGATGCGGTTAAGAGGGCTGGCCTTCCACATCGTCATCGTCGATGTCATACATGGCGCGCAGACAAACACTTTGCCAACGGTCAAAAGTTCTTCGTCGTCATCCACAATGTCCATATATTCACCGGCCTCATCGGTGCCGATCCGCATCAGAATCAGTTCGGCCTCTTCGTCCAGGCTTTCGGGATCTTCCTGATAGGGGATCACGGCCAGGTAGCGGGTGCCGTTTACTTCGGTCGCGTCGATCACTTCAAAGGTGCATTCCTTGCCGTCTTCGTCCTCAAGGGTCAAAAGATCCGGCTGTGCTTCCTGAAGCATTTCGGGGGTCAGTTCATCTGCCATGGTCAGTTTCTCCTGTCATCAAAAAGGGGCATATTTTGTTGTTTCCCCTCGTTTTGTCTGTATCTAGTTTACCGTGTTTTTCCTCAAACGTCAAGCTATTCATTTCACCAAATCTGTGATATAATATTCTATGTATTGAATAAATTCGCTGCGCCGTAAAAAGATTTATTGCGGTATTTTTGTCCAAGGGGGTATGCCCATGAAACGACTCATCCATACCGCGGTGCTGGCTGCGGCGCTGGCTTTTGCCCTGCTGCTGTGCGGCTGTTCCGGCGCGGAAACCGGCCATAAAGCCCTGCAGCGCGCCGCAGTGGAAAGCGGGGAACGCCAGTTTGCCCAGCCGTCTGACGGGGATTTTATCGCCATCTTTTCCACTTCCCTTGGCGAGGTGCGCGCTGTGCTTTACCCGGACGCTGCCCCCATGGCGGTACAGAATTTTGTGGGCCTGGCCCGCAGCGGCTACTATGATAATACGGTGATCTGGCGCGCCCAATACGGCTTTGCCGTGCAGGGCGGTGATGCAGGCGGAACGGGCAGCGGCGGCGCGACCATCTGGTCCAATAACCCCTACCCGCTGGAAGCGGACAGCAGCCTGCGCCACTATGCCGGTGCGCTCTGCGCGGCCTTTGCCCAGGGCGGCGAGGTGACGGGCGGCAACAGCCAGTTCTATTTTGTCACAGCCCTGCCAAACAGCGTGGATGAAACCATGCAGCAGCAATTGCGAGATAACGGCTATTCCGATGAGCAGGTCTCCGCCTATGCCGCGGCGGGCGGGCTGCCCTACCTGGATAACACCGATACCGTGTTTGGCCAGGTATACGCGGGCATGGATGTGGTGGATCAGATTGCTTGTGTTCCTACGGTGAAGAATGAGGACGAAACCGATACCTACCGCCCGCAGGAAGACAGCACCGTTACCATTTACAAGGTAACCATTGATAATTACCCCGGCCCCAGCGCCGATGATACCGCCGACAGTGCGGCTTCGGATTCCAGCGCCCAGTAATAGAATATGCAGCCCAATAAAAAATATCCCACAGGTTTCATGGCATATCAGCCAAAACCTGTGGGATATTTTTGTGTGATTATTTCTTTTTGGTGTTACCGCCCATCCGGCGGTCACGGTGGGCGTATTCGGCCAGGGCTTCATCAAAACACTGCTTGGTGAAATCCGGGAAGAGCACCGGGGTAAAATAGAACTCCGCATAGGCGCACTGCCACAGCAGGAAGTTGGAGATGCGTTCCTCGCCGCTGGTGCGGATCATAAAGTCCACAGGGGGCAGCTGGCGGTACAGGTGGCTTTCAATCGTCTGCTCGTTGATGTCAGCCGGGGCCAGAGTGCCGTTCTGCACCTCACCGGCAATGGCGCGCATGGCATCGGTCAGCTCGGCGTGGGACCCATAGTTCAGGCAGAAGTTCACAATGCCGGTCTTGTTGTCCTTCGTCAGGTCCATCATGTAGTCCATAGCGTCCAGCACGCGCTGCTGCAGCCCTTCACGGCGGCCGCTGAACAGTACCTGACAGTCGCGCTCGTTCATTTCCTCGGCAATGGTGCGGAAGTTATTGGCAAATAGGTCCATCAGGTAGCCGACTTCCTTGGCATCGCGGGCAAAATTCTCGGTGGAAAAAACATACAGGCTCAGCACCTTGATGCCGCAGTCACCCACAGCATAGCGGGTGATCTCTTTCAGGCGGTCAAAACCGGCCTTGTGGCCAAAGCTGGCGGGCAGGCCGCGGTTCTTGGCCCAGCGGCGGTTGCCGTCCACAATAATGGCGGCATGGGTGGGGATGCGGGTAAGTGCTTCAGGCATGGGAAAACCTCCTTGTTATGCTTGCTCCGGGGCAGTGGGCGCGGCAACCTCCGGCGGTTCTTCGCCGGGGTGGGCTTTGCGCCATGCCAGAAAACTTTCCAAGATCACTGCGGCGGAAACCAGCCGAGCTTTGCGGTCTGCGCCAAAGGTGCTGTTGGCCGAAAGAATGCCTGCCGCCGTTACCGTGGTGCGGCGTTCATCCCATAGCACAACGGGCACCCCGCAGGCAGTGGCAAGCCGCGCGGCAAAGCGGCGGCTTTTTACGCAGCGGGAACCCTCGGTGCCGTCCATGTTGCGGGGCAGGCCGCACACAACGCCCTCAGCACCCTGGGCCAGCCGGGCAGCGGCGGCAGCCTCCGCTACTTTGTTCAGGCTTTTTTCCTCAATCTGCGGGGTAACAGGCGTAACGATCAGCTCCGAAGCATCACATACCGCCAGCCCCGTGCGGCGCTCCCCGTAATCAACAGCGATCCATTTCATTGGCGTACCTCGTGTTTTGTGTAGTGTAACCATTATACCATGTGCAGGAAGTGGGTGCAATAAAGCGCGGCAGGTAGGCAGCAAAAAAGCGCACCCCCTTATCAGTAAGGGGTGCGCAGAAAACATGGGAGAAGATAAGCTCAGATCTTCGGCATGCGTTTGTCCAGCTGGATGGTCAGCAGGCTGGCCAGGGCAATCTTGATCACATCGCCCGGCAGGTAGGGAATCACGCAGTAAGTCAGGCTGGTGGGCAGGTCAAGGCCGGTCAGTACCATAAACCAGATGGTGCCCAGCACATAGCAGGCGGCGCAGCCAACTACGCAGCCCAAGGCCAGCCAGCCGAACTTGCGGGGCAGCTTGGCGGCAAAGGCACCGGCAAGCAGCGCGGCCAGCAGGTAGCCGATGGCATAGCCGCCGGTTTTGCCAAGCAGAACAGCGGGGCCGCCCTGCATACCGGCCATAACGGGAACACCCACAGCGGCCAGCAGCAGGTAAACCAGCTGGCTGGCGGCACCCCATACGGGGCCCAGCATGGTGCCCGCCATGTACACGGCAAACAGTGCCAGATTGATCGGCACGCCCCACGGCATAGGGATAGCCAGCTGGCTGCAAACAGCGGTCAGGGCGGCAAACAGGGCGCAGCCCACCATCTTGTGCAGGCGGGCGTTGGAAGCAGTTGTATTCATGATAACTTTCCTCACTCTCTTAGGTGTATCTAAAAAGTCGAAAATTTAGCTTATTTCTACAAACACAGCCGGATTTTGCGTTAAAAAGCCTTGGAATCCACAAAGGATTCCTGCGGCTCTTTGCCTTAAATCCTGCTTGTGTTTGCGAAATATCCGTCATTTTCTTTGTTTTCAGATACACCTTAATATGCAATGCCGGAACGTCAGGCAAGTGCGCCCAACTCTGGAATCACGCGGATCTCATCACTGCCGAATGCTGTGGGGGCAAGGTCGCCATCACAGCGCACCAGCAGGCGGCAGTCATCGTCAATGCCAAGCACCGTAGCCCCGCGCGGTTCGCTGCCGTTGGGGATCAGGGTCACATGGCGGCCCGTCAGGGCCTGGCGGCGGCGGTAATCATCCAGCCAGCTGCCGCGCAGGCCGGTGTGGTACAGCGCCCAGAACTCGTTCAAAAACGCTGCCGCCAGTGCCGCGCGGGCACCGGGGGCGGGGGCAGAATCAAACAGAGAACCCGCCACCGCGGCAAGCTCCTTGGGCCAGCCGCCGGACGGCTGAACCAGGTTGAAACCAAGCCCCAGCACGGCATAATCCAGCATGCCGGATTCCAGGTCTACGGCGGCTTCGGTCAGAATACCGCAGACCTTTTTGCCGTTCTTCCACAGGTCGTTCACCCATTTGATCTGGATGGGCGTGCCGCACAGCTGCTCCGCTGCACGGGCAGCGGCAACTGCGGCCAATGCGGTGATCTGCGGGGACTGGCGGGTGCTGAATGCCGGCCGCAGCAAAATGCTCAGGTACAGCCCGCCCGGCGGGGAGAAGAAGCTGTGCCCGCGCCGCCCGCGCCCAGCGGACTGGGCCTGGGCAATCAGCACAAGGCCCTCCGGCGCGCCGTTGGTGGCCTGGGTGCGCAGCGCCGCATTGGTGCCGGGCAGGCGGTCCACCACAGTGATCTGTACCGCCTGCGCAACGGCAGGGGCCAGCAACGCTGTGATGGCGTCCGCGTTCAGCAGGTCTGCCCCGTGGGGCAGAGCATAGCCGCGGTTGGTAATGGCTTCAATAGGGGTGCCGTCCGCACGCAGGGCAGTGACGGCTTTCCAGATGGCGGCCCGGCTGACGCCGAGCTGGTCGGCAAGTTCCTGCCCGGAGATATACCGCCCGCGCGCTGCGTCCAGCGCGCTGAGGACCTGTGCTTTGACTGACATGCCGTAACCGCCTTTCCCCAAAAAGTTTGCGCAAACTGAGGTATAGTATACCGCGGGGAAAAATGAAATGTCAACGGAGAGGGCGGGTTGAGGTTTACAATAAGGCGCGTAGATGAGAGGGGAAAAGAGATTTGCGAGTTTTGGCGGCGGGATGAGGCATCCCGCCCTACAGATTGCTTGCATTGCCTGCTGTCTATTATAAAAAGCTCTGTAGGGAACGGCTTATTCCGGTTCAAGAGCCGAATCAGCGGTCTGGTTGGCCTCTGAAGTTCGACTGCGGGCGCAGTGACCTGCCGTACATTTTCCGAATAACGCTGCCGGCCAAAAATCTCTCTCCATTTTATCCCATTCGCCCTGAAAAATATGTTGACAAACCGCGTTTCATCTGGTATATTATACAAGCAATCTTTTGCGGTCATGGCCCGTTGGTCAAGCGGTTAAGACAGCGGCCTCTCACGCCGTTAACGTGGGTTCGATTCCCGCACGGGTCACCAAAAAACACTCCAGCTTGTGCTGGAGTGTTTTTTCGTGTATCCCGTGCGAGGAATCGAACAGGGCAGTGCGCCGCAGCGCACAAAAAACAGTCCAGTGGACTGTTTTTTAGCCCGCGGGAGATTCCCGCGTGTGTCACCAGAAACACTCCAGCTTATGCTGGAGTGTTTTTTGTGTATCCCGTGCGAGGAATCGAACCAGACGGTGCGCAGGTGCTTTTGTGCGCGATAATGGAACGCTGTGTTTTTGGTTGTATCCTTGACATGAAAATACCCCCAGAGCTTTCAGAGTTTTTTCTCTGTCTACTCTAGGGGTAGCATATCAAAGAAGCACCGGGCTTCATATTTTTTATTTTGCCTGCCTGCTGGCGGCGTGGCGCTTGGGCAGGGGGATGGAGCATACGATGGCAATGCCAAGGGCCAGGGCAACGGCAACTTTTAAGGTTTCAATGCCTTTGCTGGTGCACAGGGAGGGGTCGTTGCGCAAAAAATAGTAAGCCGTATAATAAATGCCCGCGCCGGGCACCAGGGGAAAAATGCCGGTCAGCAGAAATACCGTGATGGGGGCCTTGTGCCGGATGGCAAAAAAGCGGGAAAGCGCGGCCAGTGGCAGTGTGGCAATCAGTGTGGCCATGGGGGCGGTCATACCGCCAAGGGTAGTGCAGGCAATGTAGATCGTCCAGCCAACGGCCCCCACAAAACCGCAGGTCCAGTAATGGCGGCGGCCCACTTGAAAGGTGATGCCGAACGAGATGGTTGCAACCATGGCAACCACAAACTGAACCAGCATGGTAAACCAGACAGGAGCAGCACTCACCATACCACCCCCGTTACTGTGCTTAATAAGGTATACCCCAGAGTGACGCCGACAGCCAGGCATCCCGCAACCAGCAGGGCATCCACAAGCCGGATGGTGCCGGAAAGATAATCGCTGTTGATGATATCACGGATGCCCATAGTTAAGGCAACGCCGGGGGTCAGCACCATCAGCGCGCCGATGATGGCAAAGTTGACCTGCAGGGCCGGGTAGACCAGCTGGGCAATCAAAGCGGTCAGCGTGCAGGCAATGGCGGAAAGCATATCGCGGAAAATGCGGCTGATATGGTGCTTGCTGAGCGCGCAGGAACTGGCGGAGGCCAGCAGCCCGCCCAGCGCACCCACCAGCATTTCCGGCAGGCCGCCGCCAAACAGCATGGCAAAGCAGCCGGCCCCCATGGTGGCTGCTGCACAGTTGTACAGTGGGGAGAGGGTGGGCATCCGCTTCATCCGCTCAAATTCCAGCTGGGCGCTGTTCAGGTCCAGTTCGCCATCCGCCACACGGCGGGAAATGGCGTTGATGGCCTCCACATGGCCCAGGTTGGTGGAAACCGCCGGAACATGCCGCACAGCGCTGACCGTTCCGTTTTGGGCGGAAGCAAAAATGCCGTTGGTCAGCACATAAACATGGAAATCCACAATGCCGAAGCTGCGGGCCATGATCTCCATGGTGTCCTGCGCGCGGAACACCTCGCCGCCATTGGCCAGCATAGCTTGGCCGCAGTCCATGATCAGATTGAACGCCAGGTCAGTCACGAATGTTCTCCTGCACAGCGGCAAACTCCGGGTAATGGGCATACAGGTGCTGGGCAATGGCTTCCATCAACAGGTAGTCGTGCTCCGAGTCGATATCAATAATGCCGGTATCCATCATCACGCTGATGCCGATCTTGCCGCGCCACAGCATGCCGTCTGTGTTGGTGGCGAGGAAATCCCGCTTGAAGACATAGATGGAAGCGTTTACATCATACACATCCGGAGCCTGCTGGCGGCCGGTGAACTCACTCTTGCAGACCTGTTCAACATGGTCGTCCACAGTTTTGACCATATTGAACCAGGGATTGCGGCGGGCTTCGCACACGCTGAACACCAGATCCAGATCATCGCGGCTCTGTTTTTTGGCGAAGGCGTTTTCGATGTCCGATTCGGTGCGCAGGGGGCTGGTGATGTCCAGGTCCATGTACCAGTCATACGGCTGGCCGGTGCGTTCCTCCATGCGGTGCAGACTGTCCTGATAGACAGCCATCTTAGGCACGCGGTCGCCGCCCAGTTCCTCGCCGCGCGGCAGGAAGATGACTTCCGGGTACTTGGCAGCAACCAATTCGGCCAGCTCCGGGCTGTCGGTGTTTAAGGCAATGTCAATGTGCAGTTCGGGATGCTTTTTGATAAACAGCTCGGCAGCGCTGAGCGAATAATACACCAGCGGGTGGCCGCAGAAGGTTTTGAGGTTTTTGTTCTTAAAGCCCTTGCTGCCTGCACGGCCGCAGATGGTGATCAACAGACGGTTCATTGTTGTTCCCCCAATGTCAGTTTTAATACTTGCAGTGCCGTGGCGGGCGGGTTCAGGCTCTCGGTTTCCTCCCCGGCGGCATAATCAAGGAAATAATTCATCTCGCGCAGGTAGCGCTCGTTGACGTCCTCCTCATAGTGTTCCACCGTACCGTTGGGCAGGGTCAGCGTTCCGGCGCCAAAATCCGCCACGCAGCTGCCATCCTTGCAGAACAGCTCAATGGAGCGGCGGTAGGTGCGGCCAAAGTAATCCAGGTGCACTTCCGCCAGCAGGGTGGGATATTGGGCAATATAGATGGAAAGGTCGTCAGAATCAATTTCCAAATCGGAATATTTTCCGCGTATATTACAAATTGTTTCCGGCACGCCGAAGAGATCGACCAGGTAATCCCATTCATGGATCAGGTCGATGGTCACGCCGCCGCCCAGGGCCTTGTGGGCACTGTACACCGTGCGGTAATCCACCCCCGGCCGCCAGTCCGGCAGGTAGGAGGAACAGATCACCCGCGCACTGTAGGGGCGCAGGCCGGGCAGGTGATTTTTCAGCGCCAGCATGGTGCCGCACCAGCGCATGGGTGCAGCCACATAGGCTTTCTGCCCGGCGGGCAGCAGGGTGGCAAGGTCTACATCCGTCTGCTCGGCGGAAACAATGGGCTTTTCGATAAACAGCGCGTCTGCCAGGCCGCGAATTTCCTCCAATGCCTGCGCGTGCAGGCTGGTGGGGTTGGTGATAAACGCCAAATCGTAGTGCGGCAAGGCGGCGGAATCCTGCAAGGTGGTGAACTGGCTGTGCAGCAGCTCCGCCGCGCCGGGGCGCAACGGGTGGGCTAAATCACTGCGCAGCGCATCAGCCCGCAGCGCCAGCCCGCGCTGTGCGCAGATCGCCGTCAGATTTTTCAAATGCCGGGTCCCGATAGATCCCAGACCGATAAACAGGGCAGTAAGCATGGTGACCCCCTTTTAAGTTAGGAGATAGGAGTGAGGAGTTAGGGCAATACCGCATAATTCTAAGTGCCGCAGCCGCCGGAGCGGTGCTTAAGCCGTAAGGCGGGAATTGTGCGGTGTTGCCTTAGGAATTATTGGTGTGTGCATCCGCGCATATTTTGAATATCAGGTTTTGCCTTATTTCAAAATCGCGGCGCAAGCCGCACATTCAACTCCTAACTTCTACCTCCTACCTCCTAACTGATTTTCAGGTTTTATCCATAATGCGGATGGCGGCCAAATCTTGTTCAAAGCTCCAGCGGGACGTTTCTTCGCCGCGCAGGCAGGCAAAAAAGTTAGTCAGCTCATCCACATAGGCGTTCTCTACAATGTTGTCGCTGTAGCGGTTGTCATGCTCAAAGCTGGTGTAGGTGTCCACAAACTGTTTGTCACCGTTCTTGAACTCATACAGCGCTTTGGGGTTGCCCTCCCAGAACAGGTGCAGACCATCGCCAAAGCATTCAAAGTTGCGCACCGCCTTGGGGCTTACCACATCTGCTGCCAGCACACCCTGCGCGCCGGAAGCATGGCGCAGCAGCAGGGTAACGCAATCAGGATAGGGCAGCCCAAGGTCGCTGATGCTGTCCTCCTGCACGGTCACATGGGTCACATCGCCAAAGGCATCCAGCAGCCAGGGCAAGTCAATGCCAAAAATCTCGCGCACGCCGCCGGTGCGGGCGTTGCCCACAAAAAAGTTTTTGTAGTTTTCCCACGGGTGCCAATCCGGCAGGTACTGGCCAATATGGTAAATATAATGCACCGGCTTGCCGAATGCAGCCACCTGCTGCTTGATGTACTGAGTTTCGCGCCGGTAAAGCATGGTGGAAGAAAGAAACAGCAGCACGCCTTTTTCTTTCGCTTTTGCCATGTTTTCCTCATAGCCGTCAGCAACCAGGTTCAGCTCGGTAAATACCGGCAGGCTGTTGTCCAGCAGCTCGCTGATGATGGCCGCGTGGGTCAGGGGAGCGGTGCAAACAAGGGCGGCGTCCGGGGCTTCAGCGGCAACAGCTTCAGCGATGCTGGGGTAAGCGGCGTCGATCAGGCCAAGGTCGGTGGCTTCCGCCCGGCGGGATTCCGCCGTATCGACACCCGCAATGCGGATGCTGGAATCAATGCCTTTGGTCAGGCGGGCACGGCGCTTGCCCATGCTGCCCAGACCAACGATCAGAATTTTCATAGGGAGATGCTCCTTTTGGGGTTAAATTCCGGCACGGGGCCGTCATAAAACGTTTTGGGTTTGGCAAAGTCAAATTGGGCCAGAACCCGGCAGATCTTGCCGCTGGTATCGCCGCCGTTATAGGGGCTTTGTGCGGCGTGGGCCACGGCGGAAAATTCCGGGGTCAGGGCACGGCGCAGGGCGGCCTCGATTGCGAGGGCAGCGGCAGCACAGCACAGCACGTTCTGGCAGATGATGCGCCCGGCCTGGCGGCTGCCGATGTTGACGGTCGGCACACCGAACGTGGGCGTTTCCACCACGCCGGAACTGGAATTGCCCACCACCAACGCAGCGCACTGCATGGCGGAAAGATACCGCTTGAGCCCCAGGCTGTTGATGAACCCGGCACGCTGCGGGTGGGCGGCGGCAAACGCCTGCATTTTGGCGGTGCACACAGCGCCGCCGGCATCCGCGTTGGAACCGGTGATCAGCCAGAACACGCCGGGAACCGCTTCCATTGCGGCGCACAGGGCATCTGTCTGCGCGGCAGGATCGCCCGCCGCGGCGGAAGTTTCGGGGTGGTAGGTCACGATGGCAAAAGGCTGCATCAGGTCAAAGCCGGTGGAAGCGCACAATTCCTGCAGCGTCATTTTGGGCAGGGTGCGGATGTTTTCATCGCCCAGGCCGCCCACGCAGAACACGGTTTCGGGGGCTTCGCCCATGCGCACCAGCCGGGCCGCGCTTTCGGCACAGCTGGGGAAGTGCAGCGCCGCCATTTTGGTGATGCAGTGGCGGTAGTATTCATCCGCCGCACCAAGGGTTACATCCCCGCCGGAAATATGCGCAATGGGGATATGCCGTGCCGCAGCCGCTGTAGCCACCGCAAAAATTTCAAAGCGGTCGCCCAGAAGCAGCACCGCATCCGGGCGGTGGGCGGCAAAATAGCCGTCAAATACCGTGATGGTGCGTGCAATGGTAAGGGCCACCGGTTCGTTGGGGTTCTCTTCTTCAAAAATCGGCAGTCGGGCCGCAATGGGCAGGCCGTCAGCCTCAATTTCCTGCACCGTATTGCCAAACCGGGCACAGAGATGCGCCCCGGTAACAACCAGCTGTAATTGCAGGTCCTGTGCCGCTGCAACCTTTTGGATAACCGGCCGCAGCAGCCCATATTCCGCACGGGTGGAGGTGATGATGGTGATGTTTTTCATAATAGTTAGAAGTTAGGAGGGAGGAATAATAGTTAGAAGTCAGGAGGGAGGAGTTAAATCAATTCGGAACAAGAAATGAAGAATAGGAGATGGGGTAAGGTTGGTGGCGGAACATCAGAAAATATCTGTAGGGCGGGATGCCCTCATCCCGCCGTGACCCTGCCTTGTTGCACGATGCAATTTGTGATAATCAGGGCCTGATTTGTAGGGGACGATGCTCGCATCATCCCGCAGGCGGGTCTTTGCTACATATGCCGCTGTTTATCTGGCTCTGCGTAGGAAACCACCTCTCACCGGCGTTGCCGGAGCTCCCCTCAAGGGGAGCTGCCGCGGGTTTTAAGGCAATACCGCATAATTCTAAGTGCCGATACGGCGAGCGAGGTGCGGCA
>ERZ772883.2304-NODE-2304-length-12177-cov-8.460485_pt1 | contig 12177 bp, 7 predicted proteins | sample MGYA00580575_ERZ772883 | MGnify/ENA primary metagenome ERZ772883 (study PRJEB29015, sample SAMEA2737666) | human gut metagenome | biome: human gut; feature: human-associated habitat; material: faeces | place: China | collected 2012 ...
GTGGAAAAGTTATCCGATATCTCTCTCGTCACGAAGGTGGTGATGCTTCATGACCGCAAGTCGTTCGACCTGCTGGTCAGGAAGTATCAGTCACCCATTCGTGGGTTCTTCCTGCGGCAGACGCTGGGGGATGCGCAGCTGAGTGACGACTTGGCGCAGGATACCTTTGTCAAGGCATATACCCATCTGTCCGGTTTCAGGGGTACAGCCTCTTTCTCCACCTGGCTCTACCGCATCGCCTATAATGTATGGTATGATTATACCCGCAGCCATAAGGAGACGCAGGACATCGATACGCCTGCCGTTTCCAGTAAGAATGCACAGGGTGCCCATGCCGGATTAAAGATGGATTTGCTCAAGGCACTACAGATATTGAGTGAAAATGAACGTACATGCATCACGCTGCAGCTGATGGATGGACTCTCTATAGATAAGATTGCAGAGGTGACGGGAATGGCGCAAGGCACCATCAAGTCGCATCTCTCTCGAGGAAAACAGAAACTTGCAAGTTACTTAAAACAGAATGGTTATGACCGATAAGATAAATGATAAGAAGTTGGAGAGCATGAAAGGGGAACCATTGAACCCTCAGGATGAAGAACTCTTGCAGATGTTCTTTTCCGATTGCCAGATGTCAGAGATTCCTGATGACGGATTCTCCGACAGGGTGATGCAGGCATTGCCGGCTTTACCCGAAACTGATACTGCGATGTCGCTGGTTAAGCGCCAGCGCCTGGAACATTTATGGACGGCAGCCTGTGTGGCAGCAGGCATCATCATAGCAGTAGTCTGTCAGGGATGGGAACAGATTCAGGGATGGCTTTTCTCTATGAAGATAGATTTCCTCCTCTCCGGTTCGCGTGCCCTTACGCATGTGGCAGATTCCATCGCCCACTCTCAGAATCTCCTGATGGTGCTGGCTGGCATCGTTGTCCTTATCATGGTTTGGGGATATAATGAACTGGCTGATGCACGTCAGTAGGCTTCTTCCCTGATATCAATTGTATGAATGATCAACTCTTTCTATTAGCAGAATAGTTTTTAGTGCTAATAGAAAGAGTTTTTTATTACTATAAATATCATCTTTATGCTCTTGAAATCTCCGTTCAAAGCTTTTGAATGTCCGTTCAGTGTCTTTGAACGGACATTCAATGTCTTTGAACGGACATTCAATGTCTTTGAACGAAGATTTAATATTGCTGAATATAGAAAAACAAATAGGTGCTGCTACTTTTTCAGTAGAGCACCTATGCTTATGATATCGGTTTCTAAAACAATTTATAGGTAGTGCGTAGCACTTTGAACTCGGTTCGGCGGTTCAACTGATTGCAGATTTCCTGATGCTCCTTGCTCTGCTTCAGGATAAATTCTTCGTTGAGCACATCGCCTTCCTTGAGCCAAGGATACTTCTCGGTAAGTTTCTTGCGCACATTCTTCGGCTTCTCCTTGCCGTAGCCCACAGGGGTGAGGCGCTCTTTCTCTATGCCGTGTTTTATCAGGTAGTCTACTACTGATTGGGCGCGGCGCTGAGACAGATGCTTGTTATATTCGCTGTTTCCCTTGTAGTCGCAATGGGCGCTGAGTTCAATGGTAACGTGCGGGTTCTCTTTCAGCAGCGTTACCAGCTGGTCGAGGGCTGTTGTACTGGCTTCGGTAAGGGTTGCCTTGTCGAAATCGTAGAAGATGTTGTCGATGAGTACAGGGGCTGTGATGGAAGCCAGCGGGAACTGGAGCACGTATTCCTTACTCTCTTTAGCCGAATCAACCCGAAGTTCTTCCTTGTGGTTGAGGTAGCCTTTGCAGGATGCCATCACCAGGTAGTCGACATGCGGATTGATAGGGAGGACAAACGAACCGTCGCCCTTGACGGATAGTTTCCTGTTTGTTCCGTCGTTGCCTACGATTCTGACCTCGGCGGCAGGCAGTTCATAACCGTCTTTCTCGTAAACCCATCCCTTCATCGTGGTAACAATCTCCGGATTCTCGAAGGAGTAGATATGATCGTAGCCTCTTCCGTCTTTTCTGTTAGAGCAGAAGAAACCCTGGTTGTGGAGACCCTCGAAAGTCATTCCGAAGTCATCGGCTTCTGTATTCAGCGGATAGCTGGGGTGGGTGAGTTCATATTTCCGGGTGATGGAATTTACTTTGGCGATATAGATGTCGAGTCCGCCCATTCCCACATGACCGTTGCTGCTGAAGTAGAAGTCGCCGTTAGGACGGAAGGTAGGGAACATCTCATCGCCTGGGGTGTTGATTGGTTCTCCCAGGTTCTCTACACCGCCCAGTCCGGCAGGAGTGATGCGCACTCGCCAGATGTCGAGACCGCCCTTTCCGCCCGGCATGTCTGATACGAAATAGAGCCATTCGCCATCAGGAGAGATGGCTGGATGGGCAAAACAACTGAGTGTATCTTTGCTGATTTCCAGATTTGTAGGCTTGCTCCAGGCTGCATCCGAGCGGTTGGAGGTTACTATCTGGGCCAGACGAGGGGATGTGGGATCGGTGGTACACTGGGTGAGGTACATCTGCTTGCCGTCTGGGGTAAAGCAGCATGCGCCCTCTTCGTAGTCGGTATTGAGACCGGTTCCGATGGCTTCCGGCTTGCTCCATTTGCCTTTGTCGTTCTTTTCAGAGAGGAAGATGTCGGCAGATTTCGTTCCCGTCACTCCGTTCAGGTCGCTGCCTTGGGCTTCGTTGCGGGTTGAGGTGAAATAGAGCTGACTGTAGTCATCGCTGAGGAACATCGGCGAATAGTCGTCTCTTCGGGAATTGAAAACATCCATCCGCTTTACCTTGTACCGGCTTCCTTCCTTCTTCCAGACTGGGGCTTTTCGTGACGATTCGAGTCCGTTCTTTACCAGCATGTTGTCGGGCATGGAATCGAGCAGGAATTCGAATTCCTTGGCAGCCTGTCTGTAACTTCCGTTCTTCAGGAGAAGCCGGGCGTAAGCCAGGCGGTCGTTGAGGTCTGCCTGTTTGTATCGGATGGCATTGCTGTAGGCAGCCAGTGCCTTCGGCGTACTGTTGATTTTATCATAGCAGCGTGCCATCTTTAGAGCCACCTTGCCCCGGGCAGCCCGCTCTTTGGTAGGTGTCTTGGTGTACACCTTTTTATATTGGGTTGCCGCATCGTAGTATTCGCCTAAAGAAAGATGCTTATCTGCTTTCTTCAGGTTCTGTTCTATGCCGCAACTTATCAGAAAGAGGCAGCTGATTGCTGTTATGATTTGATAAAATCTTATTTGTTTCATACAGGAACAACTTAATTATTTTACTGAACTTTCGCAAGCAACTCTCCCACACGCCCTGAAAGGGCAGAAGCTCCTAGCCCAGGGCAACGCCCTGGGTATAGTAGCAATCTGCAAGGCGCCCTGTAAGGGCAAAAGCCTTATAAATTGCCTCGTTCTTTGAAGCTTTTGCCCTTACAGGGCGACAGGTTTGCGTCCATAATGACCCAGGGCGTTGCCCTGGGCTAGGAGCTTCTGCCCTTTCAGGGCGTGTGGAGCTTATATGTGAAACTTGAGTTATATCTTATTACATCTGCGAGAATGGCTGACGATATTGGCAGCCTGATTTCCAGTTGCTGCATCCATAGGCGGTCTTGCCCTTGATGATGACGCCCTTGCCGCAGAGCGGGCATGGCTTGCCTACCATTGGGTCGGCTGGAGCCTGAGGAGCAGAAACCGGCTGTGCTGCTGCATTCTGCGTATTTGCATTTTGTGCATCTACATTTTGTGCAGTAGCTTCATCCTTTTTCTTGGCTGGCATCTTCTTGGCTGGTGCTTTCTTGGCAGCCGGTTTCTTGGCAGCCGGTTTCTTCTTGAGGTCTTCCTCTGTCATGATGGTCACTCTCCGGTTGCTGTTGTCTGACAATACATCGATGACTATCTTGTTGATCTGTTCTTTCAGTCCGTTGATGAAGTCGGCAGGATCGTAGGTCTTGTGCTCGATGTCGCGGAGCTTCTTCTCCCAGATACCGGTTAGTTCGCAACTCTTCAGCAGTTCCTCATGGATGGTGTCAATGAGTTCGATGCCTGTCGGGGTTGCCATCAGATTCTTGCGCTGGCGACGGATGTAGTGGCGCTTGAAGAGGGTCTCGATGATGCCGGCACGGGAGGAAGGTCGGCCGATTCCGTTCTCCTTCAATGCAGCACGAAGTTCTTCGTCTTCTACGAATTTACCGGCTGTCTCCATCGCACGGAGCAGGGTTGCCTCGGTATAATACTTAGGTGGCGTGGTCCATTTCTCCGTCAGGGTAGGCTGATGTTCTCCCGATTCGCCTTTTGTGAAGGATGGGAGGGTTCTTTCTTCTACTACTTCCTTCTTGGCACCGTTTCCTGAGTCTGCATTTCCGTTGGCGTTATCTGAAGCATCATCGTCATCTGTATTCTTTACATCCTTGGCATAGACTACTCGCCAGCCTGGTTCGAGAATTTCCTTACCGCTTACCTTGAACTCTATCTTTTCCGGTTTCGGTCCGTCTTCGTTGATTACCTCGCCCAAAACGGTGGTGGTGGAGAATTTGCAGTCCGGATAGAACACGCTGATGAAGCGCTTGGCGATGAGATCATACACGTTTGCCTCCATATCGGTGAGTCCGGTTGGCGGAACACCGGTTGGGATGATGGCGTGGTGGTCGGTTACCTTGCTATTATCGAAAACCTTCTTGCTCTTCGGCAATTTCTTGCTGATTGTTGCGAGCTGCTGGATGAGCGGGAGGTATTTCTGCTGACTCATGATCTTTGCCTGACTCACTCCGTTCAGAATCTGCGGACATTTCGGATAGATGTCGTCGGTCAGGAACTGGGTATCTACACGAGGATAAGTGGTGTACTTCTTCTCGTAGAGACTCTGGATGAGCTTCAGCGTAATATCGGCAGAGTAAGCAAACTTCTTGTTGCAATCCACCTGCAGCGAGGTGAGGTCGTAGAGATGAGGTGGCGCCTCGTTTCCCTTTTTCTTGCTTACATCGGTAACGGTGAAGGGTTTGCCGGCGATGGTGCTGAAAGCCTTCTCGCCTTCCTCCTTGCTGGTAAACTTGCCGCTGGTGGCGGTAAACTGGGTGTCGCGGTAGATGGTGGCGAGTACCCAGTAAGGTTCGGAAACGAAGTTGTCGATTTCCTTCTGTCGGTTTACAATCAGGGCAAGGGTAGGGGTCTGCACCCGGCCGATGCTGAGCACCTGTCGGTTCTGACCGTATTTCAATGTGTAAAGTCGGGTGGCGTTCATACCGAGAATCCAGTCGCCGATGGCACGGGAAAGTCCGGCAAGATAGAGTGACTGATATTCCCCCTGGTCTTTCAGTTCCTGGAATCCCTGCTTGATGGCCTCATCGGTCATGGATGAAATCCACAGTCTCTTGACGGGGCATTTTGCCTGTGCCTTCTGCATCACCCATCTCTGGATAAGCTCTCCTTCCTGTCCGGCGTCACCGCAGTTGATGATGCTGTCGGCAGCCTGCATCAGTTTCTCGATGGTAGCAAACTGCTTCTTGATGCCTTCATCGTTGATGAGCTTGATACCGAAACGCTGTGGAATCATCGGCAACGCCGCAAGGCTCCAATGCTTCCACATTGGAGTATAATCATCCGGTTCCTTCAGCTCACAAAGGTGGCCGAAGGTCCATGTTACTTGGTAACCATTACCTTCCATATAACCGTCGCGTGCCGTGGTAGCCCCGATGATTCGTGCAATATCCTTAGCCACACTCGGTTTCTCTGCTATACAAACTATCATGTTTTATTCTTATTTCTGTTTGCAAAGGTACAATAAAATAATGAGAAAGCCATCATTTCGCCTCCTTTTTCTCATGGCAGGGAATAAAATATTCCACAAAAAAGGTCGCCCTGAAAGAGCAAAAGCTTCTTGTATTCAAAGCTTTTGCCCTTTCAGGGCGACCTTGCTGATTGTTATCTAACCCAGGGTGTTGCCCTGGGCTAGGAGCTTCTGCCCTTTCAGGGCGTGTGGGTAAATCCTTGCGTGCGAATTTACTCGTACTCCTGCCAGCTCTTGATCTGAAGCTGATCCTGGCTCAATGTGCAGAATGCCTCGATGAAGGCGGAAGCCAGACGGGCATTGGTGATCAGAGGAATGTTGTGGTCGATGGCGCCACGACGGATTCTGTAACCATTGGTGAGCTCACGCTTGGTGTGATTCTTAGGAATATTGACGATGAGGTCGAACTTGTGGTCGGCAATCATCTGCATCACGTTAGGAATATCCTTGTGCTCCTCATCAGGCCATCCTACGGCTGTAGCCTTGACGTTGTTGTCGTTCAGGAACTTCGCTGTACCGGCAGTAGCGTAGATGGTGTAACCATTCTTCACCAGCGCCTGTGCAGCGTCGAGCAGAGAAGCCTTCTCCTTCGCACCACCGCTTGAAAGCATAATGCCCTTGTCCTTAGAAGGAATCTTGTAACCGGTAGCAATCAATGAGTTAAGCAATGCCTCCTCGAAAGTATCACCCATACAGCCTACCTCACCGGTAGAACTCATATCTACACCCAAAACTGGGTCGGCGTTCTGCAAGCGGGCGAATGAGAACTGGGATGCCTTCACACCCATGCGGTCGATATCGAAAGCAGACTTATCCGGTTTCTGATATGGAGCGTCGAGCATGATGCGTGTAGCAGTCTCGATGAAGTTGCGCTTCAATACCTTGCTCACGAATGGGAATGAACGGGATGCACGGAGGTTACACTCGATTACCTTTACATCGCGACCCTTAGCCAGGTACTGGATATTGAAAGGACCAGAGATGTTGAGCTCCTTGGCGATGGCACGTGAAATCTTCTTGATCTGACGGGCTGTAGCGAAGGAAATCTGCTGAGCAGGGAAGGTCATTGTTGCATCACCGGAGTGAACACCTGCATACTCTACGTGCTCTGAAATACCATACTCTACAATCTCACCGTTCTGAGCCACACCGTCGAACTCAATCTCGTTGGTCTCGGTCATGAACTGGGAGATAACTACCGGGTATTCTTTAGAAACCTCAGAAGCTGCCTCCAGGAAGCGACGCAACTCATCGTCATCGTGGCAAACGTTCATGGCTGCACCGGAAAGAACGTAAGATGGACGAACGAGAACAGGATAGCCTACCTCGTCGATGAACTTCTGAACATCCTCCATAGAAGTGAGGGCGCTCCACTTAGGCTGGTCGATGCCCAGCTTATCGAGCATGGCAGAGAACTTACCACGGTTCTCGGCACGGTCGATGTTGACAGGAGATGTACCCAGAATTGGCACAGACTGGCGATGGAGCTTCATAGCCAGGTTGTTTGGAATCTGACCACCTACAGAAACAATCACACCACGTGGTGACTCCAGGTCGATGACATCGAGTACACGCTCGAATGAAAGCTCATCGAAGTAGAGACGGTCGCACATATCGTAGTCGGTAGATACGGTCTCCGGGTTGTAGTTAATCATGATTGACTTGTAACCCAACTTGCGGGCTGTATTGATGGCGTTTACTGAACACCAGTCGAACTCTACAGAAGAACCGATGCGGTAAGCACCCGAACCGAGAACGATGACAGACTTCTCGTTCTTGTAGTAGTTGATGTCGTAACCCTCTACTGCGTATGTCATGTAGAGATAGTTGGTAAGGTCAGGATGCTCGCTTGCCACAGTAGGGATGCGCTTCACGGCAGGAAGAATGTTCAACTTCTTACGCTGGGCACGAACTGCCAGCACCTCCTTCTCCATGTTGGTGTTCTGAGTCTTCAATACGAAGCGGCCAATCTGGAAGTCAGAGAAGCCCAATACCTTAGCCTCGCGCAATACCTCGGCAGGAATCTCCTCCAGAGTATTATATTCAGAAAGCTTGTGCTTGTAATCTACGATATTCTTCATGCGCTCGATGAACCAAGGGTCAATCTTGGTCAACTCCTCGATGCGCTCGATGGTGTAGCCTTCCTCCAAAGCCTGGGCGATGGCGAAGATACGGAGGTCGGTAGGGTTGGAAAGCTCCTCATCCAGGTTATCAAACTTGGTGTGGTCGTTGCCAACGAAACCATGCATTCCCTGACCAATCATACGGAGACCCTTCTGGAGCATCTCCTCGAAAGAACGGCCGATAGACATGATTTCGCCTACAGACTTCATGGAAGAACCAATCTTGCGGCTTACACCGGCAAACTTGGTAAGGTCCCAACGAGGAATCTTACAGATCATATAGTCGAGTGATGGAGCTACATAAGCTGAGTTAGGAGTACCCATCTCGCCAATCTGGTCGAGCGTATAACCGAGGGCAATCTTAGCTGCAACGAAAGCGAGCGGATAACCGGTAGCCTTAGAAGCAAGGGCAGAAGAACGGCTCAAGCGAGCATTGATCTCGATGATACGGTAGTCGTTGGTCTCAGCATTGAAAGCATACTGGATGTTGCACTCACCCACGATGTTGAGGTGACGGACGCACTTCACGGCGATGTCCTGCAACATCTTCACCTGCTCGTCGGTAAGAGAACAGGTTGGAGCCACCACGATAGATTCACCTGTGTGAATACCCAGTGGGTCGAAGTTTTCCATAGAGGCAACGGTGAAGCAACGGTCGTTGGCATCGCGGATGCACTCGAACTCAATCTCCTTCCATCCCTTCAGGCTCTCCTCAACGAGTACCTGAGGCGCGAAAGTGAAGGCAGATTCAGCAATCTCCTTGAACTCCTCTTCAGTCTTGCAGACACCAGAACCGAGACCACCCAGTGCATAGGCAGAACGGATCATGATAGGGTAGCCGATGTTGCGTGCCGCAGCCACAGCCTCCTCCATGTTCTCGCAAGCGTGGCTTACAGGAACCTTGAGGTCAACCTTGTTGAGCTCCTTTACGAAGAGGTCGCGGTCTTCCGTGTTCATGATAGCCTCTACCGAAGTACCCAACACATCCACACCATACTCCTTGAGCACACCGTTGAGGTAAAGTTCTGTACCAACGTTCAAACCCGTCTGTCCACCCCAAGCCAGCATGATGCCGTCTGGGCGCTCCTTCTTGATAATTTCAGTTACAAAAAAAGGTGTCACCGGCAAGAAATAAACCTTGTCAGCAATACCTTCACTTGTCTGAATTGTAGCAACGTTTGGATTAATGAGGACGGAACTAATACCCTCCTCGCGCAAAGCCTTGAGAGCCTGCGAACCGGAATAGTCAAACTCACCTGCCTGGCCGATCTTCAAAGCACCGGAACCCAGAACGAGGACTTTCTTAAGCTGTTTCTTCATCATTAAATATAACTATAAGTTTGTTCTTTATATGTCTTGTTATTTATGTTTTTAGCAACTAAACTGTATTTGTGTTAGTTCACAAATGGTAGACACACTATTTCTAGATGCAAAGTTACGCTATTTATTTGATTATTCCAAATTTTCTGCAAATCTTTACAGTTAAATAACATCAATTATTATTATTTCTTCTCTAGAATGTCGTATTTTTGCAATTATTTTGTTACTTTTGCAGCGACTTTTAGTCATGTAGAAAAAGAATAAAAATAGCAAACAAGATAAATATAACAACAATGAAAGTCGGATTATTCGTCCCTTGTTATGTGGATGCCCTTTACCCTGAAGCGGGTGTGGCTACATACAAGTTGCTTAAGCATTACGGACTAGACGTGGGTTATCCCGAAAAACAGACTTGCTGCGGCCAGCCAATGGCTAACGCGGGTTTTCAGGACAAGTCGGAGAAGGTCATAGAGACATTTGATGAACTGTTCAAGGATTACGATTATATCGTAGCTCCTTCTGCCTCATGTGCTGCTTACGTAAAGGTGTATTATCCTAAAATCCTTGAGGGTAAGCACGAGTGTGTTTCCTCTAAAAAGATTATGGATGTCGTGGAATTCCTTCACGATGTGCTGAAGGTGGATCATGTGCCGGGCAAGTTCCCGCATGTGGTGAGTGTGCACAACAGTTGTCATGGTGTGCGCGAACTGGGATTGTCATCTCCTTCTGAGCGCCACATCAAGCCTTTCAACAAAATCATTGACTTATTAAATATGGTGGAAGGCATTACCATCCACGAACCGGAGCGCAAGGATGAGTGCTGCGGATTTGGCGGTATGTTCTCTATTGAGGAACCTGCCGTTTCTACCCGTATGGGCGAGGACAAGATCAAGCGCCACATGGCTACAGGCGCTGAGTTTGTTACCGGACCGGATTCTTCCTGTCTGATGCACATGGCTGGAATCGCCAAGAAAGAGAATATGCCGATCAAGTTTATTCATGTTGTTCAAATATTAGCTGCAGGACTATGAGTACAGAACATTCCAAGAGAGCTGCGAAGTTTACGCAGAATGTAGAGAAGACCACCTGGCACGATGCTACCTTCTGGTCTGTTCGTCAGAAGAGAGATAAGATGGCGCAGGAACTTCCTGAGTGGGAAGATCTCCGCGAGCATGCGTCTGAAATCAAGATGCACACCATTACCCATCTTGCCGATTACCTCGATATGTTTTCCAAGAATCTGGAGAGCCGCGGGGTGAAGGTGCACTGGGCAAAGGATGCACAGGAATTTAATGAGATTGTGCTCGGTATTCTGAAAGATCATAACGTGAAGAAGATGGTGAAGTCGAAGTCGATGCTCACCGAGGAGTGCGAGATGAATCCTTATCTGGAGCAGCACGGCATTGACGTGGTGGAGACCGACCTGGGTGAGCGCATCATCCAGCTCTTGCATCAGAAGCCTAGCCATATCGTGATGCCTGCCATCCACCTGAAGCGTGAGGAGGTAGGTAAGATGTTCGAGGAGAAGGGTATCTCCAAGGAAATCGGCAACTATGATCCTACTTACCTGACCCGCTGTGCCCGTCATCATCTCCGCGACCAGTTTATGGAAGCTGGAGCAGGTATGACTGGCTGTAACTTCGGTGTGGCTGCTACTGGCGATTGCGTGGTTTGCACCAACGAGGGTAATGCGGATATGACCACTTCCATGCCTAAGCTCCATATCGTAGCGATGGGTATTGAGAAACTGGTTCCTGATTATAAGTCATTGGCTGTGTTCCAGCGTCTGCTTTGCCGCTGCGGAACCGGTCAGCCTACCACCGCCTTCACTTCTCATTTCCGCCAGGCTCGTCCGGGTGCCGAGATGCATGTAGTATTGGTGGATAACGGCAGAAGCGACATTCTTGCTGATAAGGACCACTGGCAGACTTTGAAATGCATGCGTTGCGGTGCCTGCATGAATACCTGTCCGGTTTATCGTCGTTCAGGCGGTTACAGCTACACCTATTTCATTCCGGGTCCTGTAGGTGTGAACCTGGGTATGCTGAAGAATCCTCAGAAGTACAGCGATAATGTTTCGGCATGTACTTTGTGCTTGTCATGCGATAATGTCTGTCCTTCCAAGGTAGGACCGGGTTCTCAGATTTATGTCTGGCGCCAGAGTCTGGAGAAGTTGGGTAAGGCAGATCCTGTCAAGAAGGCGATGTCGAATGGTATGAAGTATCTCTTCGACCGTCCTGCGCTCTACACCACAGCCCTGAAGTTTGCTCCGCTTGTCAATCTGGTTCCTGAATGCTGTACGCACTTCAGCAATTGGAATGCCTGGGGCATCGGTCACGCCATGCCTGAGTTTGCAAAGAAGAGTTTCCATCAGCTTTGGAAAGAAGGAAAGGTGAAGTAGTGGGTCATCATAAAGTTCAAAGTTCAAATTTCAAAGTTCAATGAAGAAAGAAGATTTCCTGAACAAGTTGCGTAAGAATACGCACGTTCAATTCGATATGCCTGCCGTAGATGTGAAGGGTATCCAGTATGAGGATACGCTGAAACAGTTTATTGAGATGACGGAATCGGTAGGTGGCCATGTGATAGAGGCGAAGGAGGGTGAAAGTCTGGATGAGCTGGTGAAGAAGGCTTATCCGGAAGCCAAGGTCTTTGCCTCTCATCTGCCAGAAATCACGATTGCCCAGAAGAATCCTGATACGGTGGCTGAGGCTAATGATCTGAATGGTACTGATGTGGGTATTGTTCGTGGTGAGGTGGGAGTAGCCGAGAATGGCTGCATCTGGATTCCTCAGACCATGAAGGAGAAAGCGGTGCTCTTTATCTCGGAATACCTTGTAATATTCCTCGAAAAAGAGAAGATTGTGAACAATATGCATGAGGCTTATGCCCGTATTGAGATGGATCCGAAGTACAATTTCGGTATTTTCATCAGTGGTCCTTCCAAGACTGCCGATAT
>ERZ772883.2310-NODE-2310-length-12152-cov-2.826982_pt1 | contig 12152 bp, 9 predicted proteins | sample MGYA00580575_ERZ772883 | MGnify/ENA primary metagenome ERZ772883 (study PRJEB29015, sample SAMEA2737666) | human gut metagenome | biome: human gut; feature: human-associated habitat; material: faeces | place: China | collected 2012 ...
ATTACCGTGGAGAAGAAGATCAGCACGGCCTTTGCCTGAATGGAAATGCCGAAGACCTGGAAGCAGAATGCGCCAACTACGAAAAGCAAATAGCCGAAATCGGAGGCATCGACCTGTTTATGGGAGGTATCGGTCCCGACGGACATATCGCTTTCAACGAGCCGGGTTCTTCCCTTTCGTCACGCACCCGCCAGAAGACATTGACTACCGATACCATCATTGCCAACTCCCGTTTCTTTGACAACGACGTGAACAAGGTGCCCAAGACTGCCCTGACCGTCGGTGTCGGTACTGTGCTTAGCGCCCGCGAGGTAATGATTATCGTAAACGGACACAACAAGGCACGTGCCCTCTATCATGCAGTCGAGGGTCCCGTGATGCAGATGTGGACTATCAGCGCCTTGCAGATGCACGAAAAGGGTATCATCGTTTGTGACGATGCGGCCACCGAAGAATTGAAGGTGGGTACTTACAAGTATTTCCTCGACATCGAGAAAAACAACCTCGACCCTGACAGCTTATTATAGGACTTGTCTTAATCACATAATAAGAGAGGCTTCGCCGTGGCGAAGCCTCTCTTAATTTATACATAACATCATTCTATGGGGGACTTTCTGTTTTTCTTCCAAATCTCGAAATTTCGTTTCAGTCCGGCATACTTAGCTCTTTTGACAGCCGAATGGCGAAATATCCGATTGAAATCATCGGGTGTCATCGTTTCGAATCGGGAAGCATCGAGAGCAAGAAATTCTTCGCTGGGTGCAAATTCGTGATGCACAGAAGGTCGAGCCGATTTATTCCACGGGCAACATTGCTGACAGGTATCGCATCCATATACCCGATCGCCCATTCTATCGGCTACGAAAGGAGCTATATCCCCCTTGTTCTCGATGGTTTGACAAGAGATACACAGGCGGGCATCCACACTCCCCGGAGCGTACAACGCCCCGGTGGGACAACTGTCCATACAACGAGAACAATCGCCACATCGAGCAACGACCGGACTATCGGGAGGAAGATCCAAAGAAGTTATCAATTCTCCCAAGAAGAAGAAAGAGCCTTTACCGGGAATAATCAACTGGGCATTTTTCCCGATAAAGCCGAGACCTGCACGAACCGCCCAATAACGTTCCCGCACCGGAGCCGTATCGCAACAGACCCTCCCCGTATCCCCAGAATAGGACGAAACAAAAACGGCCAACTGCCTCAGCTTATCCCGCATCACATCGTGATAATCCCAACCATAGGCATAATAAGCGAACCGGGGACTTTCACCAGACTGAAAGCGAACCGGATAGTAGTTGAGTGCCACACAAATCATCGTGCGGGCTCCGGGATATAACAACGCCGGATTATCCCTCAACTCCACATAATTGTCCAAATAACCCATTTGCGCCTGTTTCCCGGAAGCGAGCCACTGCCGGTAGCTATCGCGCATATCGACATCGACCTCTTCCACCCTTGCGAAGCCACAGGCATCGAAACCGATACGCAAAGCTTCGTTTCGTATGATCTCACGCCATTCAGAGGGTTTTGAACAAGAAGCCATTCTCTCTAAGCCAATTTATCGTCCTCGGCAACGCATAGTGCAAGTTTCGCTCTGCCTTAATCGAATCGTGAAACACGATGATGGAACCGTTGCGGGCATAACGTTTCACATTGCCGAACACCTGCTCACCCGACAATTTATTACTATAATCGCGCGTCACGACGTCCCACATGATAATGCTGAAATCTTTCTTCAACAATTTGGCTTGTCCGGGTAACATGTGACCATGAGGGGGGCGAAACAACCGACTTTGAATAAGGTCGTGAGCATTCATGACATTCCGCACGTATTTTTCGGGAGACATCGACATTCCCTTCACGTGATTCATCGTATGATTCCCCACTTGATGCCCTCTGTCCCTGATCACCTGAAACAGATTGGGATTACGCGCGACATTGTCACCGACACAAAAAAACGTAGCTTTCACTTCGTAGTAATCGAGTACATCGAGAACCCACGGAGTAACTTGCGGAATGGGACCGTCATCGAAAGTGAGATATACGGTCTTTTTATCTCCCGGTATACGCCAAATCGTTTCGGGAAACAACATGCGATAAAAAAACGGGGGTTGCTCTATAAACATAACAAGTATATAACTGAAAAACGGGAGAGATCCGGAAAAGTATTTTTCCGACACCTCTCCCGAAAAGAATGTCTTTTATTTATTCTCGAATAGCAAATTTTTCTTCTATTCTTTTCTGTAATTCGGGAAGCTCATAAGATGTACTCATTTCATGTATCGCCTGAATGATATACAGATGTTTCTGATAATCGCTTCCTACGGAACGAAGCTGACCGGAAGTCAAGTCTTTATACCAATTCAGGTATCCGGCCGAATTGTCGAGTATCTCGGTCAACAAAGCCTCGCCTTTCGTTTTCTCTCCCAAATCGAGATAGGACTGCGCCAGCGAAATGGAGGTAAGGTCGTGAGTCACTTGCCAACCCGGAATCTTCTCCATAATCAAATCCAGTGCGGTCAATGCCTTATCGTTTTTCCCTTCGGCAATGAGTTGAACGACCAAATCGCCGAACATCATGCGATGCGTGTTGCACATGCGACGTACATTTTCGTCGAGATATAACGGGTGCTCGGGAGTTGCTTTATCGATTCCTCCCCAACGGAATTTATTGACCATATTGTCATACATCTTATCCGTATCGATGTTGTTGGAAACACCTTTCAAAGGAACGACCTGATAAGCCAGTCCGGTACGGGAGAAATAATCTTCCAAGCCCAGATAGTAACTACTACCCACCGTCACGGCAAAATAAACCGGACGTTTCCAACCTTGCATGGCATTGGTGTTGATAATGTCCAACGAAGCTATTTCACTCATCGTAAAACCTCGCTTATCGGCAAAATCGGGAACAATGCGAGAAACGATACTATCTTTCAACTCAGGCGCTACCGTACCCGAAGCGACGGCCGCATCGGCGTTTACCGGGATATAGAGCTTGTTCGTGGGTAAATGGTTCAACTTTCCGTATCCGGGAACATCTTTCGTCCAATCCTCATCGCTATACAAATAGTCCAATCCATCGCTTACCGTAATAGAATCGGCCAACCGATTGATTACATAATTATAGGAACGAACGTCATAGGCGTATTTCGACTCATCGGCCGAAATGGGCAGCGGCGCCGATTCGTAGGCCGGACGTTTCATCTGGTCGATATACCAGTCGGTCTGTAAATAAGACAAATTGCAAACCCTTACATCGGTGCGATACCCTTCCACCTCCTGCACGTACCACAAGGGGAAAGTATCGTTATCGCCATTGGTAAAGATGATACCGTTTTCATCGACACTCGACAGATAGTTCATACCGAAATCGCGACAAACATATCGTCCCGAACGGTCGTGGTCGTCCCACGTCTGGCTTACCATCTGCAAGGGCACACACAAACATAGCAGCGCAGCCACAGCAGCGGTAATCGTACTCACGGGTTTTTCGTCGGTCGTTTTCAACAGATAATTCAATCCTCTCCACACGGCCGCAACACCCAATCCTATCCAGATAGCGAATGCGTAGAACGAACCGGCGTAGGCATAATCCCGTTCACGAGGCTGATAGGGGGTTTGATTCAAATAAATCACAATCGCTATACCGGTCATGAAGAACAGGAAGAATGTCACCCAAAAACTTTCGATACCTTTCTTACCGGAAAATGCCTGATAGAACAACCCGATCAGACCCAACAAAAGGGGCAGCATATAAAAGACGTTACGCCCTGCATTATTCTTCAAATCGTCGGGCAGATTGGTCTGGTCTCCCGCAATATGCTTGTCGATAAAATTGAAGCCACTGATCCAATTTCCGTTTTGCACCTCTCCATGTCCCTGTATATCGTTTTGTCGTCCGGCGAAGTTCCACATGAAATAACGCCAATACATGTAGTTCAACTGATAATCGAGGAAGAAAGCGAGATTCTCGGCAAAAGTGGGTTTCATGACCGTTTTAGTTCCTTCGGAAGTTCTCACCTGTACCGGACGACCTTTAAAATTAGTCCACTCTTTATATGCCGATATATGTTCCGATTTATCGCTATACATACGCGGGAACAGCATGTTCAACTCGGGTTGATACTCGTAATGTTCGTTATATCCGGTGACTATATAACGGTCTGCCTCGTCCTCCGATGTTTTCAGTTTTTTCTTCCAAATGGCTTTGCCCTTTGTCGATATGGCAGTCCCGTTGGCATCACGAGCGATTTCGGCCGGGAAAGTCTGTCCATAGAACAAAGGCCTGTCGCCATACTGTTCGCGGTTGAGATAACCGCCCAAACTAAATATATCTTCGGGCGAATTTTGATCCATCGGGGTATTGGCCGTCGAACGAATCACAATCAGCGCATACGAAGAATAACCGATAAAAATAACGAACAACGACAACAATATCGTATTCATGGCGACTACCGCCAGCTTTTTACGAGTAAACAAATAATAAGCCAACGCAGCCGTAAGGACAATACCGATAATATACCCGTCGCCGATAAAAGGAATACCCACCAATACGATACTTATCAAAAACGAAATCTTGATGAGCTTATCGCTGCGTTGAGCATACGTCTCATAAATGGCCCAAGCGATAACCCCGACAATGAGGAAGAAATAAAAAACCACTCCGCTGTTGAACGGTAAATGGAAAACATTGACGAACAACAATTCGACCCAACTGGCAACCTCGACAAAACCCGGAACCAGACCGTAAAGCAGAAGCACGATCAACACGAACGATACCAACAGGGCAATTAAAGAACCCTTTAAATCGGTATTTTTATACTTACGGTAATAATAAACCAATACGATGGCCGGGATACACAAAAGATTCAACAGGTGAACCGCAATCGAAACTCCTATGATATAGGCTATCAAAATAATGTAACGGTTGGCATGCGGCAGGTCGGCCACGCTTTCCCATTTGAGGATAAGCCAAAACACCAATGCGGTACAGAACGACGAATAGGCATAAACTTCGCCTTCCACCGCCGAGAACCAAAATGTATCGGACCACGCATAGGCCAAAGCTCCTACCAACCCGCAACCGAGAATTGCAATCATCTGCCCGAGCGACATCGTCTCTTCTGTCTCTCCCTCACGCAAAACGATCTTCTGCGCCAAACGGGTGATCGTCCAGAACAACAACAGTATGGTGGCAGCGCTTAACAACCCCGACATAAGGTTTACCATATAGGCGACCTCGGAGGGAGAAGAAGCAAAATTGGCAAAGAATCGCGCCGTCAACATAAATATGGGATTACCCGGCGGGTGACCCACTTCCAACTTATAACCCGATGCTATAAACTCACCACAGTCCCAAAAACTGGCCGTGGATTCCAAAGTAAGGATATAGGTAACCGCTGCGATAACAAAGACTACCCACCCCAAAACATTGTTCAGTAATTTGTACCGTTTCATTTGTTATATTTATAATTTTTTCCTTTCATCTCGACCGAAAACATCGGGTCCTTGTAATCCGCAACAAAGACAACACACCCGACGGCAAAAACAAATCCATTTCGTCAATCATCGAAATCCGGTTCATTTTCACATTCCGGCCACAAAAATATTGCAAAGATAACAAAGATTGTCAATCTCCCCTCTTTATAAACTTTTTATAATAGTTTATCGGCTATATTTCACAAAATAACAGTATCGCTAATCCCATTTACAAGGTTTCTTATTACTTTTACACGCACAAACAAACAGCGTTTATGAGCATGAAAATTTTGATTACCGGAGCCGGCGGATTCATCGGCGGATTTATCGTCGAAGAGGCGCTGTCGCGAGGGTACGAAACTTGGGCGGGTGTGCGCAAAACGACTTCTCGCGAGCATCTTTCCGACCCCGCAATCCGCTTTATCGACTTCAATTACGGTAACAAAAAAATTCTTACCGACCAACTACTATCGCATAAAGGGGAATACGGAGCATGGGACTATATCGTTTATAATCTGGGAGTTACAAAATGTAAAAATCCCGATGACTTCGATCGAATCAACTACGGCTTTGTGAAAAATTTCACCGAAGCCCTCGTCGAAACAGAAATGGTTCCTAAACAATTCATCATGACGAGCAGCCTCGGAGCATGGGGAGTCGGCGACGAAAAAAACTTCACCCCCATACCCGATACGGAAAAAGCAAGCTGAAAGCCGAGCGACATTTAGAATCGTTGGAAGGATTCCCCTACGTGGTCATGCGTCCCACCGGAGTATATGGCCCCTATGAGCGAGATTACTACCTGATGATGAAAAGTATCAAATACGGATTCGATTTCATCGTCGGGTTCAAACCTCAACTCATCACCTTCATTTACGTGAAAGATTTGGTACAAGCTATCTTCAAAGCCATAGACCGGGGAGTCGTTCGGCGGGGGTACTTCCTCTCGGAAGGAAAAGCATACACTTCGTCCCAGTTTCGCCGATATGTAGCGACCGCTTTGGGAAAGCGCAGGGTTGTCCCTGTCAAAATTCCGGTGTGGTTGCTTTGGGTCGTATCGGTCATTGCCGAAAAAGGAGCTATCGTGCTGGGAAAAACCAGCACATTAAATCGGGATAAATTCCGTATCATGAAACAACGCAACTGGATTTGCGATATTTCGGACGCTCAAAACGAGCTCGGTTTTTCTCCGCAATACAGCTTGGAACGAGGCGTGAACGAATGCGTGAAATGGTATCGCGAAAACAAATGGTTATAACGTCGCTTGTGCCGAAGGGTTCTCTTTCGGGAAAAAGCGTTAACTTTGCAACCGATTCAAATACGTGACAATGAAAAAGATAAAATCGGTTTGCGTTTATTGCGCATCCAGCTCAAAAATAAATCCTCGCTATTTCGAAGCCGCCCGCGAAACAGGCAGACTTCTCGCACAAAACGGAATGCGATGCGTTTGCGGCGCCGGCAATCAAGGTCTGATGGGTACTCTGGCCGACAGTGTTCTCGAAAACGGAGGCGAAGTATTGGGTGTAATACCCCGGTTTATGATCGACGAAGGTTGGTGTCATAAGGGTTTGACCGAGACCATCGTAACCGCCGACATGCATGAACGGAAAGAACGCATGGCACAAGAAGCCGATGCCGTCATCGCTTTACCGGGCGGTTGCGGAACGATGGAAGAGCTCTTCGAGATAATCACATGGAAACAACTCGGACTGTTTCTCAACCCCATCGTCATATTGAACATAGACGGATACTATAACCCGTTGATAGAAATGCTTCATAACGCCATCGGCGAAAACTTCATGAGGCAGGAGCACGCCCGCATGTGGCAAGTCGCACAGACCCCCCAAGAAGCTGTCGACGCTATTCAAAACATGCCCGTATGGGATAAAAACATTCGCAAAATCGCAGCCATATAATCATGCCTGTCCCCGCCGCACATACCGCCATTCCGCGCAAGCCCAGTCGCCCGCCGGTACTCCCGAGGTTTTCGTGCCGCGATACATACATGGATTCGAGCGAAGTACTCCCTTGAAAGAGACCGATCCGCTGAAAGACCTGCAAGAAACCATAATCGCCATACCCGAAGGATTCCCGTCTGAAAAAATACCCGAAACACCCATGAACGATCCCGTAATCGTCGGCCTCGTTCTCATTGTTTTCTTACTGTTCGCTTTCACGTTCAAAAAAGGAATCAAATATTTGGGTGAAGTGCTCCGCAATTCGCTCAACGTAAAGGAGAGACAAAACCTGTTCGACGATACTACCGTGAGAGAAACCCAACTCCGGGCCGTATTGTTGATCATGACTTTCATCTCCGAAGGCTTCTGCCTATTCGAACTTGTAAGTCGGCATATACCTTCCCTATCCGAAATGATCGGAATAGGGATTTGTTGCGGAGGAGTCATCGCATTTTGTTATTATTACCTTCAAAAATGGATTTATACCGGAATCGGGCGGTTATTTACCGATGCCACACATACCCGTAAGTGGATAGACAGCTTCGTATCGATCAATTCCTTGATAGGCATTCCTCTCGCCTTGTCGATACTCGCGATGACCTTCATTCCTCCTTTGGAAAAAATCATGTTCGTCACAGCGGCACTTATCTATCTAATCTCTCGTATCTTGTTTATTTATAAAGGGTTTAAGATTTTTTACCGCAATATATTAGATTTATTCTATTTTATTGTGTACCTTTGTGCCCTCGAAATCACCCCCCTATTTTGGGTATATAGATCAAGTATATTGATATATAATTTTGTCGAACTAAAAATACAGCAGCTTTGAAAATTAAGAAAATTCTTGTTTCTCAGCCCAAGCCGAGTTCCGAAAAATCTCCCTACTACGATATTGCAGAAAAATATGGTGTAAATATCGTTTTTCGTCCTTTTATCAAAGTAGAAGGTCTGACCTCCAAAGAATTCAGACAGCAGAAAATATCCATACCCGAGTACACTGCCGTTATTTTCACGGCACGCACCGCTATTGACCATTTCTTCCGTCTGTGCGAAGAACTGCGTGTTACCATACCGGAAACGATGAAATACTTCTGTACGACAGAGGCCATCGCCCTTTATTTACAGAAATACATCATCTATCGCAAACGCAAAATATTTTTCGGGAACTCTGGAAAGCTGGACGACTTAGTGCCTTCGTTGCTCAAACACTCCGGCGAAAAATTCCTCTTCCCGGTTTCCGATGTACATAAAGAGCAAACTTCTGTATTAGAGAAGCATAAAATCAACTATACGAAGGCCATTATGTATCGTACCGTAAGCAACGACTTCGGGCCCGATGAACCGTTCGATTACGATATGCTTCTGTTTTTCAGCCCATCGGGTATCAAATCGCTGACCAAGAATTTCCCCGATTTCAAACAAGACGACATAAAAATCGGGACATTCGGCCCCACTACGGCACAAGCCGTACGGGATGCCGGCTTGAGACTCGACATCGAGGCTCCGTCACCCGGAGCTCCGTCGATGACCGCAGCCTTAGACCTCTTCTTAAAAGAACAAAGTAAAAAGAAATAAACCCTTTTTTACCTCAAACCCGAACCTCATAATCGTCTTTTACCGGAAGGAGGCGCTTATGAGGTTTTATTTTCAAAACCGATGAACGACCACAAACTCCCCAAAAACGAAAAGTTGTGTAGCCGAACGGCAATCGACCGACTGTTTGCCGAAGGGAGTTCTTTTATCGTCTATCCGATTCGTGTCGTTTATCGCATAGACGACAGCGAAAGCGCTCCGCCACGTTTCTTTATCAATATCCCCAAACGGAACTTTAAACGCGCCGTCAAACGGGTATATTTGCGTCGCCGGATAAGAGAAGCCTATCGGCTTAACAAGCAGATTCTGACAGAACCGCTATCGCGGCAAAGCCGAACCGCACATTTAGCCTTTCTTTACCTCGATAAAAACTTGAACGATTTTCATTTTATAGAGAAGAAAGTCGTTGAAATTCTGGAACGTCTGGCCCGGAAAATAGAATCGCAACAAACCCCGTCCTGACGTCATGAAAAAACTGCTATCGGCCATACTCCTGCTTCCTATCCGTTTTTACAAGGCATGTATTTCCCCCATGCTACCTCCATCGTGCCGATATGTACCCACCTGTTCGCAATATGCTATCGATGCCATACAGATACATGGCCCGTTAAAAGGTTTGTGGCTGACCGTCAAACGTATCCTGAGCTGTCACCCGTGGGGTGGTAGCGGTTACGATCCCGTCCCGATTAAAACGCCGACCGATATTCACACGCACCACGACCACTACGGAGCCATCATTAGCACGACCCCCGAAGAGTTCCACCCCGAACCGGGAAAGTTCTACTCCGTCGGGATGCACCCGTGGAGCCTGACCTCCCGCTCCAAAGAAACATTCCCTCTGCTGGAAACGATCGTACGAAACGAGCAAGTCGTGGCGATCGGCGAGACGGGACTCGACAGACTCAAAAGCGGAGTCGGCTATGAAGAACAATCGGAATACTTCAAACATCACATATATCTCTCTGAAAAGTGGCACAAGCCACTCGTCATACACGCCGTCAAAGCATACGACGACATAATCCGCATCCATAAAGCAGAAAAACCTAAACAACCGTGGATTATACACGGATTCAGAGGGAAACCCGAAACCGCAGGGCAGCTGATTCGAGAAGGGCTATATCTCTCCTTCGGAGAATATTACAACCACGAATCTTTGAAATCCGTACCACTCGACCGCCTGTTTTTAGAAACAGACGAGGGCAACATGCCTATCGATAAACTATATAGGAAAGCGGCACGCATACGTAATCTCTCGACTCACCGATTACGCAAATCGATAAAGGAAAACATCTCGCGAATCTTTACGTTTTCCCCGCAATCCCGACAATAAGACTAAACTACTATTCCCTCCTGCTTATCATTCGCTTGTATTACCGACTCGACTCACATCACGATTCAGTAGAAAATCCGTGGGGATAGCCCTGAATTTTAGCGAATGAGATGGATTATATATCTCCTCCTCTGGTGTGGCGTTAGCCATATAGGGGAAGTGGCACATAGTGACGGAGGGGTTAAACAATACAACAATCGAACAATCTTTCTAACCCCTCTCCTCAGAAACTACCGTTCCTTCGGTCTCTCCCCTATATTTTGCGGAGCAAAACACAGGGGAGAAAGAGCAATACCAACAGCAGGAACAAAATTGAGTACTCCCCTCTCTCCCTGCCGCTTCCCGTAGCATTACGGGGTATCGCACTGTAATAGGGAAAGTGCCCACAGGGCGAGGGGATTGAAAAGATTATATAATTTTTGATGGAGGGGGTAAAGGCATAAAAGGACAATCCCCACTAATTATCGACTGAGTCTTGTTTTCTCCTCTCGATCCTACTATATTTGCATAAAATATAGATATATTATGAATATCATTCAAAAAATCAAGTTGAATAATCCAGAAAAAGAAAACCTGCAAAAAACTCTATATGAAATAGATACTCTATCAAAAAGATGGACGGGGATTCAAAAATCGGGAGAATCGGACTCCGAAGCGATACAAAAGAATATCGAAACGACTATTTCGGCTTCGCTCTCCCTCGAAAACATACCTTACACGGCTTTGCAAATCCAAAAGATAATAGCGAGACAAAAAGCTACCAATGACAAAAAACAGAGCCTTATTATAGGATACGATACCGTACTGAGGGCACTTTATACCCACCCTCACAACTATCCGCTTCTCGAAGACACTATCGTCACGATACATGCGGCCCTGTTTCCCAACGGGAAAATACATTCGAACGATGAACCGGCCGGTAAACCCAGCGTCGTCAATTTCCTCGACTACAAAGCGCCTACCCTATTCAGCCGTAACCAAGCGGTATCGGTCAATAACGAAATACGGGATTTGGTCGAATGGACCAACGACGAATTAAGTAAACACGAACATCACGCACTCGTTGTCATCGCAGCTTTTGCCTACGAATTCATTTCCATACACCCGTTCCGGGAAGGCAAAGGAGAACTATCGCGCATTCTTTCCACCTTGCTGTTGCTGCAAAACGGATACGAATGGGCCAAATTCGAATCTATCGATAATCTCATCGAGAAACGTCGGACAGAATATTATGGAACCTTGAAAGAGGGTCAGCAAAATCGCTACTCATCTCGCGAGGATATCTCGGCATGGATTCTATTCTTGTGCGATATATGGCTTCAATCCATACGAAACCTCGTCCCCACCCCATTAACCGAGACGACCCCCACACTCGATTCGACGGATATTCCCCTACGAAACAAGAATATAACGTCACACTCTGCCGAACCGGGCAACCCGCCTGTCTATCTGAACGCCCGGCAAAAACTTTTCTGCCACTGGTTCGCCCTCACGCGCGATGCCCAGGGAGCCGCCGACCGCTGCTTCCGGGCGCCCGAAAAACGGGAGGAAGCCCTCCTCCTTCTGCAAACGCCCCTGGCCCAGGACTACCTGCGGCAGGTGGAAGCCGCCCTGGGTGGCGAAGGCCTCACCGCCACCGCGGAGGAAGGCTACCGCCGGCTGGCCTTCGGCCCGGTCACCGATGCCGTCCGGCTGATGTTCCCCGCTGAGGACGAAACCCCGCCCCTGGAGGAGATGGATCTCTACAACATCTCCAAAATCAGCCAGGCCAAGGGCGGGCTGGA
>ERZ772883.2311-NODE-2311-length-12150-cov-5.736999_pt1 | contig 12150 bp, 9 predicted proteins | sample MGYA00580575_ERZ772883 | MGnify/ENA primary metagenome ERZ772883 (study PRJEB29015, sample SAMEA2737666) | human gut metagenome | biome: human gut; feature: human-associated habitat; material: faeces | place: China | collected 2012 ...
ACCCAGCCCCCGTCTACCTCTTGGCTGCTCTGATAATTCAGGTAGTCGCTCTTTTATTACATCCTAGCAGATTAAAAAGCATATGAGTATGACTGCATTTAAACACGTCCCGATCTGGCGACCACGTACGTATGAATTATACAGGGCCTCCGTTTCTTTAACGCCATGTTGCTGCTTTTTTAATGGTGTCCATGGAAACACCATCAGCAACGCGCTTTTCACCGCTCGCTGTATCATGCCATACATTAGCACATGTATTGCAACCGATGTTATAATATAAATATATATCGATTCTCCAAAAACTCTAAATGTAACTACAGCCGCTATACAGTAATACATCGTAAAATATAACATTATATCAAGAGCTCCTATAATCGTCAGTACCCATGCTGGAGGAGAGATTAGTACCCCGCAGCGTGTACACGGGCGGATGAGATGCTGCATTCCCTCTTGACTCCAGAGTCGACGAGTCTTATATAGATCCCAAAAGTCGCATTGCTTCCGATTTCGGCTGCTAATGCTATGTTTACAATGATTAAAATTATCTTTACTACTCATCTTACAATTCCATCCTTATTAATTAAGGAACATCAACCCAGACGTATTTCGAGTTGTTATCCTCCAAACATGACCTTCGTTCTCCTCTGAAGCCGGGCAATAATAACGTTCCACTGTTACAGATACATGTTATATATTGTTTAATTGTATTGATTCAAATTATATGTTTATGTGCACATTATATGTAGTATGCAATATACCACACTGTTGCTATACCGCCTAAAATGCAGCTTCGAATGAGCCACTTCACAATCCAATTAAACTCACTATTTGGTCCTTTGCCTCAGTTGCACGGCCCATGCTCTTCATTAAATACGGCAGCTACTATATTATCATTTTGTATTCGTATTTTACAGCAGCCCCATTGTTTTATATATCATTTCATAAATATATTGTTTTTATTCATACCCTTTATTAATCTGGTAAGCAAATTGCATCATATTCATAACTAGATGCAATATATTCGCGTCTCTGGAAGCAACCTGTTTTGCTTGACCATTTCAGTTCCATGTGCCGCAGTATACAATACTATTATTCTATTCTCTCCAGGAAATATTTCAAACACATCATCTCCTGTTTCCTTATCCGTTGCTTTTAACAGTTCCTCTGTTATAAGTCCGCCTTCTCTATCTTCTCTAAACTCCCCTTCCATTTTTATGTTTTTGGGCTCATTCTCTTCGCTTACTATTGTATATTTACATTCAAATATTACATAATTTTCTTCAATATAGAAATCATTAAAAAATGATTTTTCATAATCAATGTAGATTCTAGGCCCGGCTTCCGTATCACTCAGGTTGTTTTCACATTTTCCGCAAGAAAATATGAATATGCAGAGCACCTGCAATAGAATCTCTGCAGCAAGCATACGTTTTCTCATACTAATCAACCATTCGGCCGCATTGCGTCCGCACAAATAGAGATGAAAGTATGCAGACAAACGGCCGCCTTTCTTGTAGAATTAGTCTGAGGGGAATGCACACTACAACGCACGGCAGGAGGAGTCGTAGATTGCATCAAAAGCTCAAAACAGTATATTAATCAGTGCCGGAACCGCCTTTTCAAGCACAAATAAGTGGCGTCTTGAACCCGTACACTAAGGATTGTTTTAACACCTGTTAATTGCTTGGCGGTTCAGTCCCTGCATTCTCCTCGCTATTATTACGGAGGAGGTTTTATTGTGAAAGTCGTATTTCCAACCTGCTGCGGTGTAGATGTTCACAAAACTTTCGTGGTTGCTACCATCATCACCACGCCCGCAGACAGCTTGCAGCCCCACTATCAGAAAAAACGATTCAGTACCTTCAACTCAGATTTGAACCGTTTCGCAGACTGGCTTCTGGAACACAACTGTTTGGATGTCTGCATGGAATCCACTGGAAAGTACTGGGTTCCGGTATTCAACATCCTTGAAAAGCGCGGTATTCGTGTCGTGATTGCCAACCCTAAATGGGTAAAGGCTGTAAAGGGAAACAAGGACGATACGAAAGATTCCAAGTGGATCGGGGATCTGTTTCGCATTGGCCTCGTGAAAAGCAGCTTCATCCCAGAACTGAATATCCGTATTCTGCGTGAGTTTTTACGCTACCGCTATAAGCTGGTTTCCATGAAGAGCAGCGAGAAAAACCGATTTCAGAATGCGTTTACTGTCTGCAATGTGGCTCTGGATTCTGTTGTGTCCGATATGTTTGGTAAATCCGCAACTGCAATTACGGACTACCTCACATCCGATGAATCCTTTGACCCGGATCATTGTGTTTCCCTGTTACAGCGCTCCCTCAAAAAGAAGGCTGAGAAAGTTCTGGAGTCCATTGAAGGCTACTCCATTTCTGACGAGCAGAAGGCTCGCATCAAAATTATCCGTGAGCATTACGATTTCATTGAGAAACTGATTGCCAAGGTGGATACCTGTGTCAATGAAATGGTGGAAAAATACGAAGGTGAAATCAATCTTCTTTGCACCATTCCGGGTATTGACCGAAACTCCGCAATCACCATCATTTCTGAAATCGGCACGGATATGAGCCAGTTTGGTTCCTCCAAACGGCTTTGCTGCTGGGCTGGACTGACTCCAGGCAACAACGAGTCCGCCGGAAAGAAAAAGTCTGTGCGCATCTCCCGGGCCGGTGTTTACCTCAAGCCTGCGCTGGTACAGGTTGCTCACGCTGCGGTAAAGGACAAGGCAAACCCTTACTATGCACTGAAATACGAGCGCATCGCCAAGCGCAGGGGCAAGAAACGGGCTATTATCGCCATTGCCAGAATGATTTTGACGGCAATCTATACGATGCTATGCACCGGTGAAGTGTGGACCCCTGTCGATCTTTTCAAAATCGATATACCTGAACATTTGAAGGAACAGCAGCTTGCCAAAGCCATTAAGCAGGCTACTCGTTTCCTTGAAAAGCAAGGGTTAACTGTCGCTTAGATTTGATTGAATATACTCTCTGACCTTGCAAAAAACAGGTGTTTGCAGGGACGCTTTTGTGCGCCCTTTTTCCTCTGGGCTGGCCCGGTACTCACTTTCACACTAGTATTTGTGACACACTACCCGGTAAAGAAAGCAGATGAACCCTTTGACGCCTGTAATGTGATGTTCGTCTCTTATCTTTATGCGCAGACGAATTCCACCCGTTTATTCTTTCTCCCTCAGCTCTGTGGGTGCAAATCCAGTGTGGCGCTTGAATATCCGGCTGAAATAAAGCGGGTCGTCATACCCCACCGCCATGGCAATATCCTTTACAGTCAGCGAGGCATCGTTTCGAATGAGGTTGGCGGCCACTGAAATACGTTTTTGGATGATGTACTGGTTGAGCGATAAATGGGTATGTTTACGGAAAAGCTGCCCCAGATAAGATGGATTAAACCCAAACCGCTCCGCCAGATTTTGCACAGTCAGTTCCTCTGCATAATGGGTGTCGATATACACCCGAATGGACTCCACCGCTTCCCTGCCATCCAGATTAACAGGCTCGCCAATATGTTTTTGCGTCTTCCACATTCCCCGGAACAAGGCGGTCACTTCATGTGTGAGCTGCGGATACCCTTCGCACTTTGAGACAAGCTGATCCAGCCTATTTTTAGCGGTTCTTCGCCCATCATAACCACCGGGCGGTTCCATGGATTCAAGAACATAGTCTAGCAAATCCTGCAACTCGAAACGGGTGATCCAATTGTTTTTACCCCAGTCCATCATTCTGAGTACAGAGGCCCGCAAATCATCTTCGGTCTTCCACTCTTTTGCATCTATGTGCGGTGCGTTCCGCGGCTCACCCGAATGGACGGTACCTTCTTCAACATACAACGTGCTTTTTCCGAATATAATGGCTTGTTCAAATCTTTTTCGCAAACCGGCCACTCTTTCTGCATGGTTGGCCACTCCCGCGCTCCATGTCTCCATGCCTACGTGATAAACGGCCCCATGGCAAGCAGCCTGAAGTCGCTGGAGAAGTCCCTCCAAATGCCCGTGCCCTGCGCGCATCTCGGCTGTGTGCAGCACCAGAATAATAATTTCACGTTGGTAGTACCCGTCTCTCGCAAAAGTGACGGTTTTACCTGCGGACAGGTATTCATTCCCACGTATTTCCTCCAGCAGCAGGCCTTTCTCGTCCTCCCCAATTTGCTCGCAAGTGCTTGACTCATCAAAGCGGTAAGGATAGCCATTGCGCACGATGAGAAAGGCGCTCAGATACTGATATCCCGCATTTTGAAAAACCTCTGCGTCGTCATTCGGTTGGCCGGATGCGATGTTTGTGAGGGATTGCAGGATACGTTGCGAACGTTGTTTATCCAAGTGCTGTTCCACGCGTTGAATCGTTGCGCGGAATTCCACACTGGAAAGCGGTTTCAAAATGTAGTCAAAAACGCCGGTTTGGATGGCGCTTTTGGCATAGGAATAATCATAATACCCGGTGATGATCAAGATACAGATTTCAGGATACAGCTTCCGTATTTTGTCACTCAGGGCCAGGCCGTCCATGATGGGCATGCGAATGTCGGTGAACACGACATCCACCGGGTGGTTCATAAGGTATTCAAAGGCTTCCTGCCCGTCATGGGCCACCTCAATGTCAAACGCATCGCTCACAGCGCGCAGGCTGGAGGTGATTTTCCGAAGGATTGGCGGTTCGTCTTCGACAATCAACGCCCTATACATGCAATTGCCCCCCTACGCAGATGGTCGTGCCTCCTTTTTCACCCGCACAGATTGTGTGGGTGCTTTTTTGTGGGTAAAATTGGCGCATGCGAATGATGGTGCTGAGCAACCCCAACCCGCCAATGCGAAAATGCTCCAGTTCCTGTGTGGGATTGCTTTCATACGCGGCAATCTTGCTTTCGATTTCTGCAATGGTTTCCGCCGCAATGCCACAGCCGTTGTCCGTTATGGAAAAGGTCCAGAAATCGTCACACGAATCAAGCGTGACCTTTATCCTGAAGGGGGGGCGGATTTTGGCGAATGCGTGCTGAAACGCGTTCTCCGCAAGGGGCTGCAAAATCATTTTCGGGGTGCGGATCAGGGAAAGATCGCTGATGTTTTTAATCTCGATGGTGTATTCGAAAGCGCCTTCATACCGCTGCTGCATCAGATAAAAGTAGTTCTCCAGATGTTGCAGTTCCTCCCGCAGGGTGGCGCCGTCCGGAGACAGCGTGGAAGTGTATTGCAACATACCCGATAAACTGCGGCACATGTTGGAAAGGCGTTCCCCATCGTTTTCGCACCCAACCGAGGCAATAACAGCCAAGGTGTTGTGCACAAAATGGGAATTCATTTGGTTTTGCAGCGCCAGCATTTGCGCCTTTACCTCTCTTGTTTTCATGGTTTCAATTTCACGCGCGGCTGTTTCCAGGCGTCTCAGGGTGGACATGAAGGCGTTCCTCAAATCCACAAGGGCAGGCATGTCTGTATCCAGAGGCAGGTCTATCGCATGCACGTCCAGGCTGGAAAGTTCCATCTGCATTTGGTGCAGAGGCTGCAACACCTCTTTCTGCATTCGAGAAGACAAATAGTAGGCGATAAACCAGAACAAAATAGACATTGTGATAGCAAACGCGCCGAACAACAAAGGAACAGCCTGGTATATGCGCACCTCCGTACTTCCCAACAACACCATCCCGCCTGTCAAGGTATGCATCGAGAACAAGGCGTCCCCCTGGCGGTCAACCGAATCGTCTGACAGCGCCCCTTCGCGAAAGAGGGCGAGCATCTCCTGGGAAAGCCTGTCGTTTTCTTCTGTTTGGTTGCTGAACACGATGCGCCCATTCTCGTCCAGCAGCAGCCACGCCAAGTTGGGGTCAGCTTCCGACAGAATGTCTGTGAGGAACGAAACGGGCTGTTGCACCTCTACCAGGCCATAGAGCACGTCGGTTTCAAAATTACGGAAAGGCCGAAAAACGCTCACCATCCTCCACCCGCTTTCCGACCACATATCCGGTATATCCGGCAGGATGATCTGGAAGGCCTTCCGGTTTTGGAAGCTGCTGTAAACACTTTGAAAGTCATCTGAGGAGAAAAACGTTTCCTGCCGGTCCAGCAACTCCGGCGTTGTGCAGAAATCCGTAAAATCGCCGTGGTCGTTGAAAACGCTGATCCTGGCCACCGTGATCCGCGAGGCAGAGGTGATGGAAACACCTGCAAGCTGCAACTGTATGGCGTCTCGTGCTGTGGTGTCCAGAACGAAATGGTTTTGCTCGGAAGGGTCCTGGCGCGCTTCCTTCAGCTGGTCCACAATGATGGTATTGGTGACGGCCTGCAAAGCAATGCTGTCCATGTGCTGCAGGCGGATATCGATTTGCTCGGCAATAGACCGCCCCACCTGGCGCAGGTTCTCTGTGGACATCTGCGAGTTTTTGGAAAAAAACTCGCGATAGTAAAAGAGCAAAAGAAAAGTGATGGCTAAACTGATGACACCTATGTACAGGATTATCATGCGAAAAAAAAGGCGAAGCGACCGCGGTTTCATCCCCAACCCCCTATCGGCGGACTGTGATTTAATTATATATCAAAGTACAAAAAAAGTATACGAGGCGGGCTATCTGTATAGAATTCATCCATGATTTTGCTAGAATTTGTCTATTTTGTCCATCCTCTAAAAAGATTATACTGGTAACAAATGATGTTGTCAAGATTGGTTGACACATTTTTCTCAAGGACATCATGGACTATGCTGCTATACGCAGAGAATCATAGTATCTCTGTCGCTTGATCATGGGAGGAAGACCACCATTGGTGGTGCAAATCCTCCGATTGTTCCAATAACTGATAAAGTATCTCCAGATTAGAGACTTCAGTTCGGATACAGTCAGGTTTTCACTGTTGTATCGGTCATACAATAATTCTGTCTTTAGACGCGCCCACATGCTTTCACAACGGGCATTGTCATGGCATCGACCACCGGCACTGTTCATACTTTGGATGATTTCATATTTTCTCAGGGTGCTGCGGTAAAGCTCACTGGTATATTGGCTACCTCGATCGGAGTGAAGCACTGCTCCTCGAATTTCAGGATATGCGATAAAAGCGTTTTCTACCGTATGCTGGCAAAGCGTTGCCTTCATCGTGGTTTCCATTGCCAGCCCCAGTACTGCTGAATCAAAACAATCGAAGATTGCCGAAACATAGAGTTTTCCATCTTTTGCTTTGATTTCGGTGATATCTGTCACGCATTTTTCAAGAGGCTTTTCTGATGTGAAATTTCTCTTAAGAAGATCATCCGATTTACGAGCCTCACGGTCTGCTTTCGTAATTCCTTTCGGATTACGCTTAGGACGATGACTGAGACCGATTTTTTCCATGACCCTATAAACGGTACGCTCACTGGGGATAGGAATGCCATCAGGTCGTTTAAGAGTTAATGCCTGGAACATACGTACACGTCCATAGGTGTCGTTGCAGACATCCTCAGCATGGATTTCAAGCATGGTATCTGCAAGCGTCTGGTATTTCCACGGACGGTCTTTTACGGACAGATATTTATAAAATCCCTGGCGGCTCACATGTAGCATGCGACAGTAAAAAGCCAGTTTTCCCTTGATGGTGCCATCGTCAGTCTTAATCGCAATGAATTTCATTCTTTCGGTCTTAGAGACTTCCGACGGCTCGCTGCGAAAAAAGCGCTGGCTTCTTCCAGAAACTCGTTTTCTTCTTTCAGACGACGAATTTCTTTATCCTGATCTTTCACGCGTTTTCGAAGCATGGTTAATTCCTCCGCAAGGCCCATGGCAGATTCTGGGGTATGGGCACCTTCTCCAATATCCAGTTGTCCGGTTCTTACGGCTTTAAGCCAGGTATGGATAGTCCCTTCAGGAATTCCTAATTCTTTAGCGGCTTTCGCACCACCGATTTCTTTTGCAAGCTTAACTGCCTGCACTTTGTATTCATGATCGTACTTACGTTGACTTCGTGCCATAGTTGGGCAACTCCTTATTCTCTTGATTATACTATGAAATCCTTGAGAATAGGCTGTCAACTTTATTTATACACCATCAAAAGGAGGAAAGATATCTGTGCAAAATAGCGGTCTACAAATCCTGGGCTTGACCCTGGGCCATGTTCCAAATCCTGTCGGCATTCTGGAGCCGCAGATGCAGTTTGCCTGGAAGGGGGAAAGCGACAAACCGAATGCGACTCAAACCGCCTATCGCATTCGTGTGTCCCTGGCGGGAGCGGAAAATGAAAAGGCTGTGGTGTGGGATTCCGGTAAAATCGAATCCTCGCGCTCGAGCGGGTACCCTTATGAAGGGCCACCACTCAAGCCCGCCACAAAATATGAGTGGGGGGTGACTGTGTGGGATAACCACGGCAGAGAAGCCGAAAGCGCACCGGCCCACTTCACAACCGGGCTGCGTGACGAGGATTGGCAGGGCTGCTGGCTTGGCGCAGACGACTACTCCGCCAACGACACCGGCGCCGTGGCGCCCTTGTTCCGCAAAGGCTTCCAGGTGGACGGGCAAGTGGCGCAAGCCATGGCCTATATTGCCGTGGTGGGTTATTATGAGTTTAGCCTGAATGGCGCCAAAGTGGGAAACCACGTGCTGGACCCCGGCTGGACAGATTTCCGCCAATCCGTACTATATGTCGCCTACGATGTGACGGACCAGTTGAAGCATGGTGAAAATGCGATTGGCCTGATGCTGGGCAACGGCTGGTATTGCAACGCAAACGCACCGCTGGAAACCATTCACCAGGGACCACACTTCCTGTTCCAGCTCAACATCCAATATGCGGATGGGCGCCTGCAAAGTGAATACAGCCAGGTGCGCAAAGGGTGGCAGGTCAACACCGCCGGCCCCATCACCGACAACAGCATTTACAATGGCGAAACCTATGACGCAAGGCGAGAAATAAGTGGCTGGAACACAGCGCCCGTAGCAGCCGCTTACACCAAAGAATGGCGCCGCCCCTTATGGGTGGACCCGCCCGCCGGCCGGCTGAAGCCCCAGCTGCTGCCCGCCATCCAGGTGGTGAAGACCTTGGCGCCGGTTGATGTGCGACGTTTTGATGATAACACCCGCGTGTTTGATTTTGGCCAGAACTTTTCGGGCTGGGTGCGCATTCGGGTGAAAGGCGCGGCAGGTGAAACAGTCTGCATGAAATTTGCCGAAAATGCTTACGAAGACGGGCAGATAGACAGCACCACCACACGTGCCGCGGAGGCGCTGGATACATACACGCTCAAGGGTGACGGCGAGGAGGTCTACGAGCCGCATTTTACTTACCACGGATTTCGTTATGTTCGCATCACGGGATTACCGGAGGGCACGGAGGACAACTGCATTGAAGGCCGGGTAGTCTGCTCGGCGGTGCCACTGGCAGCACAATTCAGTTGTGAAAATGAACTCCTCAACAAGTTGCACCGTTCCGTGCTATGGAGTGAAGCCACCAACCTGCACAGTGTTCCAACCGACTGTCCCCAGCGGGATGAGCGCCTGGGGTGGCTGAATGACATGACTGTCCGCGCGGAAGAAGCCATCTACAACTTTGACATGGCGGCGTTTTACACCAAATGGGTGGAGGATATTCGGGAAGCCCAGGGCGAGACAACAGGCGCCATCACCGATGTTGCACCCTTTGTACGCTATGGCCGCCGGCCGGCCGACCCCGTGTGCTCCAGCTATCTTGTGGTGCCTTGGCTAGTCTACCTGCACACCGGCGATACCGCCCTGCTCCGCCGTCATTTTGAGGGCTTCCAGCGCTGGGAAGATTACCTCCTCAGCCAAACGGAGGACGATCGCTTATACTATAGTTATTTTGGGGATTGGTGCGGCCCGCTCACCATTTCAGATTCTTCCAGCATGGCCAGCGGTTCCTATTCGGCCATCACCTCGGGAGATTATGTCTCTACCTGGGCCATCCTTTTCAACGCGTTCCTTCTGGTAAAAATTGCCAAAGTGCTGGGCAAGGAAGAAACCACCGAACGGTATCTCCAGCTTTTTGAGCGCGGCCGGGCCATTTTCAACCAGATGTACCTTGATGAGAAAACGGGGCAGTACGGCAGCGGAAGCCAGGCCTGCAACGCCTTCGCCTTGTACATCGGCCTGGTGCCGGACCATCTGGTGGACAAGGTGGTGCAAAACCTTGTGCACGATGTAAAGGACAAGAATGATACCCACCTGACCACGGGCAACCAGGCCACCAAGTATATTTTTGACGTGTTGGCACAGCACGGCCATGCCGACCTGGCCTACGCCCTGGCTAGCCAGGACACCTATCCCAGCTGGGGCCTGAACATTTTAAACGGGGCCACGACCATCTGGGAGCGGTGGGAAGAAGCCAGCACCGGCCTTGTCACGCAGTGCTGCTCGCAAAATCATCCCATGTATGCATCTATCGGCTCCTATTTCCACCGTTATCTCGTGGGCATCACACCCGACGAGGAAGGCCCTGCGTTTGAACGCGTGCGAATTGAACCGAAGGTGCCCCAAGACCTGCAATGGGCCCAAAGTGAACTGGATACAGTCAAAGGGAAGCTGGCCTGTAAATGGTCAAAAAAGGACGATTCTCTTGTCGTCCAGTTAGAGATTCCCTTTAACTGCACCGCCCATTTCCTTGTCCCCGCGCCATACACCTCGGCTGAAATTACGGATGCTAAGGGATCGCGCGTGGAAAAAGAAGACATACTGCGTATCGGAAGCGGCTGTTATCAAATTCTGTGTACCAGATAATAAGGAGGATTTGTCATGAAGAAAAGATGTATTGCTGCAATGCTTGTACTGGTTTTGGTTGCCGGCCTGCTGGCAGGGTGCAGTAACCCTTCCGTACAGGAACCGGCTTCCCAGGCTGCCTCGTCCGGTGATACCGCTCCGGCGGGCACCGAAGGAAGCGATGCTTCCGCCGAAGGTGTTACCATCACTTTCATGCCCACTCAGGCGGGTTTCATCGATCATTTTGACGGCGTTTTTTCCGACAAGATCATACCCGATTTTGAAGCCGAGACCGGCATCAAGGTGGATGTGCAGGTGGTTCCCGACACCTCCAACGAGATGGTGAAGCTGAAGCTGGCTACCGGTGAAGCGCCGGAGCTGTGGAGCCAGAACGTCCCGCAAATGGTGCAAGCCTTTAACGCCACCGAAAACTGTGTGGTGCTGGATGACCAGCCCTGGGTGGAGCGCCTGAGCAACCCGGACCTGCTGCGCTACGAGGGCGATGGGCACATCTACGGCATGCCGCTCACCTCGGCACAGTTCTTCCCGGCAGCTTACTACAACAAGGGCGTGCTGGAGGAGATTGGCATCGTCGATCCCCAGCCCACCACCTACCAGGAGTTCCTCGATCTCTGTCAGCAGATTAAGGACGCAGGCGTGGTGCCTGTGTACATGACGGACAAGGATGCCTGGACCACCCAGATGTTTACCACCAATGGGTTGGGCGTGGTGATGGAAGGCCAGGATGATGTGTGGGACAAATTGCTCACCAATGAGCAAAAGTTTGCCGATGTGCCGGAGTTTACAAAGCTCCTGCAGGACTTTATGAAGCTGTACGAGCTGGGCTATGTCAACGAAGATCATATGTCTCAACCCTACGACAGCCTATCCGGCGCCATGGCTTCGGGCGAATATGCCATGTGCATCAACAGCGAGTCCGCCATCAGCGACATCAACACAAAATACCCCGATGTTGAAATGGGCGCTATGGTAATTCCCGTGAGTGACAAGATGATCCTTGGCATCGGCAATTTCGTACACGGCATTTATGTGGGCAAGGATTCACCCCATCCCGAGGAAGCCCTCATGTTCCTGGAATACCTCTCCCGGCCGGAAGTGTACTCCTTGATGATGGAGGAAAAGGGTGGCTTCTCGCCCTTCACAGACGTGGAAAGCAGTAATGTGCAGCCCTGCGTGCAGAAGCTGGTGGATGAATATGTGAACACGGGCAAGTACACGTATGAGTTTGACTCCCATCTGGATGCCTGTCGCGCTATCCTCGACAGCGGCCTGTTCCGCCTCTTTCAGGAAATGGTGATGGGGGAGAAGACCCCTGAAGAAGTGTGGATCGAGTGGGACGAGCAGTTCAGCGCTTTCATGAAAGAAAAAGAGTACCCCGGATTTTAGCCTGCCAAAGGCTGCAAAAAAGAATAGCGGCGGCTGCGCTTCAGC
>ERZ772883.2325-NODE-2325-length-12093-cov-3.986543_pt1 | contig 12093 bp, 6 predicted proteins | sample MGYA00580575_ERZ772883 | MGnify/ENA primary metagenome ERZ772883 (study PRJEB29015, sample SAMEA2737666) | human gut metagenome | biome: human gut; feature: human-associated habitat; material: faeces | place: China | collected 2012 ...
CCGCCCGTAAAACGGCCGACGCACACATCCGCAAATTTCAGCAGACGGCTCGAAATGCCGCCCTGCGCCATCAGCTCGCCCATCAGGATAAAGAACGGAATGGCCAGCAGGGTGAACGAATTGAGCTGCTTGCACATCTGCTGCACCATCGTCATAACCGGGATATCCAGATACAACATGGCCAGACTGGTGGAAATGACCATGGAAAACGTGATCGGGCATTTGATGACCAGCAGAAAAACGAAGGTCAGAAGCAAAATCGCAATGGCGATACCGTTCATGTTCAGGCTTCTCCTTTCTTTTGCGCGTCCATTTCGTCTTCGATGCCCAGCATCTTCATCAGCACGAAATAGATCATCGTGACGCCCGCAACCGGAATCATCAGATACATCACGCAGGCCGGCCAGCGCGTGACCGTCATTTTAGAATGTGTCGTCGAAAGGATGAGCGCCGTGCCGTAATAGGTGAAAAACAGGCCGACCAGCAGCAGCAGAATCTGGTTCAGGCGTTCCAGCGCCTTCTGAACGGCTTTGGGAAACATGCTGAAGAACAACTCCACCTTGATATGCAGCCCTTTGTCCACGCCGATGCTCAGCCCCAGAAAAGCCATCCAGATGGTCAGGAGCAGCGCGACTTCCTGATTCCAGCGGATATTGGATTTGAAAATGTTTCTGGCCGCAACCTGCGCGCTGACAATGCCCACCACGGCGACAAGCGAGATCCGCGCGTAGCCGAATATGATTCTGTAAATCCACCTGTAAATCAATAGAAGCGTTTTTTTCAGCTTTTCCGTCATACGCGATTTCAACTCCTATTCCCTGTCAGAGAAAGAGGACGGAGCGGATACGCATTTCCGCTCCGTCCTCTCCATGTTTTTTTTATTCGGCCGCAGCCTGAATCTGATCAACCAGGTCGGTGTACTTGCCGCCTTCGTAGCTATACCAGATCGGCGTGCAGGCGTCGCGGAATTCAGCCGCTTCCTCGTCGGTCGGGGTGTAGATTTCAACCTTGCCCGTGTCCAGCAGCTTCTGCTCGTTTTCCTTCTCCGCGTTGGCCCAGAGCTCTTTCTGGTATTCCCAGGAATCCAGCGCGGTCTGGTCGATAATCGCAAGATCCTCTTCGCTCAGCTTTTCGCGGGTTTTCTGGCTCATAACCAGAATGTCGGCCGAACGGGTGTGGTCGTCCTTGATGTAATACGGGGCGACCTCATAGAAGGACATGTCCAGATAATTGACGATGGAGTTCTCCGCCGCGTCGCAAACGCCGGTCTGCAGGGAGGAGTAGCACTCGGAATACGCGATGGCGATCGAGCTTGCGCCCAGCTTTTCAACCATGGACATCATCAGCTCGGATTCCTGCACGCGAACCAGCATGCCCTTCATATCCGCCGGGGAATGAATCGGCTTGGAGCTGAAGAAGCAGCGGGAGCCCGCGTCGTAATACGTCAGGCCGTAGAGGCCGACATTCTTCATCGCGTCGCCGCGAAGGATGCCCATGCCGATTTCGCCGCCGTGCACCTTCCAGAAATGCTCCAGATCGGTGTAGATATACGGCATCATCAGCGCGTTGTAATCATCGACAAAGTTGGTCATCGTGGAAAGGTCGGCCTTGATGATATCCATGCCGCCATACTGCGCCTGTTCCAGACAGGAAACCGCGTCGCCCAGCGTGCCGTTGTTGTACACCTGAATCTCGATTCGGCCGTTCGTGCGTTCCTTCACCTGCTCGGCGAACCACTCGCACGCCTTCGTCGTCACGTTGCCATCCGGCTGGTTGTTGGAGAGACGGAGGGTAATCGTATCGTCGGCCATCGCCGTGCCGAGTCCGAGCACCATCATCATAGACGCCGCAATGGCGATCATTCTTTTTTTCATGTTCTTCTTCCTTTCATTATCTTGCGGTATATCCGCCGTCCACCGGGATCATGGCGCCGGTGATATAATCAGAAGCCTGCGAGGCCAGAAAAACGGCAATGCCTTCAAAGTCGTCCGGATTGCCCCAGCGCCCCATGGGGATGCGCTCGTTGATCGGCCTGCTTTTTTCGGGATTGTTGTAAACCGCCCGAGTCAATTCAGTCAGGATGTAGCCCGGCGCCATCGCGTTGACGCAAATGCCATACGGCGCCAGCTCGTTGGACAGCGCCCGCGTCAGGGAAAGCATGCCGCCCTTCGAACAGGTGTAGCCGCTGACATCCACACCGCCAAACGTCGAAAACAGAGAAGCCGTGTTGATGATTTTGCCGCGGCAGCCCCTTTCCTTAAAATGGTTCGCTGCCTTTTGCGCCATCAGAAACGCGGATTTCAAATTGACGGCAATCACGCGGTCGAACACGTCTTCCGGATAGGTCAACACGCTTTCGCGATGCTGCATGCCCGCGTTGTTAAACAGGATATCAATATGTTGATTTTCTTCAACAGCCAAATGCCATACTTCGTCGATCATGGCGCTGCTTGATAAATCTACATGGTAAAGCTGACATTCACCTCCGACCTCTTCCACCTTTTGCTTTGTTTCGGAAAGATCCGCGATGTCAAACGCCAGGATTTTTGCGCCCGCCTTAGCCAGCCCCACAGCGAGGCCCTGACCGATGCCGGTCGCGCACCCGGTAACCACCGCGTTCTTCCCTTCTAATGAAAACAGATTCGTTTTCTTTTCCTCCTTTCTCTGCACATAATGAAAGCGTTTTCCTTTGTTAATCGAATAATATCACATGAAAACGCTTTCATCAATACCGTTTGAATAAAAAGAGGCTGTTTTTTTTAACATTTTTTTTTCGTTTTCAAAAAAAAGGCGGGATCAGCCCGCCTAGCCCGCCTCAGACTGTAGACAAAAAGCTATTCTCCCCCCGAAGGGGGAGAATAGCTCAAACTGTCGAGAGGAAATCCCTCCCGGCGGGGGTTTTTGTTATTCCGCTGTCTGCGTCAGCGTTGCGCCGACGATGGCCTGCGTCCACGTCTGGTTTTCCGTCACGCGGTAGTTTTGCAGGCGGGTCGTGTAGAAATCAAAGTACACGTTGGAGTAGACCGGGATCGCGGGCAGAACCTCCGTCCAGCGCTCCTGGAAGGCGACCCACTTCTGGCAGTAGCTCAGCACGTCGCCCGGCTCCGTCTTGCGCATGTCTGCGGCGAGCTGGGCGAGCTTCTTATCGCGAATGCCCGTGCGGTTGACGGTCTTCACGTAGGCCTCGTCCGTCGAGTATGTCGTGCTCGGGTCGAAGACGGTGCCGAAGTTCGTCGCCAGATAGATCATGTCGCAGTCGCGCGCCACGCGGCGGTAGTAGATATCCAGCAGCTCGTTCATCGGGACGGCCTTGACCGTCAGGCGGACGCCGATGGAAGCGAGGTTTTCCGTCAGCGTCGCGTTCAGTGCGTCGCCCACGGCGTTCCCCTCCGGATAAATCAGCGTCAGGTCGAGCGCGACGGTCTTGCCGTCGATCTTCTTGGCGCGGATTCCGTCCTTGCCGAGCCGCCATTCGTCCTGATCCAGCAGCTTGGCCGCCTGATCGAGGTCGAGCGGGTAATCCTTGAGCTTGTCGAGGGACAGCGCGTCCCACTGGGCGACGGTCTTCTCGTAGGCCGCGGTTTCCTTGGCGGTCGCGTTGGCCGGAAGATCGACGACGGGCGGCGGAATCGTGCCCGCGGCGAGCTGATACATCCACTGGCCGATGCCGAAATAGCCGTTGGCCTTCAGGCCGAAGTTGCCCGTGTAGGCCTTCACCAGCGCGTCGCGGTCAAAGCAACTCGCAATCGCCTGACGAACCGCCTTGCTGGAGACCGTCTTGCGCTCGCAGCTGAAGCTGATCATGCTCAGGCCGCTGCGCGGGTAGTTCGCCACGGAGAACGGCTGGTCCGCAGTGGATTGAATTCCCTTGCTGATCGTATCGGCGGCCACCATCTTGTTGAGCAGATCGACTTCGCCGCTGAGCAGCAGGTCGATGGCCTCGTCGTTGGCGACCGAGCGATAGACGATGGTTTCGATGGTCGGCTTTTCGCCGTCCTCGTTGCCCTTGTAATACGGGTTGATGGCAAAGCTGGCCGTGCCGCTCTGCGCGTCGTAGCTCGTCAGGGTGTACGGGCCGCTGACGACGGACGGGTGGCTCATGTAGCCGGTGGCCGCGTCCAGAATCGTCTTTTGAAGCAGGTCGGCGGTGAAAATCGCGTCGCCCGTGCCGCTGGCATTGACAATGCCCACGCCCTTTTCGGTATCGACCACCTTGCAGCCCGGCGCAAGGACGCTGATGGGATACGGGCTATAATCAAACAGCGCCATTTCGTAGAAATACGGCTCGTAGGCCTTGCTGATCGTGATGGACATCTGCGTATCGCTCAGCAGGCGCACGCCGCGCAGGACGGACGATTTGCCGGACTGGTACGCATCCATCCCCAAAATCGCGCCGACGGCGGCGGACTGCCCGCCCAGCTTCGCCAGCTCCGGCGAGGCCGTCAGCAGGATGGAAAACGCATAATCCTTCGCGGTGATCGCGCTCCCGTCGGAGAACTTCAAATCGCCGTAGAGGTCGAACGTGTACACGCGGTTGTTTTGCGCGTCCTTGGAGACGGCCATGCCCGCGACCACGCTGTCGTTGATCTGGTATGTGCCGGTTTCGTGATCCCAGCTCATCAGGTTATAGCCGTGCAGCAGCGCCCGAACGTCCATATCCGCGGTGTTGCTGCCGAATAAATCCGTGAAGAACGCGCCGCTCATCGCCGTTGTGCTGCCGACAACCAGTTGATTTCCCGCCGCCATCGCGACGCAGCCCGTCAACATCCACAGGGCGAGCAACAAGGTGAGGATTTTTTTCATAGCCTTTTTCCTCCTGTTGTTGTAGTACGGAGAGGCCGCATCCGGCGGGCACAGCGCGCGCCGGATACGGTGAAAGGGTTACTCGAAGCAGTCGCCCACGTTCATGGTGATGTTGCCCAGGCCGAGCGGCACGCCGTAGTCATCCAGGTTCACGCCGTCGGCGGTGTAGATGACCGTCACCTTGATATCGCGGTTGTAGATCGTGCCGCTGACCACGGTTTCGGAGGCCGTGTAGCCCGCGATGACCGGGGACGTGATATCAAACGTTTCGCCGTTCTTCAGGCCGCCGCGGTTGTAGGAAGCCGCCGCGCGCTTGCCGTTCTGATAGACGTAGTTAATCGTCAGGTTGAACGTGCGCCGCGGTTCCGGCTGCGGCTTCTCGGTCACGGTCAGCGTGCCCACGGACAGCGCAATGCTGTAGTTGGCCGCGTTGAACGCGCCGGTCGTCGTATACTGGATGGTGTTCGGGGTGCTGCCCACCTTGGTGATGGAGCCGGTGGCCTCCACCTTCGCCAGTTCGCCCGGAACGAAGCCGTCGCCGGTGATCGTCACGGCCGGGCGGGTCAGCGCCGAGCCGTCATACGTCTTGGTCGCGGACTGCGAGGTAATGAGCACGCTGCGCTTGGCGATGGTCAGGGTGCCCGGCAGGAATGTGAGTTTGTAATTCTTGAGATCCTTGTCTTTCTTCGGGACAACCTCCTTGATCTGGCTGACGCTGCTTCCAGCCTGCGTCTGGCTGCCCTCTACGCTGATCGATGCGAAATCATCCGCAAAGTCCAGGCCTTCCACAAACGAGTGGCCATAATCCTCCGCTTTTAGCGGCGTTCCGTCGTAGGTCTTGCTCGCGATGGGCGCTTGCAGCGTAACCGGGGCAGGATCGATCTTCAGCGCACCGTCAACAATCACAAACTCGACGTTCGTGAAGTTCTTATTGGTGTTCTTGAAGTCGCCAACCACAATGCCTAACGGATATTCGCCAGCGTCCGTTCCATTGGCCGCCCACGCAGCGTTCGGCGTTTCCTGCACGTCGTTTTCTACGTCATACAGCGGGTTGTCAGCCGTCATACTCGCGTAGCCCGAAACCGTATGATTCCCACCGTCATACGTCACGGTGTCCGATTTCTCCGTGACCGTTACCGTCACTTTGTCCGTGACAGGATTGACTTTCAGCTTGCCGATCGCGACCTCAAAGGTGTAGTTGTCCTTATTCGTGTTCTCGTTTACCTCAAAGGTGAACTCATTCTTGCTCTCGCCAACGTCCGTCTGGCTTCCCGTAAAGTCATACGTCGCGCCTTCGCCGTCAGCAAAGCCGTCGCCGCCAACCTCTACCGTTTCGTTCGTCAGCGGTTTGCCGTCGTAGACCTTCTCATCGGAAGCGGAGGTCAGCTTCACGCTGCGCGGATTGATCTTCACATAACCGTCGGTCACAACAAACGTCACGTTCGTGAAGTTGTCGCTGATGTTCGTGAAGTTCTCAGCAGTCAGCTCCATCGGATAGGTGTCCGCGTCGGTGCCCTTCGCGGTCATGTCTACGTCAGTGCCGTTAAACTGCATATCCTTCAGCGGGTTATACAGCGTGTTGCTGGGCTTCGCATCAAAGCCAAAGACGAAATGCTCCTTGCCGTCATACGTCGTTTCAAGCGTCCTGCCCGTGATCGTTACCGTCACTCTATCCGTGACAGGCGTGACTTCCAGCGTGCCGAACTCCGTCGTGATAGCGTAGTTATCAGGGTTCGTGCCATTGTTCAGCGTGTATTCGAACGCGTTATCGCTCTCGCCAACGTCCGTCTGGCTTCCCGTCACGTTGTACGTTGCGCCCTGATCTTTAACAAAGCCCTCGTTTTCACCGGTGCTTGCGGTCACTTCGTCCTTCGTCAGCGGTGTACCGTCGTAAACCTTGCTGTCAGAGCCGGAGGTCAGCACCACCGGGCGCGGGTTGATCACGAGCTTGCCGTCCGTCACAACAAACGTCACGTTCGAGAAGTTCGTATTCGTGTTCTCGAAGTCCTCAGCTTTCCACCCCATGGCGTAAGTGCCTGCGTCCGTTCCGCTAGCTCCCTTGGCGTTCTTATTCCAGAAGTTGGGCACTTCGCCGGGGGCTGTTTCGTACAGCGGGTCGCTGATGCGGATAACATCATATTGCCAAGCCGTATGCTCATCGCCGTTATACGTCACGGTCTTCGTTCTGCCCTCGATCTCCACAACCACTTCGGCCGTGCGCCCCGTGATCCATAGCTCGCCTTCATTCTTGGTGATTGTGTAGTTGTCCGCGTCAAACTTTCCTTCAACAGGCTTGTAGGTGATCGTGTTCGTCACTTTCCCTTCGGAAACGTGCGTCACTTTGCCCTCTGCCGCGATACCCGCCACTTCGCCTTTAACAAAGCCGTCGCCCGTTACCGTTACGTCGGGCTTCGTCAGCGCCGTGCCGTCGTAGGGCTTGCTGGCCGTTTCGGAGGTCAGCGTCACTTGGCGCGGGGTGATCGTCAGCGTGCCGTTCTCATAGCCAACCACATAATACTGAGCGTTGTGAATTCCACTCTCTTGCTTGGGGAAGTACATGGAGGTAACGCCCACATTTGTACCAGAACCAGTAACGTTGATTCCATCAAATGTTGTGTCTACTACCTGATTATCCGTCGTGATAACGGTGTATTCCTCGCTGGATTGAATCGTCTGCTTTGCGCCGTTATAAACTCGCGTGATATCGTTCGCTTTCAGCTTGACGTTCTTATAATAGTAGAGCTTCAACACGTTCTGGCTCGGGTCTTGGGTAATCGTGATCTCTCCGGGGGCAGCCTCAGCGAAAGTATACGCCGGGTTGGTCGTAATCACCCAGCTTACGCCGCCGTCCTCCTTATACTTGACCGTGCTGCCATACGGCGCGGTCTGGCTTTCAGCAGCATCCGTCTGGAACGGCTGAGCATCCTGATTATCCTTGTCGCCAATCCAGTAGTGCTCGACCGTATAGGCATAGTCGTCCGGCGCAAATTTCGCCGCGAAAACCGTATTCTGATACAGACCTTGTTCATTCTGGGTCAGCTTTTGCTCGGCCACTTCCGGTGTAAGCTCAGGGCTATCGGTAATCCATTCGGTAATCCATTCGGTCGTCCATCCGGTTACCTTGTACCAGCCAGCAAACTTATACCCCGGCTTTGCCGTGGCCGTCGAGCCGGAGATAGGATTGCCGTTTGCCTGCTTTCCGGTCGCCTGCAAAATGATTTGCGGTGCGGATGGATCAATAGAGCCGTAGTCGCTCTGCCCATGGAAAATCGTGTAGGTGACCGTGGCGTTCTGAGCTTCATCCAGCACACACTTCGCCGTGAACGTCGTATTCACATACAGGCCGTTCTCGTCCTTGTTCAGTTTATCCTTGCCCTTTTCCGGCGTCAGGGTCAAGTCAGTTGTTATACGTTCGTCGCCCTTGTACCAGCCATCGAACTTGTACCCCGGGTTCGGCGTGGCCGTCGAGCCGGTCAGGCCGGAAGCATCCGCCTGCAAGATTGTATCGCTTGCATTGTCAACCGTGCCATTTTCCGCCGTATAAGTAACCGTGGCCGTCTGTTTTTCGTCCGGCTCAAACCGCGCTTCAAAAACCGTGTTCTGATACAGGCCTGTCTTCTCGTCCCTGTTCAGTTTAGACTCGGCCAATTTCGATGTGAGCTCCGGGTCGCCGGTTACCCATTCATAGGTCGCCTCTCCGGTTGCCTTGTACCAGCCAACGAACTTGTACCCCGTCTTCGCCGTGGCCGTCGAGCCGGAAATAGAACCGCCGCCGTCGCTGTCCAGCTTTCCGGTCGCCTGCAAAATGATTTGTTGTGCAGACGGAGCAATAGAGCCGTAGTCGCTCTGCCCAATAGAAATCGTGTAGAGAACCGTGGCCGTCTTGGTTTTGTCCGGCACGAACTTCGCGGTATACGTCGCATTTCCCGTCACCGTATCCGCGACCTCAGGCTCCCAGCCCGCAAACATCCATCCCGGTTCGCCTGTTGTTTCGCCGTCAAACGCGGGCGTGTTATCGCCATATTTCGCGTTGTATTCTTTGGCCGTAAAAGTACCGTGCTCGCCCGGTTCATACGTTACCTTGCAGCCAATTTTCTTGTAATAGACCTTAATAACGTTCTTGCTTTCATCCGTTCCAATCGTCAGCGGGAAGTTTTCCGCCTTTTCGATCTCATAACCGACGTCCGTCTTATCTGTATATTGTCTAATTACATCCTTGCACCATGCGCTGCCGGTTTCGGTCTTGTCACCGTCTTTTACGTCGTCGTAATAATACTCGACCTTATATCCATACTGGCGGCGATAATAGATATCGAACGTGTTATCAATTTGCTCCAGTTTGAACGTTCTATCCGTATCTCCGACAATTTCGTAACCGCCTTCAAGCGTTTTGGGCGCTGTATGATCGATCCAAACACCCGGATCGTCTGTTCCCGATGCCGCTATCTTTAATACATTATTCGTATCCTGATCGACATAACGGATTTTATAACTAGCCTTGACTTGTGCGATATCGATATAGCCGTCCAAGTGCCAAGTCCATCCACTCCCCACATAATCATCTGCACCAGTTGAGACAGGGAGGAAGCCATAGGACGTACCGCTTGACCACGTCACTTTTGACAGATCAATGGATTGGTTTTTTTCGTAGCGATCAACTTTTCCTTTACCAACGGAAGTCGCGGAAATTCCGCTGACAGAAGACACATGGTTACTGCTGCCGTACCACCACGCATAGGTTTGAGGATCCGTCATATCTAGCCCTGTTACCTTGCCAACAGTACACCATCCGCTCTTGTTCAAATTTAAGCCATTCAAATTGCCCGTAACCTTCACGTAGAGATACACGGTCTGATTGCCATTGGCAATCGTCGCCTGCTTATACCCGCCGCTGGTAATCCCATCCGCCAGCGCCCCCACCGGCATCAGATTGACGAGCATCAGCGCCGTCATCAGAATGGATATAAAGCGTTTTACTTTATCCCTCATTGTCTTATCCTCCTGTTTCATCAGAAAGCGGCATTACCCTTGCTTCCAGAACGATCAAAGCGAATCTGCGGCCAAACGGTGCGCCGCCTCAAGAAAAGATTTGGGAAAAACGGACGCGTCATTCCTGCGCGCCGGTTTCCGCCGCCTCGGCGGGCTCTACGGGTTCAGCCGCCGCCGCGGGCTCGACAGCCGCCGCGGGTTCGGCGGCCTCAAGCGTCGGCTCGGTCTGGACAACGGGGGGATTCTTCCAACTGATGTTATCGACGGACACGCGCCAGAAGTAATCGCGGTTTTCCTCGTTCATCTGCACGCGCAGCGTGGAACCGGTCGCGCCGTCCACGTCCGCCCAGTTCGCGTTATCCGTGGAGAACTGCCACCAGAGCGTGTAGTTCAGGTCTTCAAACCCAGTGAGCACGGCGGTCAGCACCATGTCCCCGCCCAGCTCCACCACGTCGCTTTCGGCGGAAATGGCCACGCTCAGCGTGCTGAAATCAATCTCGGGGATTTCGGGTTCAGCGTCTTCCTCGGGCAGCGCGCCCTCTTCGGGGAGGATGAAGTCTTCGTCAAGCTCGCCGTCTTCCTCGGGCTTGTCGGCGTTGGCTTCTTCGCCCTCAACGGGTTCTTCGGCGGTTTCGCCCATGTCGATGACGGTGCCGTCTTCCGTCTCGGTGACGGTCGGGCCGTCGCCTTCCGGAAGCTCGCCTTGCTCGCCGTCCATCTGATCGTCGATGAGGTTTTCGTCCTCCGCGACGGGTTGCTCGTCCGCGATGGGCTCGTTGTCCGCGACGGGCTTCGCGGTGCAGGTGTAGGTCACGGTCAGGCCGCGAACGTCCTTGTCGTAATCGGTCACATCGTCCGCGTCAACGGAATAGTAGATGACTTCCGCGCCGCGCTGGGTCGTCAGGTCGGCGAAGGTGTGCTGCCAGCCTTCCTTTTCAGTGAGGGTCGCGGAATAGGTCTGGCCGTCGGAGCCGCTCAGGGTGACGGCGAGGGTCTGCGGGCGCAGGCCGAGGGCGTTGTCCTCGTCCTCCCACTCGATATGCACGGTGATGTTTTCCTTCTTCACCTCGTCGGCGGCGGACAGGTCTTCGACCGGCTGCTCGACCTTGGTAGCGGCGGGGACGGCCGGCTGCTCGACGGGCTTTTCCTCCGGCTTGGTTTCTTCGGTATTGGATTCCTCGGCCTTCGGTTCCTCAGCCTTGGGTTCTTCGTCCTTGGTCTCGGCCTTGGTTTCTTCGTCCTTCTTGGTTTCGTCGGCCTTGATGTCTTCGGCCTTCTTCTCGGCCGGTTCCTCGATCTTCTGCTCCGGCACTTCGGCCTTCTCTTCGATCTTCACTTCGGTCTTTTCGTCGGCCTTGATTTCTTCTTCCTGCTTCGGCTCTTCCTTCTTCGGGTCCTCAGCCTTCGGCTCTTCGGCCTTCGGTGCTTCCGGCGCGGGCTCGGCTTTCGGTTCTTCCTTCACAGGCGCAGGCTCGGCTTTCGGTTCTTCCTGAACCGGCGCGGGCGCGGGTTCCGGCTCCTGCACGGGTTCCGGCGCGGGCGCTTCCTCCTTCGGAGGTTCTTCCTGCATCTGCTGCTCGACCACCTCGACGATTTCGGTGTTCTCGTCCGTCTGCGTGTCCTCGGCAAAGCCGGTCACGCCGCAAGAGACGCACAGCGCCGTCGCGAGCATCAGCGCCACAACCTTGTTCCAACTGTTTTTCATCTTGAAAAACCTCCTTCAGATTGGTTTCGATCTATCTTTTAACGTCCTGCGCGCCTTTTCCGGGCAGCGCTTTATCGTCATGGGGAAACGAAATTGTTTCGCGCCCGTCACATCTGCGTGCTCCGGCGGCGCGGCTTCCGTCCGTCCTTTTTCTACGTTTAATGGGGATGATCCGGACAGAACATGTCGTTTTCCGCTTAAAAAAGCGCGCATCCGCACGGCTTTCCGCGAAAAACGTTCAGTTTTACGGTTACACATGATGCGTCGTTATTTTACGTTTTCGCGCCCGCTTTCCGGGTTTTCGTCACATTTCTGTAACACTTATTTTCGGGACGCATTGTCCTCCTCCCCGCCGCTTTTTTCCAATTATAGCACAGCATTTCGAATTTGTGAATCCTCCAAATAACATTCAAAACGGTTTTTTTACTCCGGTTTCACCTTTTTTTAGCAAAATCCGGAAACTAACCGTTTTTTCGCGTAACCCTCACACCCCGATTATGCCACAATCTGTCCGTCTGCGGATGGACGCGGCCGGGGCATTCGTGCCGGAAAACCGCCTTTCGTGCCATGTTCCCGCCGTTCGGCCTGTTCGGCCT
>ERZ772883.2329-NODE-2329-length-12086-cov-7.035159_pt1 | contig 12086 bp, 9 predicted proteins | sample MGYA00580575_ERZ772883 | MGnify/ENA primary metagenome ERZ772883 (study PRJEB29015, sample SAMEA2737666) | human gut metagenome | biome: human gut; feature: human-associated habitat; material: faeces | place: China | collected 2012 ...
GCAGAATCAGAAATTGATCCCAAGTCTGGCGGTAGACGGTGTAGATGCCGCAGCCAAAGATATACAGCATCAACGGCGCGACAACATAGCTGGACAGAGTAAGCAGCCACTTTGCCATCAGAGCCAGAAAAGCCACGAACAGAGAGATCGGGGCAAGCATCATCTTGAATAAAAACCTCATATCAAACACCAGCCTTTCTTTTTCGCCCCTATTATAAAGGTATCGCCCCTTGCCTTGCAAGGGTGTCAACCGTTATGTAAACCCGCAGCCTCCTACTGCGGGAAATTTTTTAGAGTTCGGTGAGTTTGGCGAGAAGTTGCTTGCCAATAGCTATCAGCTCATCCAACCGACTACGCAAGTCCTCTAAATCGGCGGCATAGAGCTGCCCGCTTTCACTGGCCCGTTTCGCCACCTGATTCAGGTTGTTGCTGCAATTCTGAAGAAGGTACGCCATCCGACGCAGCTGTGGTAAATCAAGATTCAGGCAGTAACCATCCAGAGCCATTTTTCGCAGATAAGAGCCAATGCTCAAAATACCGCAACTTTCCATCTTCTGACGAATGCGTTCCAGTTCGACTTTGCTGACACGAAAATGGATCTGCTGGTCACGGTGCTCCGTCACCGGGCATCACCATCCTTATCCAAGTAAGATTTGAATGGTCGGACAGGCTCCACTTTATCAGCCTTTTCTTCCAGAGCTGCCAGCACAGAGGGGCGGGCATCCGGCTTTTCTTCCGCTTCGGGTTCTGTCCGGCTGGACTGATGCTCCATGTTCAACAGCGCATCCAATTCTGCAAGGCGGGCAGACTTTTCGGCCAGTTCCTCCTCCTGTGCAAAGGGCTTTGCCACTTCGACCTCTGCGGCCTGCTTCTGCTGTTCAAGGTTTTGCAGAGCATTTTCGGCATCTGCAATACGGTCAGCGAAATTGTCGATGGCATTGTCCAGACGGACGATGTTGCCGCGAGGGTCATCGCCCAGCGGTACCGGATAACTCAGCTCGCCGCGGAGAACGATTTGATGCTCATTCTTGAAACTGTCAAAGCGAATGTTCAGCTCAAAGCCGCGATAGGTGCCCAGCAGCATCATATCCGCATTCGGCATCTCCTTGCAGGCGAGCATCAGCCGCTCACCAGCTGCTTTTTTCTCATCGAACACCATGCCCTTGATCGTCATGCCGCAGAAGTTCTCCTTATCCTGCGGGTGTGCGTCTGCGATTTGGGCATCGTTTTTCAGAGCCGCAATACGGTTCTTCGCTTTCTGAATTTCCTCCGGGTAATGCTTGAGCAGCTTATCTTCCAGACGATATTTCTGGTTCTGGTAATCCGAGCGCAGCACCTTGAGCTTTGCTACCTGCACATCCAGATCCATCTTTTCCCGGATGCGCGGGTCGCCTGCGCATAGGGCCTTGACCTCGGCATACGAAAGAGCCTGCTCATCCACATCATCACAGGAGCGCATCGGAGATTTGCTCGTCATGATCTGCGAAATAAACTTCTGCTTGTTTTCCAGCGTTTGCCAGAGGTAGGCGTCGAATGTCCCCTCCGTGACGTAATTATAGACGTAAACTTGTTTGTTTTTGTTGCCCTGACGGATGATTCGGCCGTTGCGTTGGGTCATATCGGACGGTCGCCAGCCTACATCCAGATGATGCACGGCCACCAGCAGGGTCTGGACATTGGTGCCTGCGCCCATCTTTGCAGTGCTGCCCAGCAGGACACGCACCTTGCCGCTGCGGACTTTGGAGAACAAATCCGCTTTCTTACCTTCAGTATCAGCGTTGTGGATGAACTCGACCTCCGATTCCGGCACCCCGGCGGCAAGCAGCTTTGTGCGAATATCATCGTAGACATTGAACGAGCCGTCTCCCTTGGGCGTGGACATATCGCAGAAAATCAGCTGCGTCAGATTATCCTCTTTGGTTTCGTTCCAGATACGCAGAACATTGTCGACGCAGGCATTCAGCTTGCTGTCCGGGTCATCCGGGGTGAGCGGATTCATCAGCCGCTGGTCAAGGCCGATTTTACGTCCGTCCGAGGTGATCTTCAGCATATTGTCCACCGAGGGGTCAACCGCACCGCTATGCACCTCAGCAGCACGTTCGCTCAGGGATTTCACCATGTCCTGCTGGATCTCCGATGGTTTGACCACGACAGTTTCAAACTTGGCTTCCGGAACAGGCAGATGCAACTGGTCGGAAGTCTTGATGTCCGCTGCCTCCTTGAACATATTCATCAGCTCCGGCAGGTTAAAGAACTTGGCAAAACGTGTGCGCGCACGGTAGCCGGTTCCTTCCGGCGCAAGCTCAATGGCCGTGGTGGTCTCGCCAAACGTAGAAGCCCATGCATCAAAGTGGGTCAGTTGTTTCTGCTGGAGAGTGCTGTACTGCAAATAGCGCATCAGTGTGTACATTTCCGTCATGGAGTTGCTGATGGGCGTTCCCGTTGCGAAAATCACGCCGCGCCCGCCAGTCACTTCATCCAGATAACGACACTTGCCGAACATATCGCTGGACTTCTGTGCTTCGGAGGTAGAAAGGCCAGCAACATTGCGCATCTTGGTGTAAAGATATAGGTTCTTGTAGTTCTGGCTCTCGTCCACAAATAACCTATCTACGCCTAATTGTTCAAATGTGACCACATCATCCTTGCGGTCGGTGGACTGTAGCTTTTTCAGTTTCACCTCCAGTGTTTTCCGTGTCTTTTCCATCTGTTTCACGGTAAAATGCTCACCGGACTGTTCCTTGGCCTCTGCAATGGCTTTTTCGATTTCCTCGATCTGATCTTCGATGATCCGTGCCTGCCGTTCCGCAGAAAGAGGGATTTTCTCAAACTGCGAGTGGCCGATAATGACGGCATCGTAGTCGCCGGTTGCGATGCGGGCGCAAAAACGCTTTCGATTGGCGGGTTCAAAGTCTTTCTTGCTGGTAACGAGCAGCTTTGCATTGGGGTATAGCCGCAGGAACTCGCTGGCCCACTGCTCGGTCAGATGGTTGGGTACCACGAACAGGCTTTTCTGACACAGGCCCAAACGCTTAGATTCCATTGCCGAAGCTGCCATCTCAAAACTTTTGCCGGCACCCACCTCGTGGGCGAGCAGGGTGTTCCCACCATAAAGCACATGAGCAACTGCATTGCGCTGATGTTCCCGCAGATTGATCTCCGGGTTCATACCGACAAAATGGATATGGCTTCCGTCATACTCGCGGGGCCGGGTACTATTGAACAACTCGTTATACTGCTTCACCAGCAGATTCCGCCGCTGCGGGTCTTGCCAAACCCAGCCTGCAAAGGTATCCTTGATGGCCTGCTGCTTCTGCTGGGCAAGCATCGTCTCCTTCTGGTTCAGGACACGCCGCTCTTTACCATCCTCCTCAATGGTATCATAAATGCGGCAGTCCCGCAAATTCAAGGTGTCCTCCAAAATCTTGTAGGCGTTGGCCCGGTGGGTGCCGTAGGTTTCGGTGGACATGATATCATACATTCCGGCGGCAGATTTGTTGCCGATGCGCCATTCGGACGTAAATGGAGAGTAGCGGACTTGGATCAGGTTGTTATAGCGGATGCGGTAGGGCGGCTGAAAAATCTCCATCATAAACTGCTGCACAATGGCGGGATTCAGCCATGTGGCACCCAGTCGGATGTCGATTTCTGATGCTTCAAGGTCCTTCGGCTGCGCTTTGGTCAAAGCCTCCACATTGATCTTGAACTCCGGGTGGCTTTCAGCGGCAAGCTGAGCCATGCGCAGTTTATTCCGCACATTGCCGGAAAGATACTCGTCCGCAGTCTGCCAGCCTGCTTCCGGCTCATCTGCATCCGCAGAAGGGTCTTTGAAAATCACGCCTTGCAGCTCTGTGGTAATACGCTCATAATCGCCGGGAGAGCCGAGAAGTTCCGCCATATAGGGCAGATCAACACGGCCATGTTCTCCAATGGACACTGCCAGTGCTTCGCTGGGGGTGTCCACGCTGGTGACCGTGTGCTCTGGGCGAATCGTTCGCTTGGTGAACATATCCGCCTTGCTTTTGAGCTGTTTATTCTCATCGAGATTTTCCAAAGAGCAGAGCAGATAGTAGGAAGAATCATCCTCAAACAAACGCCCATTTTTGCGGTCGTTGAGCGGACCGTATTTTGCGGTAAAAGCGTCATAAGCTGTGTTCAGCTTTGCTTGGGTTGCCTTAATGTCCTCATCCGGGTAATCGTCCAGCTGCTCCTGAATCAGCTGGTTGACGATCTGCCGCAGTTCCACCATGCCGGTGACACGGGCTTTGGCATTATCGGACAACTCCACCTGCGTCATAATCGAATTTTCTCGGTAGTACACCTCACCGTCCACCACGGCATAGGAGAAATTCTTTACATCCGGGTCAGCGGGGAGCGTCTTGCGCTCGACTTCTGCATCCGCAACATCTGGTGTTTCCACCTCGACTTCAACATACTGGCCCTCAATATGCTGTACCGCTTCGGCAAGCTGGTCGGCCAGCACTGCGCCCTCAATGGGCGCAACGGTCAGATCGTGTCCGTATGGGGTGCTTTCGGTGGTCAGTTCACCCAGCACCATTTCCGGGTGATCTACGAAATAGCTGTTGAGCGTCAGACCATCTTCAGTTTTGCCCAGCTGCACCCATGCCGGCTCCCGGTCGATAGGGCGGTCGCGCTTCTGCAAAAAGATAATGTCACTGACAACCTCTGTGCCTGCGTTCGCCTTAAACGCATTATTTGGCAGGCGGATGGCACCCAGCAGGTCGGCACGCTCTGCCATGTGCTTGCGGGCGGTGCTGTCCTTGCTATCCATGGTGTAGCGGCTGGTGACGAATGCCACCACGCCGCCCGGACGCACTTGGTCGATAGCTTTCGCAAAGAAATAATTGTGGATGGAAAATCCCAGCTTGTTGTACGCCTTGTCGTTGACTTTGTACTGACCGAAAGGCACATTGCCCACCGCCAGATCGTAGAAATCACGGCGGTCAGTGGTCTCAAATCCAGCCACTGTAATGTCTGCCTGCGGGTACAGCATCTTGGCAATGCGCCCGGTGATGCTGTCCAGTTCCACGCCGTACAAACGGCTGTCCTGCATGGTGTCCGGCAGCATTCCGAAGAAGTTGCCCACGCCCATGGACGGCTCCAAAATGTTGCCAGACCGGAAGCCCATGCGCTCCACGGCATCATAGATACCACGGATAACGGTGGGGCTGGTGTAGTGGGCGTTCAGAGTGCTGGAACGGGCAGCAGCATACTCATCCTCGGAAAGCAGCCCTTTCAGTTCGGTGTACTCTTTTGCCCAACTATCTTTGCCGGGGTCAAAAGCGTCTGCCAGACCGCCCCAGCCCACATACTGGGAAAGCACCTGCTGTTCCTCGGCGGTGGCACCACGATGCTCCTGTTCCAGCTGGAACAGGGTTTTGATGGCCTCGATATTTCTTGCGTACTTCTGCTTTGCGCCGCCCTCGCCCAGATGTTCATCTGTGATGTGGAAATTCCCGACAGGTTCAGACTCAGGTTCTGCGTTGACGGCTTTATCCAAAGCTGCGGCATCCGGGAAAGTCTGCACTTCGCCGTTAATGACCGTTGAGATCGGCAGTTCATCCAGTTCTTCGTCAGACGGCTCCGGCTCGTCCTTGTCTGCTAAAAATTTTGCGTGTTCGACTTTGAGCCACTCGGCGGCTTCTCTGTCTGCAACTTCTTTTTTCAGATTTTCCAGATAAGATTCTGCCTGCTTCTCGTTAGAAAACTGTGGAACGGTGTGATTGGTTTCATAGTAGTCATCATAAAGATCATCCCAGATAGCAAAAAGCGGCATTTTACCGTCAACGACTTTTCGGACAGAGAAACGTTCGTATTCAGGCACTTCGGATTCCTTGGCGATGGCTTCTGCCTGCGCCAGCATTTTATCCACACGCTGAGCAGTCGCACTCTGTCGCAGCCCCTGCTCAAACTGCTGCTTGTTAATAACCTCATTGTCCCAAGACTGCCCGTGCGCACTGGTGTCGATGCGCACATCGGTTTCGCCAACATAGCCGATGGTACCTTCAATCGTTCTGGTGGGCAGGTCTACCACAACTTCATCCCCGACATTGTAGTTGGATGCTTCCTGTCTGGTAGCACGCTGTTCCTTTTCCTCATCTGTCAGATAGCGGTCGGACTGAATCATAAGGTCGATATACTTTTCCACCTGCGCCCATTTCAGGGTGATTTTCTGGTGGTCGGGATAATGAACAAATTCCAGACCCTTCCAGTCGTGGTTGACGAAGCCTCGACTGCCATCCAGATAATCGTGGGAGTGCCCACCGATGCCGTACTCCTTTGCCAGTGCTTTGGCACGGAGTTTGCGGTCAGGCTGGGTCTGGTACAGCGCAATAATGCGCTGTTTGCCGCCTGTAAACCCTGAACCATGCCGCCGCAGCTCGTTCTCAATTTCAGCCTGCGACAAAACAAAAGCGGAGGGCGTTTTTTCGCTCTCCGCTTGGTCGATCTTCTCAATTTGCTGGGCTTCGGTGGGGATGTTCGCATCCAGAAAACTTAGCTGTAGATCAGCTCCGTCATCACCAGTTCCTCTGCCTGCGCTTTCAGACTGTTCATGTGCTGCACCCACATCAGTTGGTTCTGCGCTTTGTCCGGGGCTGGGTCCTGCTTCAGAAGCTGCTCCATGGTCTGCTGCATCCGGTTCTCTGCCGTCTGCTCCACCTCCATCAGATGCGGGTACAGGCTCCCGTTCATCAGCATCGTGTGGTACAGCACCGGGCGATGCTCCTTCAGATACGTCCGGCGCAGCCTGCCGTACTTGCCCAGCGGCTTCCGAGGCTGGTTCAGGATCAGGTTCGGGAGCTGGTAGTCCCCGATGGTCGAGTAGGTCACGTTCCTGCTGTTCGTATTCATATTGGCTCCTTTCTGCATTGCGGCGGCGAATGGTTGTTTTTACGGTGCGCTCGATGTTCCGCAGCACCTCCCGGCTCATGTCGCTGACGGCTGCGCCGAGGGCGTAGACACTATCCGGGGTAGAGAAATTGTAGATCGCCTGAAAATCGTCCTTGTCGAACCACCCGGCAGGCTCAAATCCGCAGCGTTCCAGCAGCGTGTAGGTGACGCTGATGGCGGCGGCAGACTTGAACTGCATCTCCACCCCGGCTTCATCATAGTCCATCAGGAACGAACCGTCAACGATGGCGCGAATGTCCTCGCTGTTGTTGTCCCAATAATCTGCGACCAGCTTCCCGGCAATATCGGCAAGCTGTTGACTGAACCTTTCATGGCTGATGCCGTAGGCGGCAGTCAGTGCATCCGAAACAGGCTGTTTCAGATCATCGTTATACTGCCACAGGTCAGGGTCGCGAGAATTGCGGCGCACACCAGTATCCGACACATCAAAAACGTAATGCAGACGCGGATATCCACTGGATTCATCCAGCAGAGCGATGCCTTTGGAACCTCTGCGCACATAGCGGTTCATCCGGTTGTTCCAGATGTCATAGTCGGCGCAGGCTGTAGCATCGGGCCGCTGGGCGTAGATCATCAGCTGATCTTCAAAGCGGTACTTGTACAGCCGGGATGCAGTGGTCAGGTACGCTGTCCAGCTTTCCCAATACCGGGTCAGGCCGTTGGCTGTGCGTTGGGCAAGAGCAAGGTATTCTTCGGTTTTGCTTGGCATTTTTGCCTCCTTTTTTAGATTTTAGGGTATGAAAAAGCGGGCAACCGTTTTGTGGCCGCCCGCTGGAAAGTGTATCGAGATAAGATTATTTGCTATTGTCCTTTATGTACTTCATAACGCAGCACCCCATCACGATGACGGGAAGCACGGTTCGTAAACCGAGGTCGCCGACCCGCACATTTACATCAATCACAAGTCCTGCAAACCATGCCGCTAAAGTGAAAACAGTTGCCCAACCGTAGCTCATTGAAATCACCTCGTAAAGTCATCTCAGTGCTTTGACGCCAATTTCTCGGCCATCTCCAGCAGACGGTCAAAGGTCTGCTTTTCTTCCGGCTCCTCGATCAGTTTTGCAAGGAGCGCACGGAACACATCGGTGCTGTCGTGCCCCAACGCAACTGCAACTTTGTCGATGCAGTCGTGCAGTTTCTTGACAGCATCATCGGAGGGCTTGGATTTCGCAAGCAGATCGGACAGGTAGCTGATGAAGGGATAGGTGGAATCATCATGGATGATCTCGTTGGTCTCCTCGATGATCTTCTGGTTATCTTCGGGGGTCATATCGCCCTTTTCTTCCCATACATCACGGGAAGAAGTGCGGCCTTTCAGAAAGGTTGCAAAAAGCAGGCGGTCGATGGGTGATCTTTTTTTGGTATCCATTGGCTATCCTCCGCTTTCAATTATTCTGTGCATTAAAACTGGTTTTAGTATAGCATGAATGGAAGTATTCTATCAAGCCCACTTTCTTGCGGGTTATGAAAAATTTTTCGGAGTAAGGGCCTAGGCCACTATCCCGGTTGACAACCATCGACAAACTGGGATTTTTGTTATTCTACGATACCTTCAATATAGCTGTAATCAATATTTCCCTTTGTAACAGAATAGAAAAATGGATCTTTTCTAATTGTATCATCTGAATTGATAATAAAATTATTCCAATCGCCTGCCTCGTTGCCATCAGACAAATAAATAGTAACTTTGAAACTATATCCCATATATCCCAAAGATAGCTTTGACCGCTTTACTTCGACGCCATTCAAATTTTCGACAATATGCTGAATCTGCTCTTTGTCGGTAATATGTGTTGCGTTTCCGCTATTGCCATTGAAAACAACTATTTCCATGACCTCATTAGGGTCTAAGTCCATCAAGTCGAGTGGAATATTAAACCATACAACAATGCCCATCAAAAGAATTATCACAACAGACAGCAATATGATGATTTTCTTTTTCATATCAGCTCACCTCCTTTGTCAACTTTCGATTTATCTATTTTCATAATCAATCAAAATCTTCTTACAACTACTACAACGATAAGCTTCACAATGAGGGATTCCTCCTGAACCTTTACTCAATTCCAGATCGTCCGATTTTTTAATACGAAAAACTTTTGTCACATTATCAACTGCAAAAGTAATGTCTCGTGAGCTCATTAGGTATCCTCTTATCATTTCTTCACCACAATATGGACATTTCATGCTGCTTTACCTCCTATAAATTCCGTTTTGTTATATTGTTTTTATCTATACAACAATAGAATGCACGCTCTGCGAGCATTCTATTGTCATGAATAATTGCCGCCATTGAATGACGGCAACTCCTTATGCAATCTTTTCACTTACATTTTCCAACCCATACAACATCTCTGGATCTATATCCAGACACTTACTGCAATCTCTGGTTCCAGTAACATCCCATGCCAATGTCCCATTCAAAATGGTGCATGCATTCATAAAAAAATTAATATCTTTCAATGGTTCAAAAACTTTCTTTTTCAATAACGTTTTAGCATCATAGCATACAATCTTTCCATCTTCAAAATATACATATACGGTATAGTCTTCATTAGGAATTACCTGCACAATATCATAAAACATATCTGCCTCCTACACTAATGGATTAATCCTATTAAGCGGAAGTCCATCTTTGGACAATTCCCAGTTTTGCATCAGTTCATCCTGATGTATCACACACCATGCCAATATCAGTTTTAACTGCCTGGATGGTAAAGCCCCTTTTATTACTCTTGCTTCGATAATATCTACAATCGCTTTATTTCCATTATATTCTGCATGAAAATGTGGTGGATTGTGATCTTCATAATACATTGTAACCCTTATTCCATAAAACAACGAAATTTCTGGCATAGATACACCTTCTTTCTTTTCACTCTTAAATCTTTATGACTACCTATATTATATCAATAATTTATCCTTTTGACCATAATTGTATTACTTCTATGGTGCTTCATACCTTTTTATTCCAAAATAATTATTCTATCATCTCTACAAACTGAAAGTTTCACCTTATCTGGTTAAAACATGTTTGCAATATTTTGTACATCCACATTTTGGACAAGTTAACTTTCTTTTGGTAATTGTATGAGGTCCCATAACATAGGATTTCATATCAGGAACAAATCGCTCCTTGCATTCAGGACATTCAAAGGCTCCTGCTTCTCTGTCTAATACACATGCAATAGCGATTCCCATTACCGTTATTGCAAATCCAATCCCCATCAATAGCACTCTAGTCCATACCTGCATTTCAAACATTCCCGCAACAACAAATAAAGGTACTGCTGCAACAATTACCAAAACACCAACCATTGCAGACATTATAATCTTCTTTTTACTCTCTTGAGCTTCTTTCACTAAATTCACCATATTTTCCTCCGCTTTCTTTTTATAATCCATCGCTTGCAATCTTTCACCAGATAGAAGTTCATTTACTGTAATTTCTAGTTCATTGCAAAGTGGAAGTAACAATGATACTTCTGGGAAACCATTACCCGTTTCCCTTAGTTAAAGATATTGTTGGGTATCTCAAGATGTGTCATTCGATTTTGCCGATAAAGCGGTAGAAGATTTCCACTTCCTGTTCCCGGCTTCCGTCCTCACTTTTGACCGCTTCATGGACAAGGATTTTTTCAATCAGCGTATTCAGAAGTTCAGCCGTCAATTCTGTGGGATTGACATACTGTTTCATCAGACCTATCCACTTTTCAGCGTCAACCGCTGTCTGGGCGGCGGTCTCCATCGCTTCGTGAAGCCGTTCAATTTTTACGTCCAATTCTCGCTGTTCGCCCTGATACTTTTCGGACAGCATATTGAAATTGTATTCTGTAATGCGTCCGGCAGACCAGTCCTCATACATTTTTGCAAACAGGGTGTCTACTTCTGCTTTGCGCTTTTCCGCCTTTTTCAGTTCGGCTGTCTGCCGCTTCCTTGCAGTATTGCGTTCCTTGTCGCTGGCGTTAAGTAGCCGTTTCAGAAGTTTGTCCCCATCCTGCTGTGCCAGCACAGACCAGTATTGCAGACGGGAAAGGACATAGGCGTAAAGCACATCATAGCGGATATAGTGCATGGAACACTGGTGCAATCCTTGCCCGTACTTGCTACAATGGTAGTGGGCATAGGGATTTTTGTTCTGGCTGTTCATACCATAGGCCAGCGACCAGCCGCAGTCCGCACATTTTACCAGCCCGGAAAATATCTGTGTTGTGCCGTTCTTCTGCCGTCTGCGCCTGTTGCAAATCTGCTCCTGTACTTGACGGAACACATCTTCGGAAATAATCGCTTCGTGGGTGTTCTCCACACGATACCATTCCTCTTTTGGCTTGCGTACTTTCTTCTTGTTTTTGAATGAAATGTTGGTCTGCTTATTGTGGACGCTGTGTCCGATATAGGTTTCCTCTTTCAGAATACTTTTCACCTGCGCTATCGTCCACGCATAGGCTTTTTCCTCCGGCGCTCCGGCATAGATATTTGCGAAAGTGCCGTATCTCTGGAAATTCAGCCAGCCGGGAGTAGGTACTTTTTCTTCGACCAAAATCCGTGTAATGCTGGCGGCTCCCCGGCCATGAACGGCAAGGTCAAAAATCTTTTCGATAATCCACCTTGTTTCCGGGTCAATCAGAAGATGGCCTTTCTTATCTGGGTCTTTGACATAGCCAAGCGGAGCATAGGCTCCATAGTGTGCGCCATTTGCGAACCGTGTCCGCATGGCCGCCTTTACCTTTTTGCTGGTCTGGCGGGCGTGCATTTCATTCAGAATGTTGAGGAATGGGGCAAGCTCATTCTCTCCGTTGATGGTGTCCACATTGTCATTGACAGCGATATAGCGGACGCCTTTGCTGGGAAAGTAGATTTCCGTGTACTGGCCGGTCAGAATGTAGTTTCTGCCTAAGCGGGATAAATCCTTCGTAACAACGCAGTTGATTTTCCCGTCCTCAATGTCATCAATCATTCTCTGAAAATCCGGCCTGTCAAAGTTCGTTCCAGACCATCCATCGTCGATATATTCATCTATGACATTCAGGCCATGCTCGGCGGCATATTGCCGGAGCATCATGCGTTGTGTCTGAATACTCCCGCTTTCTCCTTGCAGTTCATCGTCCCGGCTCAATCTCATATAAAGCGCCGTGTTGTAAATCGTAGTATTG
>ERZ772883.2340-NODE-2340-length-12034-cov-7.017698_pt1 | contig 12034 bp, 20 predicted proteins | sample MGYA00580575_ERZ772883 | MGnify/ENA primary metagenome ERZ772883 (study PRJEB29015, sample SAMEA2737666) | human gut metagenome | biome: human gut; feature: human-associated habitat; material: faeces | place: China | collected 2012 ...
GGATGCGCAGGCGCTTGGCCGTGTCGCTGCCGCGCAGCAGGCTGTCGGCCTGGCCGGGGACCCAGGCGCCGGCGAGCTTCTTGTTGTCGCTCGCGATGATGACGGCCCATTTGCCGTCGATACGGCCGAGGCCCTTGACGATGCCAACGCTGCCGTTCTTGTTGTCCTGGGGGTTATAGAGGCTGTTGAGGGGGCACCAGGTGCCTTCGTCAACGAGCTCCATGATGCGCTGCATCGCCGTCCACTGGCCGGACTCGTTGAGCGCCTCGGTGCTCTTACCGGCTTCGAGGGCAGCCTCGCGGATCTCATGGATCTCCTGCTCCACCGCCTGGATCTCAGCGGCGTTGTCCTCGTGGAATGCGCTCAGATCCTTGCCGATGACCGGCATGCTCTGGAAATAAGAGGGCATGGAATATTCGCTCATATTAAGTTCTCCTTCTTAAATCGAAATAACAAATTACTTATCCTTGGGAACCTTGATGAATGCCTGACCCGGGTCGATCTCCTCACGGATGAGGCGGATGATCTCCGGAGAGGGACCTTCCATCAACTCGGCGCGGGAGACGTCGATCTCGAAGCCGGTGTTCTCCTGAACCATCTCGGGAGAGGAGAACGGATAGTAGTAAGCGAGGTACATGCGCTTGGTCTCTTCATCAAACTTCATGATGCCGAGGTCGGTAACGACCATCTGAGGACCGCGGTTGCCGGGCAGGCCCGCGCGCTCACGGCCTCCGGGGCCGTCCATCCAGCCGCAGGAGGTGATGTAGTCGACATGGTCCATGAAGCGGCGCTTCTGGTGCTGCATCATGATGATGGTGTTGCAGTAGGTGGCAATGCCGTTGGCGCCGCCGGAACCGGTGAAACGGGTGGTGGGCTGCAGGTAGTCGCCCTTGCCGAAAATGCAGGTGGAGTTCACGTTGCCGTACGGGTCGATCTGCGCGCCGCCGATGAAGGCGACGAGACGATCCTCGTCGTGCAGCCACTCGTTGGCCTCGAAGCCGACGAAGCGGATGTTGGGCCACTGCACGGCGCAGTGCGCCATGAAGCGGTTATCGCCGACGGAGCGGGGGACCTCAACGGGGTCGCAGTCCATCAGACCCGACTCGACGATGGGGTGGCAGCTGGGGCAGACCGCGCGCTTGGCAAGGGACGCACCGATCAGCGGCAGGCCCGTACCAACGATGACGATCTGGTTTTCCTTGATATTCTTAGCAATGGCATACGCCTGCATTTCCTGCTTGGTATACTTCGTATAATCAGACATTTCTATTTAGCCTCCCAAACCTTAATGTGTAGTGGAATAGCCGAGGTGCGGCTCGTTCTTCAGGCGCATCAGACGGCTGCCGCCGAGCTTATCGAGCAGAGCGGACTGATCTTCGCAGCTGTAGACCCACTTTTCGAGGAAATCCTTGAAGGTCTCGGGAATCTTCTCACCGCTCTTGGCGAGCTCGAAGGCCTTCTGGGCGTTTTCGGCGGCGAGCTTGAGCTTCTCGTCCTCGGGAGCCTTCTCCAGCGCCTTGGCAGCCTTGGCCGCAGCCTTTTCAAGCTGCTTGACGGCATCCTCGGCATCCTGATACTTGGAGGCCTTGTCGTATTCCTTCAGGCCGGCGTCGTCGTCGTCATAGTAATCATAGCACTGAGCGGGCCATGCGCCATAGGGAGCCTTGACGACCGCCTGCACGCACTCGCCGAAAATGCGGGTCTTGGTCGGGTCGCGGCGGATGAACTCGTCGGAGACGATCTCCTCGCAGGTGACGATGGTCTTGCGCGCGGCGATCGCGATGTCGATATCATGGAACTCATCGCCCATGATGATGCAGGTGCCGTCCGGAGAGGCCTGCTGGACGTGGATGATGGCGGTGTCGATCTTGGGCACGGGCACGGCTACGACCTTCTGCCCCGGCACCATCGGGTTCTCGATCTCGGCGCACTTGAGATTTTCGATCTTGGGCATAGTCTTGCGCTTTTCCTCGCTGATGCCCCAGAACTTCATCAGGCCGCTGCCCTGCATCAGGCGGACCGGCAGGAACGGAAGGCCGAGAGAAGAGGCGTGCAGCATGAGCATCAGCACGTCCTGAGAATAGTCCTCATACGTGAGCTTGCCCTGCTCAATGGCAGCGCGGAAGCGGCGGGAAACGTTGGTGTAGCCGGAGTTGGCAGTGTAGCAGTTGATGTAAGCCGCCACACGGCCCTCGCCGATGAGCATATCGACCTCGCCGCCGCCGGGACCGGCGTAAACGATGAAGTCCTTCTGACCCTGGCGCAGGATCTCGGAGACCGTAGCATAGGGCTTGCGGTTGGTGGTGAAGCCGCCGATCGCAAGGGTATCGCCGTTTTCGACGTACTTTGCAACGGCATCGTGCAATGTCATGACCTTATTCAAGATAAAACCCTCCCTGATTTTGATGAACGTGTTTTATGGCCAATGAGCATCTTGCATGGATTCCTTCAAAAATCCGCAGATTGGTGCTCATACAGGCTTCAGTTTAGATTATAGTGGAACTCCCGCATGAAATCAATGAAAATCGGCTCAGAAGATTCAAAAAAACTGAACAAATTTTCAGCTCGTTTTTTGTCGTTTCCGTGAATGTACGTCCGTTTGATTTGTTAAAAACGCCCTTTTTTTGCAAGTTTTCCTGCAATATCAGCATCGTTTTCCCTCCCCCGCGTACGCAAAAAGAGAGCCGAAGGGTCTTCCCTCCGGCTCTCTTCGTCGCTCTTATTCGTTTTTCGTCTGTCCTGTCAGCTTCGCGTATCGGTGCAGCAGCACCGCCAACTGCTCGCGCGTCAGGAAGCTGCGATACTGCTTATTGCCTGTCTCGTCGCCCGCGATCAGCCCCGTTTTCTCCGCCCAGGCACGCGCCTCCGCGCTCCAATCGGCGGGGTCACGCTGCGCAAGTGCCTTGAGATAGGCCTCCATTCGCTCGTTGAACTCCTGCTGCGTCATCTCTTCCTCCTCAAATCGCGGCATCGGCGGCGGATAGCGCCGCGCGCGCACCATCGCGCTCGTGTACGTTCCGCCCGCGTCCCACTGAAAATGCGGCCGGTCAGGAAAGCTCCGCCAGTCGCCGCCCCATGAAAAGCCGACCTTTTTCCCCAGCTCCCCCATCTTCACGAAAAACGCAGGGTCGTCGTACTCGTGGCCCGCTTCATTTTTGCAAATGTCGAAGGCTAATCCTGCATGATCGGCATGGAACGACGGCGTCACCGCTCCCGCGGCCGCGTAGCCCTTTTTCGCGAGCATTTTCTGATACTCGCCGTCGCGTACCGTCTCGGTCACCAGCGCGTGCAGCCCCTCGCGCTCGGCAAGGGCGATCAGCGCCCGGCAGTTTGCCGCCACGTCCGCGCGCAGATCGTCAATGTCCCGGCTGTGCCGCATTTTACGTCTCCTCCTGCGTTTTGCCGTTCTGTGTGCCGAAATAAAACGCGATCACCATAAGATACACCGTGTTGAACTCCTGCGTCACCTTTGTCTGCACCGTCAGGACGCAGAAGGTGACCGTCAGGCAGATCGTCACGATGCTCTTCACACTCAGAAGATTCGCCAGTCTCTTTTTCACAAGCTCCATATCCTCACTCCTCGCAGTCGATGCCGCGGCACGCCGTTTCATACGTCACGCCGCCGCACGTGTTCTCCGCCTTTGCCTTTGCGTAATAGCAGGCCGCGCTCGTTCCGTAAGCGCCCCATGCTGCCGTCACCATCGTTGCGATCCACGGCAGCGTTCCCATGAACTCCGCCGCGACCGTGAGCCTTGCCAACGCAAAGCCCTGATAGGTCGTGTACAGCACGATGGCGCTCTCGAGCAGCAGCAACACCTTGGAAAAGCTCATTTTCTTTTTCTTCATTTCTATACGCTCCCCCCGGTCATCAGCAGGGAGATCACCGCCCCGATGAGCACATACAGCACGCGGTCGATCATCGCGTCCCATCGCTTCCCGCCCTTTTGCGTGATGGTCTTCACATCTGCTTTGATCTCCTTCACATCGCGCTCTACGCCCATTTCACGCGAGGCGAGCACCTCCACCGCCGTTACCAGCTTATTCAGGTCCTTCTGCTGCTGTTCCAGCTTTTCGATGCGGTGCGTGTTCGATCTGGCGCGCTGCTCGGTCTCCGCCAGCTTGACTGAGACCTCCTGCTCCGTCATGCGTCCGCCACCGCCTTCTCAAAGCTTTCCCACGTGTGGTGCTTTTCGTCCTCCACGATTCTCCATGTAAAGCCCTGCGCCTCGCACTCGCGCCATGTGAGATAGCGGAAATAGAACTCCACCAGCAAATGGCAGGGGATGATATCAAGGATGATGCGCTCCACCTGCGAAAACTCATCCGGCACACCCACCGTGTTCGGGAACCAGACCTTCACCGTCCCCTTCTTTTCCGTCTCCTCCGCGATCGCCCGGATGCCGCAGCCGCCGAGCGTCGAGTTGATCGCGTCCAGCGTAAAGCTGTCGGCGCTGATGCGCGCAAGCGCGGCGATGGCCTCGCGCCGCAGCGCGGTCGAAACGTGCACCGGACAGCGGGAAAAGAGCTTTTCCCGTCTCGTAAGGCCCTCGCCCTCCGCCGTCTGCAAGAGCCCCTCTTTTTCGGCGTATCCTATCGCATCATCCGCACTGTCCAGCGCTTTGCCCGCCGCATACAGCTCGCCGCCGCTGATGCTGCCCCGCTCCGTGCGGTAAATGCGCATCGGCTCTATCAGGCGGCAGAGATAGTCATAATATGTCATGCGTCCTCACCCGCCCCGATCTCTGTGATCGTCACTGTGCCGAGCACCGGCAGCTCTGTTGCACTGATGCCTACATCCCCGTCCGGAGCGAGCAGATGGCAGTTCTTTACACCCTCCACACCGTAGAGGATGCTCGCAAGCTTCGCCGTATAGACGGGCTCGCCCAACCGCTCGCCGGTAAAGTAGGCCTGAAGCGCCGTCGTCGCCGCATCGGTGATCTCCTGCATCGTCCAGCCCTGCTCTGCCGTCAGCTCCGCGCTCACATTGACCGTTTTCTCCGTCGGCGCCTTGATCTCCACATCCACCGCGATCTCGCGCTTTTTCTGCAAGGCCGCCCTGATCTCACCGAGCAGCTCTTCCTCCGGCGCCCCCGCGTGCGTCGAAACGTACACGTCCACCGTGCCGATACCGCGTGCGCGGCCCACCGCCTTCGCCGCCGCTACGCTCGGAAAGCGCATCGCCTCCTGCTCGTAAAAGGCCGCGTTCGCGCCGTTTGGCAGCCGCTTGTAGCTCTCCAGCACCCGCTCGCGCAGCTTCTCGTCGCTCTCCTCGTCGCTGCCGCCGGAGAACGCCTCCGGATTTGTGCACTGCGTGATGCCCACGGGATAGACCGACATGATGTGCACTGCGCCCGCGATGGCATTGCCCTTTGCCCCCGCTTCCACGGCGCGCGCCGGCACGTCAACGCTCGTCTCGCCCTTTCGGAGCGTCGCCTTTTCCGCCGTTTCAAATCGCACGCCAGCGCTCGTCATCGCAACGCTCCCCGCATCGATCTCATAGTCCGTCACCGCCGCCGCCGGCGCGGAAAATCGCAGCACCCCCGCCGCCTTCGCCGCCGGAAGGCGCGCCAGCGCGCGCGTCTCGGCGTGATAGTCGAGATACTGCCCCTGCGCCGTCTGCGGAAAGCTCTGGTCCAGCACCCAGTCTGCCTGCGCCAGCAGTGACTGCACCTCCGCCGCCAGCGCGTAAAGCCGCACCATCATATCGCTGCCGTCATTTGGCACAAAGCCCGTCTCCTCTGCGAACACCGCGCGCATCCGCTCGTAGATCGTCCTCAGCTCTTCCATATTCTCACTCTCCCCCGATCCTCACGCTCACCTCAAGTGTCTCGCCCTCATAGAGCAGTGCGGCGCGCAGCAGCAGAAGGTCGCCCTTCTGCTCCAAGGAAACACCGCTCACCGTCAGTGCCGTTTCCGCCGCCAGCGCCTCCGCCACGTACCGCTTGGCCGCCGTTGCGCGTCCCTCGCCCTTTTCCCGCCACAAAAGGTGCAGCTCGCTTCCAAGCTCCGGCATAAGCGCAAAGCTCCCGCGGCGCACGCTCAGCTTGTAGAGCACGCGCTCCAAAAGTTCCTCCCGTCCGCTCACGCGCACAAGCGCGCCCGCGCCGTCAGACACATAGTCCCTGTCCTTGATCTTCAGTTCCATCTCTCATCCTCCCAGCGGCAGATACGGCATCCCGTTGATGAACAGCACGCCGTTGATATCGATCCTGCCGCTGTTTCGCAGCACGATCTCTGTTCCCGCAGCGGCGGAGCGGATGCGCACCTCGCCCGGCGCAAGGTCATCGCTCGCCCGGTCCAGCGCGCCGACGGCATAGCTCTCCTCGCCGAAGGTCCCCCCGCGCACGACCAGCACATCCGTTCCCTTGCACGGCTGCCACTCATAACCGCCCGGGCCTACGGTCTTCACCTCGCGCTTTTCCCCGCTGCTGAACACCGCGGTCTCTTCCCCCTCGATCGTCACCGTGCCGCCCTGCGCCGAGGCCACGTCCTGTATCTCGTGCGCCGCCAGCTTTCTCGATAGCCACATAGTCTCTCACTCCTTCTGCAGGCTCACTTCGCTCGCCTCTCCGCTCTCGCCGAAGCGCCGCTTGCATTCGATCACGCGAAACCGCCCGCCGATCCCAAGCTTCGTCCCGCTCACGTTTGCCGTGTCGCCGGGAGCGGCGGAGAAGCCTCCCGCGATCGTTACGCGCAGCGTCTCCGCCCCCTCCTTCGATTTTTTGATCTGATATTCGCCCGTGCAGCGCATCGTCCGCGCACCGCTTTTCGCCGGCACGTAGAATACCCTCCGGCTCGTTCCGCCGCGCGCGCAGAAATCCGCGTTTTTCACGCTCTGCCGCGCGCCCGCTCGTTTGTCCACCACCAGCGCCTCGGCGATCACGCCGTAGCGCTTGTCGCAGTAAGCAAGCGCCGACACCGGCGTCTGCGCATCGATCGTCACGTCCGCACCTCTGTGCGTCCGTTTCAGCTCCAGCGTACCGGCCTTGTCGAAGTACGGCTCAACGCCCCCGTGCAGCGCCGCAAAGTCGTTCAGCACCTTCCACTGGCTCGACCCGTTCGCTACGCGGTAGCTCGCGGCCGTCACCGCGTCATAGCCTGAGCAGATAACGCCATACGGCGTCACGTGATTTTTGAGGATCTCCTCCATCGTCGCCCGCTGATAGCTCACCGCCTCCGCCTCGTTGTCGAGCAGCAGCGCCGCCATGCCGCGCCCGCTCAGCTCCAATTGCAAGCCCTTTTCGTCGCACGTCACGCTCGTCTCGTCCACAACGCCCGCAAACTCCACCGCGCCGTTCTCCTTCGCGGTAAAGCGCACCGCGCGGCGCAGCGTCTCCGCCATTGCCGCCTCATAGGGGCACCTCAGCGTAAAGCTGTCGCACGGCACGCTTCCCGTGTAGGAAAATTCCCATTGCAGCAGCGTCGGCAGCTCGAACTGTGCGCCGTCGCAGGTCGTGATATACCCCTTCATCACGGCAGGATCACCCGCTCTCCCACCGTGATAAGATTCGGGTTTCTGATCTGCGGATTCGCCTTCAGCAGCGCTGCGAGCGTCACGCCGCAAGTGCTCGCGATGCCCCACAGCGTGTCGCCGCGCTTCACAGTGTAGCAGCCCGCACGCTGAGAAGGCGCAGCCGCCGTGCCGCTCCCGCCGCCCGTTCCGTTTACACGGATGAGCGATGTATCGAGCGGACTCGTCTCCCAGAAGGCAAAGCGGTAGCGCACATAGTTTTCGAGCGGCTGCTGCGCAAGCTCCAGCGACACGAAATACGCCTGCGATGCCTGCCACACCGGATGGATCAGCAGCCCCGGCCCGCCTTGATAAAAAACCGACGCCAGCTTCTTGAACTCGTCATAGGCGCCTTTTCCCGCAAAGACGCCCTCGCCCTCCATCACGCGGTAGCTCAGCCCCAGGTCCTGCATCCCGTAGCGTCCGAACGGCACCTTCGCCACTGCCACGCTTCGCCTGAACGAGATGGTGTAGGTCTCCGGATTGTGCGGCCAGACATAATCCTTGTATCGCATCGGTGCAAGGTTCATTTCCCCGCCCCTTTCTCAGTAAAATAAAAATCCGCCGTCATAGCGCCGCGCGTCGCGCTCCAGACTCAGGGAAAACGACTCTGTCTCGCGCACCTCCTGCTCCCGCGCAAGTGAAAAGTCATTTTTCTCCCGCATTGCCGCCGCACTTGCCCCGTCGCGGCCGTCTGCGCTCAGGAACTTCTGCATCCAGCCGGACGCATCGTCCGCGCTTTCTGCACCCTTTATGCGCAAAAGCGCAGCTCGTTCCGCCGCAGTGCTCACCGGATCGGCAGAGAGCACGCCCGTCTCCCCCGTTCCTCCGTCTTCCCGCCGCGTGCCCGGAGCGAGCTTTCGGCCAAGCCGGATCACAGCCGCCGTCGGATCGTCCGGCGCTGCGCTTTCCCCACTCTCCCGCATCTGCGCATCCTGCGTCGCCGGATCGTCCTCGGCGTTCGGTACATTTCCCGTTTTTTCCTCTTTCGCCCCCTCCGGCACAAGGGAGAGACGCTTTTTCAGCGTCTCTTCACGCTCGCGCCACAGCTCAATTCCTCTTTGCAGCACCCATTCGATGTAATTCAAGGTCGTTGCCCCTCCTTCATGCGGATAAAGCGCGCCATATCAAAGCCCGCATTGTCCCCGCCCGCTGTATCGGTCAGCAGCTCACCGCAGATGCTGCACCGCGCCTCCTCTGCCCGTCTTCTGCACACCGGGCACATCCGCTCCAGCGCCTCTTCCCGGTCAAGCATCTCATGCACCAGGCAATAGAGGTAGTCCGCATCCGTCATCTCCTGTGCGCGCTTCTCGCTCGGCAGCGCCCCGGCATATCGGAGCACGCGCCATTTCAGCCGTTCGTAGGGCGCGTGCTCCAGGCTTTTTTTAGCGCTTCTACCTTCTCGCGTCCGTCCTCGCACGAAGGGTTTTCCACCCCGTCGAGCAGCGCGTACTGCTCGACGAGCGCGTTGATCTCGCCAACGCTCAGCACGTTTTCCACATCCGCCGCGCTTGCAAAGACCGCCGTGCCGTTTTCGTTTTCCCGCAGGCTGCGCCGCAGCAGCGCCGCGTTCGCGCGCAGCGCGCGCTCTTCCTCGTCCGCGCAGTCGAGCTGCGCGATCTCGCGCCGCAGCGCAAGCGTCTCGCGCGCCGAGAGCAGCCGCATCGCACACGTCTTCTCCCCGATGCGCACCGTTTTCTCCCGCTCACGTCCCAGAAAGCTCAAAAGTGTTCCGTCCATCAGCTCGCGATTTCCATGCGCTTACGCGCGATGATCGTCACCCTTTCCGCCGCCGGATCGCCGAGCTTCCCCGCCTCTTCAATGCTGCTCCAGCGGCACTGAGAGTAAATGATGCGCTTGTCCGGCTTGCAGATCACGAGTGAAAAGTCGTTCAGATCATAGAAATTGATGCCGTCGCCGATGGCCTCGTCCGTCGCATACAGGCGGCTCAATTCCAGCGTGTACTTGTTCGCTCCCGCGATCGTCGCCACCGGCTCGTTTTCGCCAAAGGCCTCGATCTCACGGCTCGTGCGCGTAGCCTTGGTCGTGTAGCTCTGCACCACCGCCACCTTTTTGCCGTCGACCTCCAGATAAATGTCGCTGCTCAGCGGCAATACCGTGTTTGCCATATTCTTTCCTCCTTACACCGTGATGTGCGCCGTCAGATAGATGCGGTTCAGCCCGTGCGCCACCGTAAAGCTGAATTCCACCAGACACACCGTCGGGTCGCTCTCGAGCGCCGTCACCTTCACCTCGCCGTAGCTGTCCACGATCTCGCGTGTCTTCATCTCCTCGAGCTCCAGCACCACCTGCGAGCGGATGGCTCCGCGGCTCTGCGCCGTGTTCTTGCTGCGGGCAAAGCGCGTGCGCAGCGCATTGCGGATCGTCGGGATGACCTCATCCACGATCAGGATGGTCGTCAGCTCGCGCCATGTCGTGTCAGCGGCTCCACCGCTCGAGGTCTTCGTCGTGATGCCGCGCACCGGCGAGCACACGCCGCCCACACACTCGATGGGCGTCACGCCGCCGCGCACCAGCTGGTCGATCTCGTTGTCATTCAGCCGCTTGCTCACGCCATTGATCCCCGCAAGCTCCGCGCCGTTGATGGGGACCGAGGCATCGCCGCCTCCCGCGATCACACCCGCGACCGCCGCAGCCGCAAGCACCGCGCTCGCCTCCGCGCCGCTATCCAGCGTAACGTCCGGCCCGACCAGCACCACACGCTCACTGTTGATCGCCTTCGCGTGGTCCGTCATCTGCGTCACCGTTTCCTCCGCGCCGCCCACAACCGCAATGCGCTCGCGTCTTGCCGCCGACGCGTTTTCCACGCTCGTTTTCAGGCTCTGGTGCACGCTCGTCTCCGCACTGTCGCACACCACAATGCCAACATCTTCCTCCTCATTCAGCGCCGCAAATGCGCTCGCATAGTCCACCGTGCCGTTCGAGTCCTCACCAACGGCCACCGCCTTCACCGCGCCCGCGCCATTTTGGAACAGGACCTTCAGCAGCGCGCTCATGCCATACACGCCGCTCGCGTCCTCGCCGAACACGCTCTTTCCCTCTTCGTATGAGGTGATGAGCTGCACCTTGTTCGCTTCTCCCTTCGTCGCGACCGCCGCCGCGCCGATCGTCTTCGCCGACGCGCGAGCGCTTACCACGCTCGATGCGTCGTAAGACGAATACACGCCCGGCCGCTCATGGATCGTACTATTCACGTTCTTTCACCGTACCTTTCAATACAAAATCGGTAAACACCGTCTCGTCCTCTGCCCGCTCGCAGAGGAAATACGCCGCATATCCCGCGCTCGCGCACAGCCGGAACATCCCCGTCACCTTGTCCCATTCTGTCCGTCCGAGCTGCATCTCGCGCAGCCTGAGTCCCTCCGGCAGCGCCGTCATCAGCACCTGCATCACGGTCTCCGCCGCCGTCTCGCAGCCATCCGCTCCCAGCTCTCTCGGCGCATAAATGTCTAGCGACAGCGTGAGAGCCATTCTTCGCCCATATACCTCGCGCACCTCCTGCGTCTTCTCATCCGCCCTCTGCCCGAGGTATTCAAGCCCGCCGCGCGGCTCGATGACCGTTTCCCGTGCGCCAACTGCTGTCACGGCGCGCTCACTCATTCTGAACTTCTCCGCGCTGTAGCTCTCCACCGCCATGCCGCCCGCGTCGGCGATCGCCTTCACCACCGCGCGCTTCACCTGCTTTACTGCCGTCATGTCGTCTCCTCCGGATGCAGTATCGCCCAGTAATAGGCGATCTCCCCGCCTGCGTAAAACGGCGCCGCCCTGCGCACGACATACTGCCTTCCCCCGCAAATAACACGGTCGCCCATCGTGACCGCCGTCTCCGCCGGCCCCAGATACCGCCAGCACTGCTCGCTCACCGCGCCCAGCGCTGTCACGGAAAACGGCTCCTCGCCGCTTTCCCTTCGCAGCGGCTGGACAAATGCTTTTATCTGCACCGTGTCTTCACCTCGGCGCACCTCCACGCTCATGCCGCAGCGCGCAAACGCCTCGCTCAACAGCTCTTTCATCCCTGCACCCCGAAAAAGCAAAATGCGCCATCCTTCGTATAGGGTCGCATCAGCGCCCACGCCTGCTCGCGTAGCGCATCAAAGCGCCTGCCGCTCTCGCCGGGCGAGCACTTCGTCACTGTCAGGTCGCCCGCGCGCAGGGAGGATAGCTCCTCCCCGCCCGCCTTCGCGCTTTGCAGCGCCGCCGCCGACAAAAATGCCGCCGCGCAGACAAACGCGCTCGCGCACGCTTCTTTGGAAACGCCCTCTCTCAGCCGCTGCTCGAGCATCTCTTCCTGCGCCGCGCACAGCATCGCGAGCGTTTCCTGCTCGTTCTCGTCTGCCTTTGTCATCGTGCGGGCGATCGCAAGGATCTGCCCGCTCATGCTCTCCGCCATTTTGCTTCCCCCCTTGCTCTTTTACTGCAAGGACAGCACCTTCGAGGCCTCCTGATAGGGCTTTGCAAAGCCGGAAATGCTCGTGATGGCCGCGCGCTCCAGCTGGCGGTCGA
>ERZ772883.2343-NODE-2343-length-12014-cov-8.511581_pt1 | contig 12014 bp, 12 predicted proteins | sample MGYA00580575_ERZ772883 | MGnify/ENA primary metagenome ERZ772883 (study PRJEB29015, sample SAMEA2737666) | human gut metagenome | biome: human gut; feature: human-associated habitat; material: faeces | place: China | collected 2012 ...
GTGATGTGGTAACTCAACTTTAGCATATGAGACCCTATCTCTCTTTCCTTTTTTGCGTTTGTCCAAGATGTATTGTAGTCCTACACTGGACGCGGAACTCCGGCTTTTCCCCACCTTGACGGAAAGCCGGGAAAATGTTACCATAACCCAAGCGCACGCTCATTATCACACGCATAGAATGAAAAGGGCGGTATGGGCTCCGAATGGGGCTTGAGCCGCGCATTTCCTTAGCGCGGCCTGATTTTTGCCGTCCGGGAGAGTGAAATGCGTGAAACGCGGAGATATTTATATGGCGCGGCTGGATCCTGTCGTCGGCAGCGAGCAGGGCGGACGGCGGCCGGTGCTGATCGTCCAGAATGACCTGGGAAACCGCCGCGCGCCTACGGTGATCGCGGTTCCGCTGACCGCCAGCCCCCGCAAGCCGCCTTTGCCGACCCATGTGCGGCTGGAAATGGGGGAGGGCGGGCTGCGCCAGCCGTCCACCGTGCTGTGCGAACAGGTGCGCACGCTGGAAAAAACAAGGCTGGATCGGCGGTTGGGAACCCTTCCGCCGGGCAGACTGGAACAGGTAGAGGAAGCGCTGCGGCATTCGCTGGATATGCGTCCCTATCCCTTGGAACAGGGAGAAAGAGAGGAACAAAACCCATGAAGGAATGGTTCACCAAAGAACGGATCACTGCCTGGGGGCAGATCTTACTGGGCTGTCTGCTGGGAGCCATGGCCTATCCGTGGTTTCTGGTGCCCAATCACATTGCCCCCGGCGGCGTGACTGGTCTGGCGACCGTGCTCAACTATCTGTTCGGCTGGCCCGTAGGCACAGCCAGCCTTTTGATGAACATCCCGCTGTTTCTGATCGGCTATCGCTCCATGGGGCGCACCTTTGCCGTGCGTTCGCTGGGCGCGACGGTGATTTTTTCCCTGCTGATCGACTTTCTGCCCCTGCAGCCCATGACCCACGATCCGCTGCTGGGTTCCCTTTTCGGCGGCGTATTGCTGGGCGTGGGTTTGGGCTTCGTTCTCAAGGGCGGCGCGACCACCGGCGGCACGGACATGGCCGCCCGGGTGATTCACCAAAGGATCCCTTATCTCTCCGTGGGCGTGATCCTGTTCATCATCGACTGTCTGGTGGTGCTGCTGGCCGGCTTCCAGATTCAGGCGGAGTACGCCCTGTACGCCTTCATCTGCCTCTATTCCTCCTCCAAACTCATCGACGTGGTGATGAACGGTCTGACCACGGAAAAGGCCTGTTTTATCAACTCCCTGCACGGGAAGGAGATCAAACAGGCTCTGATGGACGAGATCGGCCGGGGCGTGACCATGCTGGACGCCAAGGGCGGGTTCAGCGGGCAGGAGCGTCCCGTGGTGCTCTGTGTGGTCAGCGCGCAGGAGTTGGGGCGGCTGAAGAATATCGTTCATCGGATGGATCCGCAGGCGTTTGTGTTTATCAGCGACGCGCACGAGGTGCTGGGGGAAGGGTTTAAGCCGATGGAGTAAGGAAAAAGTTAAAAGAGTTGCACCGGTGGGGGAACCTGCCGGTGTTTTTTGCGCAGAAAAGAGGGAAACTTTTTGGGGTGCCTACAGGCGCACATCCCTTGCCCTGGATGGGGCCTGACGCGCCGACTACGGCGCGAAAGGTGGGGCTGCTGCCCCGAGGAGGGCAGTACTTTCTTTCGAAGCGAAAGAAAGTACCAAAGAAAGCCAGCGGCACGGCGACTACGGGAAAAAGCCCTTTATTGCCCATTTTGACGGCGGGGCTCGCAATGTCGCGCGCAATGGAGTTGGGCAGCTTTCACCAGCTCTTGGAGCGCGCTCGTGCTCGCCTTTTTCCGCCGTCAAAATAGGCGGGCCTTTTTCCCTTCGCTGCCTATCGCCGCTCGGCTCCCCCGCAGTTGGCGGTGGGCATACGCACCCCTTGCGAATTGAGATACTCCGTTTCAGCTGGAAGACTTTGCCACAATGATGAATGGGCGCTTTTTCCTGTCCGCAGTTGGCGTGGGGCAAGCTTACCCCTTGCAAAGTGGGATGCTTCGGCATAGTTTGACTGTTTTGCAGCTTAAATGAAAAAAGGCCTCTGCTTCCCCGCAGTTGGCGGCGGGCAGACTTACCCCTTGCAAGGTGGGATGCTTCGTTGTGTCTTGGGATTTTTTGCAGCGCAAAAGGCCAGCGTGAAATTAAAATCACGCTGGCCTTTGTTGCGAGCCATGAGGCCTGTCGCCGAATGGCGGTATGAACTTGCCAACCGGCAGGGAGCCGCACCAGGCCCGCGAGCCGCGAGGCCTGTCGCCGAGCGGCGGTAGCTTCACGGTCAACTGGCATGTCCCCCGAGCAGCCCCGCGCCCTATGGGCGCGGTGTGGGGTCAAGGGGCACTGCCCCTTGCGCGAGCCGTGGCACCTGTCGTGCCACGGCGGTAAAACCCCGGCCAAGCCGCATACCCCCCTACGCCCCTGCGCGCATAGCGCGCAGTCCGAAAGGGGCTCAGCCCCCCTGCAGGAGGGAGTTTGGCTCTTTGCCATCGCGGAGGACGGCGAGGAAGTAGGAGCCGTAGCGCTCCAGCTTGGCCTGACCAACGCCGGAGACCTCCAGAAATTCGTCCTCGGTCTTGGGGCGCTTCTGCACCATGTCCCGGAGGGAAGCATCAGAGAAGATCATGTAGACGGGCAGATGGAAGTGGGCGGCCAGCAGGGCGCGGAGGGTGCGGAGGTTCTCGTATTGGGCGGCTTCCCAGCCGGTGAAGGGGAGCGACTCCTGACGGCGCTTGCGTTCCTGCCGGGCTTCTTTGGCGGGCACGCCGTAGAGACGGCCCCTGCCCGTGTCTACCTCGAAGGGCAGCTCCTCGCAGACGGAACAGCTGCCGCAGTCGTCCGGCGCTTCCTCCCCAAAATAGCGCAGGAGAAAGGCCCGCAGACAGCGCTTGCTGGTGGCGTAGAAGGTCATCTGCTTCAGCCGTTCCAGATCCCGGCGCTGCAGCTCGGCCCGCTCGTCTGCGTCCAGCTCCGGGTTGTCGTCGGAATGCTCGATCATCCAACGGGCGGTGATCACGTCCTGCCCGCTGTAAAGCAGCAGACAGTCCGCCGGATCGCCGTCCCGCCCGGCACGACCCGCCTCCTGATAGTAGCTTTCCAGATCCCGGGGCATATTGTAATGAATGACAAAACGCACGTCCGCCTTGTCAATGCCCATGCCAAAAGCGTTGGTGGCCACCATGATGCGGGCACGGTCAAACTTGAAATCGTCCTGGTTGCGGCGGCGCTCCTCGTCCGTCAGCCCGGCGTGATAACGGGTGGCGGAAAAGCCGCCCTGCCGGAGACGTTCGCATACGTCCTCCACGTTTTTTCGGGTGGAGCAGTAGACGATGCCGCAGGCGTCCGGGTCGGCTTCTTCCAGATAACGGAGCAGATAGCCCGGCTTGCTGGTGGGCTTGACCGAAACGAAGCGCAGGTTGGGCCGGTCGTAGCCCGTGACCAGCGTGTAGGGATGATCCAGCTCCAAAAGGCGGATCATGTCCCGGCGTACCTGCTGGGTAGCGGTGGCTGTAAAGGCCGCCACCGGGGGCCGATGGGGCAGAGCACGGACGAAATCCGGCACCTTGAGATAGCTGGGGCGAAAGTCCTGCCCCCACTGGGAAACGCAGTGGGCTTCGTCCACCGCTAGCAGAGAAATGGGCGCATGGGTGGCAAAATCCAGAAAAGCAGGAGTCTGCAGGCGCTCGGGAGCCACGTAGATGATCTTGTACGCGCCGTTTTTCGCCCGGCGGATGGCCTCCTGCTGCTGGCCGGGGGTCAGGCTGGAATTGATGTAGGCCGCCGCCACGCCGCTTTGCTTCAGCGCCATGACCTGATCCTTCATCAGGGCGATCAGGGGGGATACCACCAGCGTGATACCCGGAAACAGCAAAGCGGGCAGCTGATAGCAGACGGATTTGCCCGCTCCCGTGGGCATCACCCCGAGAATGTCCCGTCCGCTCATCAGCGCCCGAATCAGGTCTTCCTGGCCCTCCCGAAAGGAGTCGTGGCCAAACCATTTTTTTAGGGATTCTGTTAATTCCATGGATCAGCTTTCGCGTTGCAAAAAATGCTCAGTTGTAGGTGTAGGCCAGCACCACGCCGCCCAGATTGTCCAGACTGGCCTGATAGCTGCTGGCCGGGTTGGGCACCGGCAGGGTGAAGGAGTCGCCGTCCGCCCCGGAGATACGGTAGATCTCGTACCGCAGCGCGCCGTCCTCGTAGACGGTGATGTGGGGATGGGCCATGAGGAACTCCAGATACTCCTCCAGACAGTAGTCCATGGTGCGCATAACGGCGGCATGAGCGTTGCCCACATAGCGGAACAGCAGCAGCTTGGCGCTGATGCCGGTCTTGTAGGTCTTGCTTTCCCAGTCGGAACGGGGGAAGCCGTCCACCGGGAAGCGGAAGACGATGCCGTCCTTCCAGCAGTTTTCAATGAAATACTGGCCGCGCTTGTCCTCGGAGAATTTGCCCAGCGTGTTGGCGATGGCCGCATCCCGGTTATAAAGGCCCATCTGGAACGCAAAGCCGGACTGATATTCGCTGGTGCCGGGGTAGTTGACGTCCTTCTTGGTCTGCTCGATCAGGATGTCGCCGGAATACTGGCTGCTGAGACGCTGCATGGCGTCCTCGAAAAGCTTGGTCTGCTCCTCGTTGCTGCGGTAGCCCTGACGGACGATGTAGCTGTCGTAGCCTGCTTCGGTGCAGCGGTTGATGAGGGACAGAAGCCCCTCGTAGGCGGCGGGGAAGAGCTGCACCGTGTTGTCGGTGACGGGGATCTTGTAGCCGCTGGTGGAGCCGACGCTGATCAGCCCTTCATAGCTGTAGTCGGATGGCACGCTGTGCCACGGGTTGATGAGCGCCAGCCCGCCCTGCAGCAGCTCGGAGCGGCTCATGGTGACGGTGGAGACGTTTTCCAGCCCGGTCTTGCCCTCGTCCTCCACGCGCCAGACCTTGCCGTCCAGCATCTTTTCCCACGAAGGGAGGTTCTCGTCGACGGTATCGCCGGAGATGGGATCGCTGAAAGCGCTGTTGGCGCCCGCCCGAAGCTCGTTGAGCCGGGTGTTGAACTCCACCTCGTTTTCCTCGTTCATCCGGTCGATCTGGTCGCGCTTGATGACATAATCCCGCTCCACGGCCTTGGAGCAAAGGTAGAAGATCCCTACGCCCGCCGCCACGCATATGGCGAGGATCAGAGCCACCCGGGTCAGAACCTTGTAGGGATCGCGCTTGATCTTGTGAACCTTCTTGTTGGGATTGATACGCATTTGCATTCACCTCGCTGGCAATTTGCCTTACTCGGTCAGCCGTCCGACGACCTCGTAGAGATGCTCCAATTCTTCGGAGCTGTTATAGGAAAGGGTGATCTTGCCCTTTTTCTCGTTGCCGGTCAGCACAGTCTTGAGCCCCAACGCCTGCCGCATGGTATCCTGCAGGGTGTGAAGCTCGGGGGTCAGGGGGCGGGGGACGGCGGATTTCTTCGCCGCCGGGGCTGCGGGTTCTTCCCTGGCAAGCTCTTCCAGTTTGCGCACGGAAAGGGATTCTGATACGCAGCGCCGGGCCAACGCGATCTGCTGCTCGGCAGAGTCCAGCCCCGCCAGTACCCGGGCGTGGCCCGCACTGAGTTCGCCGGACTGCACCAGCGTCAGCACCTGCTTGGGCAGGGTGAGAAGGCGCAGGGTGTTTGCGATGGCGGGACGGCTCTTGCCCAGCTTTTGGGCGGCCTGCTCCTGCGTGTAGCCGCATTCGTCCATCAGGGAACGAATGGCGGAGGCTTCTTCGATGGGGTTTAGATCCTGCCGCTGAAGGTTTTCGATCAGGGCGGCCTCCATCTGCTGCTCGTTGGTCAGGTCACGGACGATGCAGGGAACGGTGGAAAGGCCCGCCAGCCGGGAAGCGCGGTAACGCCGCTCGCCGGCTACGATGCGGTAGCGCATTCCGTCCTGCACCACCAAAATGGGGGAGAGAACGCCCGCCGAACGGATGCTTTCCGCCAGCTGTTCCAGCGCTTCCTTATCGAAATCCTTACGGGGCTGGGCGGTGTTGGGGTCGATGTCGTCAATGGCGATCTCCTGCACCACGGTTTGAAAAAGCTCGTCATTCTGGGGCAGCAGGACGTCCAGTCCCCGTCCCAATCCGGAATGCTTCATGGTTTTCACAGACTCCTTTGCGGCCGGCAATCCTTACCGATTGCGGCGGATGATCTCCTGCGCCAGCTGGCGGTAGCTTTCCGCGCCCTGACTGCGGGGATCGTAAAGATGAATGGGAACGCCGTGGCTGGGGGCTTCGCCCAGACGCACGTTGCGGGGGATGGCCACGGAAAAGACCTTATCCCGGAAATGCTTCTTGACGGATTCCACCACCTGCAGGCTCAAATTGGTGCGCCCGTCCAGCATGGTCAAAAGCACGCCCTCGATCTCCAGGGAGGGATTGAAGGTATGCTTTACCCGGCTGATGGTGTTCATCAGGCTGGATACGCCTTCCAGCGCGTAATACTCGCACTGGATGGGGATGAGCACCCGCTGGCAGGCGGTGAGGGCGTTGAGGGTAAGGAGACTTAGGGACGGCGGGCAGTCCACAAAGACGAAATCGTAATTGCGTTCCAGCCCCATGAGGACGCTCTTGAGCCGATATTCCCGCTGATCCAGATCCACCAGCTCCAGCTCGGCGCCGGCCAGACGGATGTCGGCGGGCAGCACGTCCAATCCCTTGACGGCGGTGTGCTTCAGGCAGGCGTTGACCGGCGCGCGGCCCATCAGCACCTCATAGATCGAGGTGGAACCTGCCTGCAGACCCAGACCGCTGGTGGAATTCCCCTGAGGATCCAGATCCACCAGAAGGACCTTTTTGCCCGCGTCCGCCAGACAGGCGGTCAGGTTGATGGCGGTGGTGGTTTTGCCCACGCCTCCCTTTTGGTTGGTGATCGCAATCATTTTGCCCATTTCAAGTTCCCTCGCGTCCTTTGTTCATCAGAAAACCAGAGAAATCTCCGCGTCGCCGTCCTCGCCGGTCTCGTCCAGCACATAGCTGGCGGGAGGGGCGTTCTTGGTGCTCTCTTCGTAGGCCAGCTGGGCCTTCACGTCGCCCCCCCGGGCCTCGAAATCCGCCAGCGCCGCCTGCCATTCCTCGGTGAAGGCCTCCAGCGACATGCCGGTGGAGCTGATGTAACCGGCGGCTTCCTGCCCCACATAGCGGAAGTGCCAAGGCTCGAATTTGATGCCGGTGGCTGCTTCGCCGTCCTCAGTGTAGCGGAGGATCAGGCCGAACTGGGCGCAGTTTTCCTTCATCCACTGGGCTTCGGGGGTGTATTTGAAATCCTGCGTCATATATTCCCGGGTGGCGTAGTCCCGGTTAAGGATGTCGCAGCACAGGCCGCTCTGGTGCTCGCTGGCGCCGGGCTTGTTGACATAGCCGTCGTCTACGCCGTTATTGCGGGCCAGATAGTTCTGGTAGATGGTGGCCTGCGTGCCGTACTTGCGGTAGCCGCTCTTGAGCATGAGCACCATGCCGTTGGGATAGCTGGCGGTGTGCTCTGTTTCCTCGCCCTTGGAATTAACGGTGGTGTAGGTGTATTCCTGCACCTCCAGCGCGGCGGCGAACATTTCCTCGATCGCCTTGGCGCAGGCCTCCTGCAGGTAAATGGTGGCGGAGGTGGCCCGCTTGACGCTGGTCATCTTCACCAGAGGGGAGGGCTCGAAGGTCTTATCCAGCGGGTTCTGCTCGTTGACCAGAATGAGATAGGGGGACTGCAGAGCCGTCAGCGAAACGCCGTAGGTCCAGCGGACCTCCGGCTCTTTCACCTCCGAGCCGCCCATGGCTAAGCCGTCTTCACAGAGGGCGGAAACGGGGAGCAGCATCAGGCACAGGAGACAGACCAGCAAAACGCGGCGGAAATTCCTCATGGGAGCACCTCAGTTCGTAGCATGATGAAGCAGATAATCATAAAGTTCCAGCTTCCAGCCGGAAAGATACGTTTCAAACGGAAGGCCGGAGGCGGCGATGGCCTCGGCGTTTTCCCGGCCCACATAGCGGATGTGCCACGGCTCGTAGCTGTAGCCGGTCACGTCCTCGTAGCCCTTCAGATAGCGGACGATGAACCCGAACCGCTGGCAGTTGGCGTACACCCATTGGCCTTCGGGAGTGGAGCCGAATTTTTCGGACAGGGTCGAACTGTTGCGGGTGGCCAGATCCATGGCCAGCCCCAGCTGGTGTTCGCTGGCCCCCGGACGGGCCACCAGCTTGTCGGCCTCCGTTTCGCTGCCGGTGCGTTTGGTCTTGCGGTCATAAAGCAGAGACTGCTTGGAATAGCTGCGGTAGCCGGACACGCTGGACAGCTTGACGCCCTCGGCCTGCGCCGCCTGAAACAGCTCCTCCAGTGCCGCAGCCGCGTCCTCCCGCATGCTTTGGGACATGCCGTGAACCTGCGTTTTGCGCAGGGGTTCGGGGACGTACTGCTCACTGATGACGTGCTGGCGATTGACCAGAAAAATGGTGCCGTCGATATCTTTTTCAGGCAGGGCGGCATTTTTGCTTCCGGAAAGCAGCGTTGCGCCGGTCAGGACGATGGAAAGCATTTTTCCCAGCACCACGATTCCTCACACCCTTTCCAACTGGAAACGAAAATTTTGTCTGTGCTTTCTTCGGCAGCCCCGGGAAAGAGCCACCGGGAAACAGAGACACACTATAATTATTGTATCATTTTTGTAATAATATAGCAACTATTTTCTTTCTGTTTCAAGGAGTACAGCCCCTTCCCGGAGGGCGTAATCCACATTTGCCTTTTCGGCCCGCCAGCGCAGCACCACGCCCTCGGCGGTGTGTTCCTGCGAAAGGACGCTGCCAAGGCGGCGCAGCTTGTCCGTCAGGGCGTAACGGGCGAAGGGGACCAGCAGGGAGACTTCCTCCGTGCCCGCGTCCAGCGCGTCCTCGATGGCGGTCAGCAGCTCGTCCAGCCCCTGACCCGTAGCGGCGCTGATGGGCAGCGCGCCGGGCAGCACGTCGGCGGAGGGAGAGAGCAGGTCGCATTTGTTCAGCGCGTCGATGCGGGGGGCCTCCGTAGCGCCCAGACTGTCCAGCACCTGACCCACGGTATGGCGGCGGGCCAGCAGCTGGGGGTCGGCCCCGTCGGACACCAGCACCAGCACGTCGGCCAGCCGGGCTTCTTCCAGCGTGGCGTGAAAGGCCTCCACCACCTCGTGGGGCAGCTTGCGGATAAAGCCAACGGTATCCACCAGCAGGGCTTTGGTGCCATGAGGGAGGTTCACGGGACGGCTGACGCTGTCCAGCGTGGCGAACAGCTGATCCTGCACGTATACGTCCGCGCCGGTCAGGCGGTTGAACAGGGTGGATTTGCCCGCATTGGTGTAGCCCACCAGCGCCACCACCGGCACGCCTCCCTTTTCCCGACTCTGGCGGCGGAGGGTGCGCTGCTTCTCCATTTCGTCCAGCTCTCGACGCAGGTCAGTGAGCCGCTCCCGGATGCGGCGGCGATTGACCTCCAGCTTGCTTTCGCCGGGGCCCCGGGTGCCGATGCCGCCGGCCAGACGGCTCAGCACCAGCCCCTGCCCCAGAAGGCGCTGGCTGCGGTATTTCAGCTGGGCCATTTCCACCTGCAGCTTGCCCTCCCGGGTGGAAGCACGGGCGGCGAAGATGTCCAGAATCAGGGCGGTGCGATCCACCACTTTGATGTGAAGCACTTCTTCCAGATTTTTCTGCATGACCCCGGAGAGGACTTCGTCAAAGATGACCAGATCAGCCTGAACGGCCTGACAGCGAAGGGAAAGCTCCTCGGCCTTGCCCTTGCCGATGCAGAAGGCGGTATCGGGGGAGGGGCGCTTCTGCAGCACCCGCAGCACGGTTTCGGCTCCGGCGGTCTTGGCCAGTTCCTCCAGTTCGTCCAGCGATTCCTCGCTTTCGATGCCTACCAGAACCGCCCGCTCATGATCTTTTTGCAGTTTTTCCTCCTCGGCCAGATAGGCCGCGTCGGCCTGCTGGATATGATCCAGCCAGTCCTGCTGGGGCAGACGGCGGGCGGGCAGCAGCTCCGTCAGCACATACCCGGCGGAGGCATGCTGATCCAGAAACGCGCACTGGGTGCTGGTAGGCTGGCCCTCCGCGTTCACGCCCACGGCGCATATGGCGTCAAAACGCATGGACAGAAGGGCGCTCAGGTCAACGTCGCTCAGCTGGCCCGTGGCGCTGGGGTGGGTATGGATGCAGCGAATCATGCTCAGCCGCCGCTGGCTGCGGCGCAGGCGCAGGTCGGGCAGGTCGATGGCGTCCGACCGGCCGATGAAAATATCGGCAATCTCACCGTAACGGGTGACGTACAGGGCCACCTCCCGGTTGAAGGAGGCCGACCAGCCGCACAGGGCGGACAGCACTTCCTGTGGGAGAAAAACGTCCGGCTCCAGCTGGAGGTCGTACAGGATCTTCATTTCGTCCAGAACGCTTTTGCGGATGCCCTCGATGTTTCCATGAATATCCGGCATAGAGATTCCTTTCTTTAACAAACGGAAGGGACAGGGTCAGGAGCGCAGGCGCGCCCGCAGGTCTTCGACAATGGGGGGCAGGACGGCCAGCACCCGGTCGATCTCCTCGGCGGTATTGTCCCGGCCCAGGGAAAAGCGCAGGCTGCTGCGGGCCATATCGGGCGAAAGCCCCATGGCGGACAGTACGTGACTGGGCTCCAAGCTGCCGCTGGTGCAGGCGGAACCGCTGGAACAGGCGATGCCGGCCAAGTCCAGCCGCATGAGCAGGCTTTCGCCCTCTACTCCGGGAAAGGAAAAATTCACATTTCCGGGAAGACGGAGGGTGGGATGGCCGTTCAGCCGTGCGTCAGGCACGGCGGACAGTACTCCGTGAATCAGCCGGTCGCGAAGCGTGGTAACACGGGCCGTGTATTCGGGCAGCTCGGCGGCGGCCAGCGAAAGGGCATCGCCCATGCCCACGATGCCGGGCACGTTTTCCGTTCCCGCCCGAAGCCCCCGTTCCTGCGCGCCGCCCTCGATGAGATTGTGGATGCGCGTCCCTTTGCGGATGTACAGCGCGCCCACGCCCTTGGGACCGTGGAACTTGTGGCCGGAGAGGGAAAGCAGGTCTGCGTTCCAGTCGTTCACGTCGATGGGAACGACTCCGGCGGCCTGCACTGCGTCGGTGTGGAACAGCACGCCCGCCTCCCGGGCGATCCGGCCGATCTCCCGGATGGGTTCCAGCGTGCCGACCTCGTTATTGGCGGCCATGATGGAGATCAGGGCCGTATCGTCCATCAGCGCCCGGCGAACGTCGTCCGGGGAAACCAGACCGTTTTCGTCCACCGGCAGATAGGTGACGCGAAAGCCGTCCCGTTCCAGCACGCGGCAGCTGTGCAGCACCGCGTGATGCTCGACGGCGGAGGTAATGACGTGCTTTTTGCCCGTCTCTGCTGTAGCGCAGCGGATGGCCCAGTTGTCGCTTTCGCTGCCCCCGGCGGTGAAGTAAATTTCCCGGGCCTCGGCATGAAGCGCCGTAGCCACCTGCCGCCGGGCGTTCTCCACCGCCTTGCGGGCCTCTCGCCCAGCTGCGTGAATGGAGCTGGGATTGCCCGCCCTGTCGCAGAAGAAGGGCAGCATTTTGGAAAGGACTTCCGGCCTGACCGCCGTGGTGGCGGCGTTGTCCAGATAAATGAAAGGACTCATGAGCAAAAACCTCGATTCTGATGGAAAGCCTGACGAAAATCGACAATTGCGCCCCTTATAAGACGCATGAGAACGGGAAAATGTGGCAGTGTTTTTACAAGCAGGGCAATTTTGGCAGGGAAACGGCGGCATTTGGAGGCCAAGCGGCAATTTTGCTCGACCAGACCGGCGAGCCGTGGCACTCGTTGTGCCACGGCGGTAAAACCCCGGCCAAGCCGCATGTCCCCCGAGTGCCCTGCGCGCATAGCGCGCAGTGAGGGGCGCAGGGCAAAGCCCTGCCAGACCGGCGAGCCGTGGCACTCGTTGTGCCACGGCGGTAAAACCCCGGCCAAG
>ERZ772883.2344-NODE-2344-length-12013-cov-3.425907_pt1 | contig 12013 bp, 11 predicted proteins | sample MGYA00580575_ERZ772883 | MGnify/ENA primary metagenome ERZ772883 (study PRJEB29015, sample SAMEA2737666) | human gut metagenome | biome: human gut; feature: human-associated habitat; material: faeces | place: China | collected 2012 ...
GAAAGGGCTATTCTCCCCCTTCGGGGGGAGAATAGCTTTTTGTCTACAGTCTGAATGATGAAGAAAGGTTTCTCTGCCGAAACGAAAAATCCTGTTTGCCTCGGCGCTATTGCAGGATTTTTATCTCCGCGTTCACGCGGACGGGGCGGGACTTGTATTGCGCCGCCCAGCCGGAGCGCTCCCACGCGGGGATATCGGGATAGCGGCGGATCTGAATGCGGCCAAAGCCGACCGCGTCGCAGGAGGCGGCCTGGAGCTTGTGCAGCACGCTGACGCAGTCCTGCGCGAGCGAGGCGGCGATTTCCTCCCCGGTGCGCTGCTGCTGTCCGGCGGAGAGGGTGAGCGTCAGGCGCAGGGTGACGAAGAGCGTGCCGTCCGGGTCGATCCGGCGCTTGACGCGGGTTTGCAGCCGGGTTTTATACTGCGCGCCGTCGATGACGGAAACGCGCTTGCTGGCCTTGCCCGTCATCAGGCAGAGCAGGCTGACCTCGTTGCCTGTGAGCGTACCGGTCATGCGCGGGCCGGAAAACAGCGCCGCGCCCATGTATTCGTTTGGCGCGGGGGCGGTTCGGGGCAGATGGCCGGGCAGGCGGTCGAGGTCGGATTTGCTTTGCAGCAGGAGGGTGTTTTGAAAGTCGTTCCCGGCGGCGTAGACGGCCGCCGCGTCGGCCGTGCCGGATTCCATTGCGGCGATGACGGCGGAGAGGCTCGGACTGGGCGGAATGACGTCGAGCTGTTCGTAGTGCTCAAAGAGTACCTCGAGGGATTTGGACAGGCGCAGGCCGAGCACGGCACGCTGCCTGCGGATGAAATCGCCCGCCTGATCCGGCGTGACGACGACGACGGCCTCGCCGTTGGCGCGGTAAATCGCGCGGATCTCCTTGAGGATGGAGAGCGTGGCGTCCGTTTCGGCGAGGGTCTGGCTGACGACGATCTCCCGAAGCTGGGAAAGGTTGACCGTGCGCGGCGTGGTCGCGCCCAGCAGCCTCAGCGCGCGCAGGCAGCTCGGCGCGGTGGCGCTGAGCACGATATAGCCCGGTTCGGTCTTTTCAAGCCCGGCTTCCGCATCGGATGCGCTCTCTCCGCCCGACGCGCCCGATGCGCCGTCCTCCGCGCCGGAAAGCGCCTTGACGGTGACGGTCAGGTTGCCCTCCGGCGCGGCGTCCACCGCCATGGCGATGACGAACAGCCCGCTTTCGATTTCCTGCCCGCCGGTGCAGCCGCTCAGCAGCAGGAGAAGCATGAGCAGCATCAGCCCGAATTTTTTCAAAGGACGGTCACCTCCTTGGGGATCAATCTTACTTTCGCCCCCTCCGCCTCCCTCATCGAGGGAGGTGGCACGCCGCAGGCGTGACGGAAGGAGTGCGCGTTCACCTCTTCACAAACGACCAAACGAGCAGAATCCCTTCGGGAAGCAGCAGCAGCGGCGATGCGCACAGCAGCACGTCCATGCCGAAAAACGCGGCAGCCAGCAGCAGTCCCAGCGCCCCCAGCGCGCAGAGCCACAGGCTGAACGGCCGAATTCTGACAAAGGCGCGCCCGAGCGCCTGCGCGGCGGCGCAGAGCGTGGAAACCGCGCCGATCAGCAGGGCGAAGAGCTGGGCGAGCGTCAGCAGCGCCTGCACCAAGCCCTCGCGCGGGCGCGTGCTGGAGAGAATCGTCATCCTTGCGCCCCAAACGTGCTGATCGCGCAGGAGCTCATAGGGGTTGCATAGGGACAGCGCGGCCAGCGTCAGCACGCCGAACAGGCCGCCGAGAATGACGCGCAACGCGAAGAAACCGGCCTTCGGCACGGGCGCGGGCGTTTCAAGCTCCTGCGGCGGCAGAAAGAGCATCAGCGCGGGCGAACCGGCGGAAAGGCCGAGCAGCGCGGCCAGCAGCAGCGGCCGAACGCCTGCGCCGAGGAGCGGAAAAAGCCCCGCCGCCGAGGCGGAAGAGAGCGAGAACCCTGCGAACACGACCAACGCGATGGGCAAAAGCAGCCGGAGCGCGAAGGCCACGCGGCACACGCCCGTACCGCCGGGGCGCGCGGCAAGCAGGCCAAAGCCCAGCGTCAGCATCAGGCAGGTTAGCAGATGGCCGTTGGGCAGGAGCGTTTGCTGGGCGAGCGTCGCGCCCGCGCCGAGCAGCAGCGCGCCGCAGACGAGCAGCGAAAGCGCGAGCACCGCGCAGAAGGCGCTTCCCGGCGCTTTGGAGAGCCGTCTGGGCGCGGCAAGGCCGACGATCCCGCCCAGCAGCAGCGCGGGTACGGCGGCACAATACGCGGCGTTGAGCGCAAGCGGCACCAGCAGCCCCGTGCCGACGGCAAAAATCTGCGCGCCGCAGGCGACGCCCGCCGCGCAGGCTCGCGCGCGGTAAGCGGCGCGGACGCGCTGCTCAATCCTTTCGTCCTGCAAAAAAAGCCCTCGCTTTCTGCCGCCACAGCGGGAAACGAATCAGCAGATCCGGGTTTCCGGGCCGCCTCGGGGTGAGCGGCGCGGTCAGCGGCGAACCGACGGAGCGCATCGCGCAGGCGGCGCAGAGCAGCGCAAGCCCCAGCAGCGCCATCAGATACAGGCCGCCGAGCGCGCCCGCCGTCAGAAACAAAAGCTGAATGATCTTCATGCCCACGCTCAGCGCGTAATTGGGGATGCAGAAGCCGCCCAGCCCGCTGGCCGCGACGACGATCAGCAGCAGCGGGCTGACGATATCCGCGCCGACGGCGCTCTGCCCTAAAATCAGGCCGGAGACGATGCCCAGCGCGTTGCCCATCGCGCCCGGCGCGCGCAGGCCGGCCTCGCTGACGAGATCGAACGCCAACGTCATCAGCAGCGCCTCCAGAAAGATCGGCGCGGGCACGCGGGAGCTGGTTTCGTAGACGCTGGCCAGCAGAATCGGCGAAATCAGCTCGGTGTGAAACCGGAGAACGGCGATGTACGCCCCCGGCAGAAACAGGTGGATCAGCATGCCGATGAACCGCACGATGCGCAGAAACGTGCCGTACTGCCAGCGCATGGAGGCGTCATCCGGCGTGTGGAGCTGGTGCCAGAGGGTCGAGGGCGCGCCCAGCGCCAGCGGCGAGCCATCCGTCAGCACGACAATCTGCCCCTCCGCCAGAAACGACGCAGCCCTGTCCGGCCGCTCGGTGGCGACGCATTGCGGAATCAGCGCCATGGGGTGATCCTCGATGATCTGCCCGATTTCGCCCGCCGACAGCGCGAAATCGCTCTGGCAGGCCGCCAGACGGCGGCGGACGCGCGCGAGCATGGCCTCGTCCGCCGTGCCGCGCAGATACAGCAGCGCGCACCGGGTTTTCATTGCGCCGCCGACGCTGAGGAATTCCGTCATCAGCTCCTCGCGCTGCACGATGCGCCGAAGCAGCGTGATGTTTGTGCGGATGGATTCGCCGAAACTTTCGTGCGGCCCGAGGACGACCTGTTCCGCCTCCGGCCTGCCGACGGCGCGCTTTTCAAACCCGCGCGTGTCCATCACGCAGGCGGCCGGGCAGCCGTCGCAGAGCAGCACGCTCTGGCCGGAGAGCGCGTCGGCAATCAGCTCGTCAAAGCGCGATTTGGTTTCCGTCGGCAGGACGGAGACGGCGTTTTCCATCAGATAGCCGACGCGTGCCTCGGGCGGAACGTCCGCCCCCGCGCCGTGCGGCAGCGCCATGCACGGCTTGAGGATGTTTTCGTCGATTTCGCGCGTGTCGGTCATGCCGTCGATGGTCACCAGCGCGGAAAAAAACGCGCCGGAGCGGAAACGGCGGATGATGACGTCCGCGTTATCCGACGCGCGGAAGCGGTCGCGAAAAACCCGGACGTCGCCGGATAAATCGCCGCTGAGCGAAATGGGGTCGTCCTCCATGAAAGCGCCTCCTTCCGGGCGGAATACGCCGTTAGGATAACCGGAAACGCGGCGCGTCATGCAGGGCGGATTCATCGGACGACTTGTCAAAATTGAACGATAGGAAAACAAAATAACAAACAATTCTGCGTGTCGGCTATGGTTTTTACAAAGAAGCTGTGTTATACTGGTAGCGAGAAGATGTTGGAACCCATCAATAAGGAGGACATACCTATGCAGCTTACCGTTCGCCAGCCTTCCGCTTCGGAAGACGCCAAGCATTATACGACAGAGCGCCTGCGCGGCGAATACCTCATCGAGACCGTGTTCGCGCCGGACGACGCGATTTTGACGTATTCCCACTTTGACCGCATCATCGCCGGCGGCGTGATGCCCGTCAGCAAGAGCGTGGAGCTGGTCGGCTGCAAGGAGCTGGCCTCCGATACGTTCCTTCAGCGCCGCGAGATGGGCGTCATCAACATCGGCGGCAAGGGCAAGATCGCCGTGGACGGCGTTGAGTACGACCTCAAGCAGTACGACGGCCTGTATGTCGGCATGGGCGCGAAGACGCTGAGCTTCACCAGCGACGATCCCGCCGACCCGGCCAAGTTCTACATCAACACCTGCCCCGCGCACAAGACCTACCCGACCGTCAAGATCGACATCGACAAGGCCAACAAGCGCCCGCTGGGCAGCGTGGAGACCTGCAACAAGCGCGTCATCAACCAGTACATCCATCCGGCGGTCATGCAGAGCTGCCAGCTGTGCATGGGCATGACCCAGCTTGCGCCGGGCAGCAACTGGAATTCCATGCCCTGCCACACGCATGAGCGCCGCATGGAGGTCTATTTCTACTTCGATCTCAAGGATAACAACGTCGTCTTCCACATGATGGGCGAGCCGACCGAGACCCGCCACCTGCTGATGCACAACGAGCAGGCCGTCATCTCCCCGTCCTGGTCGATTCACACCGGCGTGGGCACGAGCAACTATACCTTCATCTGGGGCATGTGCGGCGAGAATCAGGAATTTGACGACATGGACAACATCGACCCGATCGACCTGCGCTGACGCGCGCCGGGGGTCAAGCTAAAAAACGGCCAATCACACGGCTGCCGCCTTTTTGAAAAAAAGGCGGGTCGTGCGGAAATATACAGAAGGAGGCTTCTTTCCAATGAACGAGTTTATGAAGAATTTCAGCCTGGAGGGCAAGATTGCTTTCGTCACCGGCGCGTCCTACGGCATCGGCTTCGCGATTGCCAACGCGCTGTCCGCGGCGGGCGCGACCATCGTTTTCAACGATATCAATCAGGATCTGGTCAACAAGGGTCTGGCTGCCTACGAGGAGAAGGGCATCAAGGCGCACGGCTATGTCTGCGACGTGACCGATGAGGAAGCGGTGCAGAAGACCGTCGCCCAGATTCGCGAGGAAGTCGGCGTGATCGACATTCTGGTCAACAACGCCGGCATCATCAAGCGCATCCCGATGCTCGAAATGAGCGCGGCCGATTTCCGCAAGGTGATCGACGTTGACCTCAACGCGCCGTTCATCGTCTCCAAGGCCTGCATTCCGGGCATGATCGAGAAGGGCCACGGCAAGATCATCAACATCTGCTCCATGATGAGCGAGCTGGGCCGCGAGACGGTTTCCGCTTACGCGGCGGCGAAAGGCGGCCTGAAGATGCTGACCCGCAACATCTGCTCCGAGTACGGCGAGGTCAACATCCAGTGCAACGGCATTGGACCGGGCTACATCGAGACCCCGCAGACCGCGCCGCTGCGCGAGCGTCAGGCGGACGGCAGCCGTCATCCGTTCGACCAGTTTATCATCTCCAAGACTCCGGCCGCGCGCTGGGGCAAGACCGAGGATCTGCAGGGACCGGCGGTGTTCCTCGCTTCCGATGCGTCCAACTTCGTCAACGGCCACATCCTCTATGTGGACGGCGGCATTCTGGCTTACATCGGCAAGCAGCCGTAACAGACGAAAGCGGATTTCATAAGAATAAAAGAAGCCGAGCTTCCTCGAAAATGAGGGGCTCGGCTTTTTGCGTTATCCCATATGTTCCAGCAGTTTTTGAAATTCGGAGATCAAAATCTGCGCCAGATTGGACAGGTGCGTCCCCTGCGCGTAGACGGCCGCATAGCATCGGGTTGAATCAATGCCGGCGATATGGTAAAAATTGGGTTCGCACAGGTGCTTGTGAATCAGCACTTTGGGCAGAAAACCGACGCCGATGCCCTGCGCAACCAGCATGCAGACCGTTTCCCAGCTGGTCGATTCATAGATGATCTGCGGCGAGAGGGAGAAATGGCGAAGGATTTTCCGGCTCATTTTGGAAAATTTGAGCGAAGGAACGAGATCGACAAAGGGTTCGCCGCAGAGCTGACGGATATCCAGATAGGATCGTCCGGCGGAAGGGATGACCATGGCGTTGATGCTGTGCGTCGGCGGCACGGCGATCATGATTTCTTCCATGTAAATCGGGCGATAGGTCAGCCCTTCGCGCATCGGTTCGGCGGGGATAAAGCACAGGTCGAGCGTTCCGTCGAGCACCTGCTGTTCAAGCTCGGTGGAGGTTTGTTCCACAATGCTCAAATGAACGTTGGGATGGTGTTCGCGGTAATAGGGAAGAAGCAGCGGAAGATAGTATTTGCTGTAAAACGGCGAGATGCCGAAACGGAGGGTTTCTTTGTGCGTTTGGGTCAGGCTGTTGACCTGCCCCAGCATTTCCTGCCGGGCGTTCAGCAGGGCGCGGCCATCGCGAACCAGAATTTCCGCGGCCGTTGTGGGGATCATGGCGGAGCCGGCCCGTTCAAAGAGCGTCGTGCCAAGCTCCTGCTCCAGCTTGGCGAGGTATTGGCTGAGCGCGGGCTGGCTGATGAACAGGGATTTTGCCGCCTGTGAAATGGTTTTGGCTTCATAAATAGCGCAGACATATTCAATGCCTTTGAAATCCATCCATCAGAACTCCTTTCCAACCTTATCTATAAGATGATCTTATATGTCTATTCTACCTTCATATTTGACAATGCGCAAGACCTATGCCATAATAAAGATGAAAAAAGAAAAACCGATCGGTGCAGTCAGACGATTTCTGACGAACGGAGGATCAGATGATGAAAGCAGGAATAAAGCGGCAGCTGAAACAGGAAATCAGGGGCGTGATGTGGACGCTACCGGCACTGGTTTTCCTGGTTTTGTTTACGATTTATCCTATGTTTAACGCGATTATAACAAGTTTTTATAATTGGAACCTGACGGGCCGAAAAAAGTACATTGGTTTTTATAATTATCAAAAGCTGTTTGGCAACGCGGAGGTTTACGACACCATCTGGCGGACGGTGCAGTATGCGCTGATCATCCTGCCCGTCACGCTCATCTTCGGTTTTATTCTGGCGCTGCTGCTGAAACGGTCGAGCAAGCTGAACGTGGTTTTCCGCACGATGCTCTTTACGCCGCGCGTGTCGAGCATGGTGGCTATTTCCGTGGTGTGGCTGTACATCTACAATCCGCAGTATGGCCTGCTCAACAGCGTGCTGGGCCTGGTCGGCATTCCGCCGGTTCGCTGGATCAACGATCCTGCAACGGCGCTCCCATCCATCGCGGCCATTGCCATCTGGCGCATGCTGGGTTACAGCACGGTGGTCTATCTGGGCGGCATTCAAAACATTTCGGAGGACGTGCTGGAGGCGGCGACGATTGACGGCGCCAACGCGGTGCAGACCGTTTGGCACATCACCATCCCGCTGGTTTCGCCGACAACGTTCATGCTGCTGATTCTCAATTCCATCGAAGTGCTGAAAATGTTTACGACAATCAACGTCATGACGGACGGCGGGCCGGCCAAGTCCACACAGAATTTGGTCGTGATGCTGTATGAATATGCCTTCCGCCGATATCAGCTCGGCTACGCAAGCACCATTGCCGTGCTGCTGTTTGTGCTGATTCTGGCCATCAACCTGGTTCAGATGACCTTTGAGCGCTTCGTGAACTACGATTCATAAGGAGGTGGGGCACAGTGAAATTCGGCAAATGGTTCAGGGTTTGGGACGGAATCCGCATCGCCGTTCTGGCGATTGTGTCGGCGGTTGTGGTCTTTCCGTTTTTCTGGATGGTGCTCTGCTCGTTTAAATCCGCCTCCGAGGTGCTGAACAAAAATGTGTTTTGGCCAACGACCTGGCACCCGGAAAACTATGTGCTGGCCTGGCAGAGCGCGCGGTTTGACATCTATTTCGCCAACAGCTTTCTGATGGCTGTTGTCTCGGTGCTGGCGCAGATTTTGACCGGCTCCATGGCGGCTTATGCCTTTGCCAAGCTCAAATTCAAGTTGAGCAAACCGCTTTTCTTCGTCTTTCTCTGCTCCATGATGATTCCGCAGGAAGCGACGATCATTTCAAACTATCTGACGATCTCGGCCTGGGGCCTGATGGATACGTTTTTCGCCGTCGTCTGCACGTCGGTGGTGAGCGTCTTCGGCGTTTTTCTGCTGAGGCAGTTCTATATGACGATTCCGGATGTGCTGATGGAAGCGGCCACAATCGACGGCGCGAGCGAGGTGCAGGTGTTCACGCGCATTGTTCTGCCGCTGGGCAAGAGCGCCATGGCGACCATCGCGATCATCGGCTTTATCGGCAGCTGGAACAGCTATCTCTGGCCGCTGATCATCACCAACAGCATGGAGCTGCGCACCGTGCAGACGGGTCTGCGGGCCATGATGATGATGGAAGACGGCGTGGAATGGAACCGCCTGATGGCGATGTCCACCATGGTCACGGTGCCGACGCTGGTGCTGTTTGTGGCGCTGCAAAAGTATTTTGTGCAGGGCATTACCAAGGTGGGACTCAAATAAAAAAACGGATCTTCGGCATGCGTATGCCTGAGAAAATAAAAAGGAGGACGAATTCCATGAAGAAAGTTTGGTCGGTTGCTTTGGCAGTCTGTATGCTGCTGGCGCTCTGTGTCACGGCTTTGGCAGACGACACGCTCACGCTGGATTTCTGGGTGCGCACGAGCGACGATTTCTCCGCTGAAATCGAGGCGTTTGAAGCGGCCAACCCCGGTATCAAGATCAATCAGGTTCAGGTCGGCGGCAACTATGATGATCTGGTGGCGAAATACAACGCGGCGATTGCGGCGGATAACCTGCCGCATGTGGGCCTGGTCGGCCAGCGGCACGGCATTCCGCAGTTCTATGACGCGGGCAAGCTGATTCCGATTGAAAACTACATGACGGCTGAGGAACAGGCTGACGTCATCGACGGTTTCTGGGTGCGCTATACCTATCAGGGAATCCGTCTGGCTGTGCCGTTCCAGAGCAGCATGCCGATGATGTATTACAACCAGACCATGCTGGAGGAGCTGGGGCTGGAAGTGCCGAAGACCTTCACCGAGATGATCGAAACGGCGAGGAAGGCCGTCAAGGACACGGATAACGATGGCGCGACAGATATTTACGGCTTCAACATGGCGTCGGATATGCCGTGGTATATTCAGCCGCTGGTCTGGTGCTTCGGCGGAAAGATCATCGATGAAGACGGCAATGTGACGATCAACACGCCCGAAATGCAGCAGGTGCTCACCCTGTTCGGCGATATGGTTCGGGATGGCGTGATGCCGGCCAACCAGCACGGAACGGCGCAGACGGACTTCACCAACGGTACGCTGCTGTTCTATTTCACCTCCTGTGCGTCCAAGAGCAGCATCCAGAGCGCCGTGGGCGACAATTTCCAATATAATATGGCGTTCTTCCCTTCCGAGAAGGAGCTGAATGTCTGCATCGGCGGCAACGGTCTGGCAATCTTCGCTTCCGATGACGCGCATCAGGAAGCGGCCGCGAAGTTTATCAAGTTCATGATTTCGCCTGAAGCCATCAGCCAGAGCACGCTGGAGCGCGGCTATATGCCGTTCACCCATGCGCAGTTTGACAGCGAGTTGATTCAGAGCCGCATGGAAGACCCGATCTGGAAGGTGGTCTTGGATCAGGTGGAATATATCAAGGGCCAGAACATTCATCCTGCGGATTCTACCATTTGGAACGAGCTGACCGCGCTGCTTTCCGAGCTGGAAGCGAATCCGGATATGGATATCAACGCGGCGCTGGATGCCATTCAGGCAGAGGTGGATGAATTCATGATGCTGTATTAAAAAGCATCGGCCTGCGGTGCTTACGCACCGCAGGCCCTTTTTAACCAAGGAGGAGGTAGCATGTCGATAGTCAATTATGCACATCGCGGCGCCAGCGAATATTATCCGGAAAACACCCTGTGGTCGTTCTATGCGGGGCTGGAAATGGGCGCGGACGGCATTGAAACGGATATTCAGCGCACGTCGGACGGCGTGCTGGTGCTACATCACGATGATAAGCTGGAGCGGGTTGCGGGCGAAAAAGGCGCCATTCGGGATTATACCTACGCGCAGCTCGCGGCGATGGACTTTGGCCGGTTTAAGGATCAGCGTTTTGAAGGAGAGCGCATCGTGACGCTGGAAACCTTTTTGACGCACTTTGGAAATCATCATCTGCATCTTGCGCTTGAGATCAAGCAGTTTGGCGTGGAGGAGCAGACGCTGGCGTGCATCGCGGCCCACGGATGCCGCGCATCGGTGACGCTGACCTCGTTCATTTGGGAAAGCATGGAGCGGGTGCGCCGGCTGGACGCGCAGATTGCCGCCGGATTTTTGACGGAGAGAATCACGGACGAGATGCTGGAAAAGCTGGAAAAACATGAAATTTGGCAGATTTGTCCGCGGGTCGATCTGACGAATGAGGCGGATATGCGGCTTGCGCGCGAGCGCGGGTTTTCCGTCCGCTTCTGGGGCGTCAAAAATGAAGAACTGATGCGCCGTGCGCTGGCGCTTGGCGGGGATGGAATGACGGTCAATTTCCCGGATAAGCTGACGGCGGCGCTGAAAAGCGAAGCGAACCCATGAAGACTGAAACAGGGGCTGCCCGGTTGATCGGACAGCCCCTGTCTGCCGCTTATCCCAGCGCCACATCCAGAACCATCATCAGCCCAAAGCCCAGCGCGAAGCAGATGGTGCCGATGTTGGAATGCCTGCCCTGCGACATTTCGGGAATCAGCTCCTCCACAACGACGTAGAGCATCGCGCCCGCGGCGAAGCTGAGCAGATAGGGCAGGGCGGGAACAATCAGCCGCGCGGCCAGAATCGTCAGCACGGCGCCGATGGGCTCCACCACGCCGGAGAGCGTGCCGCCGGCAAATGCGCGCCCCTTGCCCATGCCCTCCGCGTGGAGCGGCATGGAGATGATCGCGCCCTCCGGAAAATTCTGAATCGCAATGCCCAGCGACAGCGCCAGCGCGCCCGCCGCCGTGATCTGCGCCTGCCCGGAGAGATAACCCGCGTAGACCACGCCGACGGCCATACCCTCCGGGATGTTGTGCAGGGTGACGGCGAGCACCATCATGGTTGTGCGCGCCAGACGGCTTTTCGGGCCTTCCGCTTCGTCGCTGTTCCGGTGCAGATGGGGAATGATGTGGTCGAGCAGCAGCAGAAACAGCATGCCGATGAAGAAGCCCGTCATGGCAGGCACAAATGACAATCTGCCCATGGTGGCGGATTGATCGATGGCCGGAATCAGCAGACTCCAGACCGAAGCGGCGACCATCACGCCCGCGGCAAAGCCGGTCAGTGAGCGCTGAATCGTGTCGCCGAGCGTTTTTTTCATGAAAAAGACGCAGGCCGCGCCGAGCGTTGTGCCCAGAAACGGAATCAAAATGCCATAAAATGCTTCCTGCATAGAGCCCTCCTGAAAGTTTGTTAGTTAAAACTAATTAATGATTGTATTGTACATCATCAAGGCGAAAACGTCAATTCCTGTGGGATGAAGAAAGACGCAGCCGATGCGCGAAAAGCAAAGAAAAAAGCCATCCCTCTTCGGGTGGAGCGGATAGCTGAAAAATCAGGCGATAAACAGGTTTTCTTCTTTGCGGGGATGCAGATAATCGTCAAAGGTCAGGATATACTGCGTGGTATGCGTGCGTTCCCGCACAAAGGAAAAGCCGCTGTTCGTGAACAGGTTATGGGAACGGGTGTTGCCGTGCTTGATATGGACGAGGATGCGTTCCTTTCGCATTTCCAGAAAGATTTCCCTGAGCGCTGCTTGCAGAGCTTTTTTGCTTTATAGGAAATTGCAAAAGAAGAGCGGATGTGATAAAATAGGAGATGAAAACA
>ERZ772883.2346-NODE-2346-length-11998-cov-2.756678_pt1 | contig 11998 bp, 10 predicted proteins | sample MGYA00580575_ERZ772883 | MGnify/ENA primary metagenome ERZ772883 (study PRJEB29015, sample SAMEA2737666) | human gut metagenome | biome: human gut; feature: human-associated habitat; material: faeces | place: China | collected 2012 ...
GGTTCTACACCCTGTTGGAATTCGACGCCGAACCTTCTGTCATCGCTAAATTGGAAATCCAATTCCGTCGTGACGAACGTGTAATCCGTTTCTTGACATTCAGAATGGATAAATTTGCAGCCGAATACGCAGCAAAGAGAAGAAGTGTTAAATCGTCTAACAAAGAAGAAGTAAAGGAGAACTAAAAAATGGCACAAGCACAATCTGAAATCAGATATTTGACCCCTCCCTCGGTCGACATCAAAAAGAAAAAATACTGCCGTTTCAAGAAAAACGGTATCAAATATATCGATTACAAAGATCCCGAATTCCTAAAAAAATTCTTGAACGAACAAGGTAAGATCCTGCCCCGTCGTATCACAGGAACTTCGTTGAAATTTCAACGTCGTATTGCACAAGCTGTGAAAAGAGCCCGTCACTTGGCGCTGCTCCCTTATGTAACTGATATGATGAAATAATTAAACGAAGGAGGAATTTAGCATGCAAGTAATATTGAAAGAAGATGTCGCTAACCTCGGTTACAAAGACGATGTCGTTACAGTGAAAAGCGGATATGGTCGCAACTACCTTATCCCGCAAGGAAAAGCAGTGATCGCTTCTCCTTCTGCATTGAAAGTTCGCGAAGAAGATTTGAAACAACGCGCTCACAAGCTCGAAAAGATCAAAGCCGATGCTTTGGCTTTGGCTGCCGCTCTCGAAGGCGTGTCTCTTACCATCGGTGCTAAAACTAGCTCGACCGGTACGATCTTCGGTTCTGTAAACAACATTCAGATTGCCGAAGCACTCGAAAAATTGGGACATATCGTAGACCGCAAACAAATCGTTATTAAAGATACGGTTAAAGAAGTGGGTAACTACAAAGCTATCGTGAAACTTCACAAAGAAGTCAGCGTAGAAATCCCCTTCGAAGTCGTTGCCGAATAATCATCGAAACTTCTTATAGTAAGAACGCCCGATTTTGTCGGGCGTTCTTCTTTTTAAATTCCCACTTATTTATCAACACGACACGTTTTGTCGTTCTGCATCATTATATTTGCACAAGAAGCAAAAACAAACAGATATGGCAAAACTCAGTCAAATACGACGCTTGGCGATACTCATCAACAAACTATCGGCAGTTCGATACGTCCCGACAGACGCACTCGTCGCACACGTAGAGAATACCCTCGCCCTATACGACAACAAAGATTCGAACTATTCGCAACGAACCATGCAGCGCGATTTCGGACTTATCGACGAAATGTTCGGCATAGTCATTCGTAACGACAAATCACGAGGATACTACATTGCCGAACTCGACAAGATGACCGACAACTACAAAGAACTACTGCTCAACTTCGAACTGCTCAGTTCTATCAATACCGACAGTGTTTTGCAAAAATACGTCCTCGCCGAGCATCGCCAGAACGCCATACGGCACGAACTCATCGCTCCCCTCCTAAAAGCGATACGAAAAAGGAATCCCATTGAATTTGACTACACCTTAGTACGCCATAACGGAAAAATCGTTCACAAACGGCTCATGCCCCATTTCTTGAAAGAATCGCAATACCGATGGTATCTCATCGGCTACGACACCGACAGCAAACTGAAATCGTTCGGAGTGGACCGTATCTCGGCGATAAATATTCTCGAAGATACACAATTTCTCCGTGACGAACACATAGATATCCCCTCCCTCTTTCGGGAAAGTTACGGGATATGGAACAATCCCGAAGACCCGGTCGAGGATATCATACTCAAATACGACTCGGTCGATGGAGCTTTCGTGAAAACACTACCCCTGCATCACTCGCAACAACTACTCTCCGAAGACGAAACAGGTATCACCGTCAAACTGCGATTGCGCATTACCAACGACTTCGTCATGGAACTGCTTTCCCGCAGCCGATCGGTCGAGGTAATCGCGCCACACACCTTGCGCACTCGCCTATACGATACGCTGCGACAAGCCGCCGAACGAAACAAACCTATTGAAACAGAGTGCAACTAAGTACTGAAAATCATTAACGATACGAATAAAATACCGAATAAAATACAATACCCCAAGACTTGTTATTACAAATCACCCAGACATTCTACACTAAAATTATCGTTATGGGAAATATCGAAAAAATCATACAGGCAATAGATATTCAGCTTATACAAAAAAACAAGCCTTATATGCTTTTAGCGGAAGCTAATCGTTTACTTACCTTTACCCGTTTAATCGCTGATAACAAAGCCTTGAAAAAAATAGTAGAATCAGGACTGATTCCTCACGCCTATCAAACGCAAAAATCTCCAAAACAATGGAAAATCCCTTTATCAGAAAAAGGGAAGGCGGAAAAAGAAAAATTGGATAGACAGAATAAACAAAGAGCGAAGGAAAACCAACATACAATCCAAACACAAATCTCAGACCAACCAACTCTTTGTTGCCCGTTTTGTGGATATACTGGTATAATTCCGGAACAGTTTCGTTCGGAGCCATGCTTAATATGTCCAAAATACCAAGCAAGAAATGGATTTGGAGGAATGAACAACGAAAATCAAATATTTTATCTCGATGAAAACGAGAATCTAATAGGATATATGAATTATTAAAACAAACTTAACTACAAATATCATGAAACAAATTAAATGATATATCTATGAAATTCAACACTATCGATGATTTGAAAGCCTCCGGTTTCGAGGGATTCATTCCAGTGGCTCAACTGCAAACCGACAGTACGGCAATACCCCGAACAGCAGGAGTGTATATGGTTGTCTATACAGGGGAAAATATACCCGAGTTTCTCCCCTGCGGTACAGGAGGATTCTTTAAAGGGAAAGACCCCAATGTGTCGATAACCGAGTTGGAAACCAACTGGGTAAAAAATACTTGTGTGGTCTACATCGGAAAAGCCGGAACAACCCTCCGAAAACGATTAAATCAATATCTGAAATTCGGGAATAGACAAAATATAGGGCACTGGGGCGGCCGATACATTTGGCAAATAAAAAATTCCGGCAATTTGCTGTTGTGCTGGAAACCTACTCCCGACGAAGATCCCGAAACGGTCGAAACCGCACTCATCGCCCGATTCAAAGAACAGCGCGGGGGACACAGACCATTCGCCAATCTCAAAGATTAAAGGCAGAGGGGATCTCTATGTAGAGTCAAGGCAGAAGTTCTATTTTGCCTTGATTCCCATTTTTAGACAAATTACATACTTGCAATATGAAAAAATCTCATTACTACGACATTGCCGAGTATTGTGGAGACGAACTATATTGACGATCGTTTCACAAATCCAGTGGTATCCGGCACAGACGACACAGCAGTATCTCTTCTCGCCCGATAGGGTAACAGTTCTTGCAGCCTCTGTTCCAACTGTGTCACCGTCAGGTTGCGGGAATCGATGGACCCATCGGGGGCGATAAGCATAAAATTGGGAACCGACACCAGAGCATATCGGGTTTCGATTACATCGGGTTCCGCAGCCGCACAGTGATGTGAAGGCAGTCCCAAAGTTCTCACTTTTTCCCGCCATATATCCCGTTTTTTATCCAACGAAACAGACAAAAAGGTCGCGCCCCGATAACCATACGCCCGATACAGTTCTCCGAATTTCGTCATATCCCGGCAAGAAGGCTCGCTATCCGAACGCCAAAAGCCAATAGCCGTATATCTCGCATATCCTATATATCCCGACAGATTCTCTTTCCGTCCCGAATACTCTATCAATGGAACATCTACATACGGATTTCCCGGCTCGACTTTATCGGCATTACGCAAGCGCAAAGAAATATCGGACAATATCTGCGCATTCTTGCTTCGCCCACCGAATCCCGACAAAAGGCTTCGCAACTCATCTTCATCGAAACGGCTTTGCATCTGTTCCAGCACCCATATCGCAGCCGGTGAATAATGATTCCGTCGAATAAACCGGTAGGCCAGCTTCTCCTCTTGGCTGCTCAAACGAAAATCCTCATCGCACATCGATTGTTCCAAACCGGCATCCATCATACGCTTCTCCACCTGTTCGACGTAATGGCTATGCAAACAACGGCGTAAAGAATCGAGGCGATACGCCTCCCGTTTATATTCCTCGAATATGTTATTCTGCTCCGTCCCTGCGACACTCGAATACGAAGTATCCATCACCGCCTCCATCGCTCCATTTTCCAACACAAATAACACGGGCACAGCCAAAGAATCGAGATAACGGTTAAACCGCAGATAAGCCATAATCGGTTCCTCCTGTACTCCGTGAAAAGAAAAAACTCCGCCATCGACTATCGCACTGTCCAAATTCACCAATTCATCTCCGTTACTATGAGACAAATAAACGACATTCCCGTCAGTCAGCGAGTTAACCACTTTTCCTGTAATCACGTATGACGAATCCGTTCTATCCTGACAACCGGCGAGCAATAGCAGAAAAAATATCCAATGATATACCTTATTCATACTCTATACTTTGTAACTACAAAGATAGCGAAAGGTGAGAGCAGAGACAAACGGAAACCCCATTTCCGATTTGGCTATACCGAACCGCATCCTATCTTCGTACTCACAAAGATAAAGAAGTTTTCAGGAACCATCTCAAATCTTAACTCATTCATCTCGGCAGCAATCGGCTTTTTTTGTAGTTTTGCTTAAAGAACAAAAACGACCGGAATCATGAAATTTATAGGAGCCCACGTAAGTGCTGCGGGCGGTGTAGAAAACGCTCCGGTAAACGCACATGCCATAGGGGCCAAAGCCTTCGCCTTGTTCACAAAAAATCAAAGGCAATGGCAATCGCCTCCGTTATCGGACAAAAGCATAGAACTGTTCAAGGAGAATTGCGAAAAATACGGATTCTCACCCCAATATATACTACCGCATGACAGCTACCTAATCAACCTCGGACATCCTCAGGAAGAAGGGCTGACCAAATCTCGGGTGGCTTTTCTGGACGAAATGCGACGTTGCGAACAGCTGGGATTGAAACTATTGAATTTCCACCCCGGCAGTCACTTGAAAGAGATTTCGACCGACGAGTGTCTAGCCCGTATCACCCAATCGATCAATTTGGCTCTCGAAAAGACCGATGGGGTTACCGCCGTTATAGAAAACACGGCCGGGCAAGGCAGTAACGTAGGATTCAAGTTCGAGCATTTAGCGGTTATCATCGACTGGATAGAGGACAAAAGTCGTGTAGGAGTCTGCATAGATTCCTGCCATGCTTTTGCCGGAGGTTACGATTTGGCGACAGCCGAAGGATATGATGCGACTTGGCGGGAATTCGACCGGATTATCGGATTCGAATACTTGCGAGGAATGCACCTGAACGATGCTAAAAAAGGACTCGACTCCCGTGTAGACCGTCACGACAGTTTAGGCGCAGGCGTATTGGGTATGGGGTTCTTTGAACGATTAATGCAAGATAAGCGTTTTGATAACATACCGTTGATTCTCGAAACTCCGAATGAGAACCTTTGGCCTCAGGAAATAGAGAAACTGTATGGCATGACCTTCCCGGAATAAACAGAACAACGGATTTACAATAAACCCAATGCTCCTCTCTTTTCGATGGAATGAGAGTAAAACCCGATTTAAGTTTCCGAAGGCTATGGGATATTAGTTTCGGATTCTTCGGCGTTCAGATAGCCTATGCTCTTCAAAGCGCCAACATTAGCCGGATATTCGCCACCTTAGGGGCCGATCCGCATAATTTAAGTTATTTCTGGATACTTCCTCCGTTAGCGGGAATTATCGTACAACCTATCGTAGGCGCATTGAGCGACCGCACTTGGAATCGTTTCGGACGACGTATTCCATACCTTATCGCCGGCTCGGCCATTGCCGTAGCAGTCATGTGCCTATTGCCTAATGCCGCTTCATTCAAGGGATATATCCATGCAATGTGGTTCGGGTTAATAGCCCTCATGATGTTGGACACATCTATCAATATGGCCATGCAACCTTTCAAAATGTTGGTAGGCGATATGGTCAACGAACGGCAAAAAGGACTCGCTTACTCCATACAAAGTTTCCTTTCCAATGCCGGAAGTTTAGTCGGCTACTTGTTCCCTATCCTGTTCACCTATATCGGTATCAGCAATATCGCAGCCCCCGGAGTTATCCCCGATTCGGTAATTTTCTCTTTCTACGGAGGGGCAGCCATATTGATACTGTGTACCCTCTATTCTTCGATACGGGTGAAAGAAATGCCACCTGCGGAATTCCAAAAATTTCACCAAATTTCGGACAAAGAACTGACAGAGAAGAATAATTTCATATCCCTACTGCGCCACGCTCCGAAAGTTTTCTGGACGGTCGGTCTCGTTCAGTTTTTCTGTTGGTCGGCTTTCATGTATATGTGGACCTATTCCACAGGAGCCATCGCCGACAACGTCTGGCACTCGACCGATCCGGCTTCTCCCGGCTACCAATCAGCCGGGAACTGGACGGGCGTATTATTCGCCATACAAGCCATAGGCTCGGTATGTTGGGCCCCGCTTCTCCCCTTGATAAAAAACAGAAAAGCGGCATATAGCCTCAGCCTACTTATCGGCGGAGCCGGTTTCACACTGGTTCCTTTCATTCACAATGCCTATCTGATGTTCCTGCCTTTCTTCCTCATTGGTTGTGCTTGGGCAGCCATATTGGCTCTACCCTTCACGATCCTCACCAATTCCATCTCGGGGAAAAACATGGGAGCCTATTTAGGACTGTTCAACGGCACGATCTGTGTTCCCCAAATTCTCGCGGCCTTAGTAGGTGGTTCTCTGCTACGATGGTTAGGCGGTAGCCAGCCCGTCATGTTGGGGATTTCGGGTATTCTGTTATTCGCGGGAGCTTTGTGCGTATTTGCAATCAAAGAAACATTCGTACATGAAAGTGAGACAGAACGTATCGAAAAGGGAGATTAACAGACTTTCAATACTAAAACAAATATAAGCTCCACTTGATATCATCAAATTAATTTGCTCCTGCCCTCGTTTGCACTATCTTTGTATCACCATAAATATATAAACATGAAGAAAATAGCCAAAAGTCTAACCGACTTGATAGGGAATACCCCTCTATTGGAACTCTCGAATTACAATAAAAAACACGAGTTGAACGGAATACTGGTCGCTAAACTGGAATACTTCAATCCGGCCGGGAGTGTAAAAGACCGTATCGCTTTATCTATGATAGAAGAGGCCGAACAAAAAGGGCTGTTGAAATCTCATGCCACAATTATAGAACCCACAAGCGGAAATACAGGTGTAGGTCTCGCATTCGTTTCGGCAGCAAGAGGCTATCGGCTCATACTGACCATGCCCGATACGATGAGCATGGAAAGGCGCAATCTGCTCAAAGCATTGGGAGCACAGTTAATCCTTACTCCCGGTAGTGAAGGTATGGCAGGAGCCATTCAAAATGATCCGTGATATTATCGATCAGCCGGGATTTAAGAAAGAACTGAATGAAGAGATAGAGGGAAGCATCATTCTGCAACAATTCGAAAACCCTGCCAATCCCGCCATTCATGCGAAAACAACGTCCGAAGAAATATGGAGAGACACCGAAGGCAAAATCGATATATTCGTCGCCGGAGTAGGTACAGGAGGAACCATCAGCGGCGTAGGAACCGGACTAAAAAAACACAACCCTGCTATAAAAATCGTAGCCGTAGAACCGAAAGACTCGCCGGTTCTATCGGGAGGTAAAGCCGGATCCCATAAAATACAGGGCATCGGCGCCGGGTTCGTTCCCAAGACATTCGATGCTTCCGTAGTCGATCAAATAATCCCCGTAAGCAACGACGATGCCATTCGCACCAGTAGAGAACTGACAGCGGCAGAGGGTCTATTAGTAGGTATCTCCTCCGGAGCAGCTGTTTTCGCAGCTACCCGATTGGCTCAATTACCCGAAAACAAAGGCAAAACAATCGTCGTACTTTTACCCGATACGGGAGAACGTTATCTGTCGACAGTGCTATACGATTTCGAGGGATATGCCTTGTAAAAGCCCCTATCTCCCGCTACGTTCAATCAATTCCCGAAGGCGGGTATTAAATACCCCTTCTTCCAAAAGCTGTTCTATCGACAAGTGCATGCGGTATCGCCAATAGTGACGGGAATGAGCCGGTATATTTATCCGCTCCTCCTGCGGATTTTCCCGACGTAACCGCCCGTCTATCGACAGCCAATCCTGTAACGGTAAAATAGCAAGCATCGAAGGAGAAAAGAGATTCAACTCGACTATCCTCTCGCAAATCCACGGTTCACAGAAATAAGGAGCCTCGCCCTGTTCGCCGAGAATTTCATTGAAAAATCGTTGTGTTCGAGCTCTATCCTCTTCCCACCATGCCCTTATTCCCGACATATCGTGAGTCGAGGTCGTACATACCGATCGATAGGGATAAGCCCATGTATCCCCAAATTCACGCCAAGACTCCTTAGGCATTCGTTGGATTTCCAACGAGAGTATCTGTAAACGCTCCATCACTTCGGGAACGCAGTGCGGGATCATTCCCAAATCTTCGCCACAGACCAGCATGTCGGTCGACGAGATGAGAGCAGGTAACTTCCGCAACGCCTCGTCTTTCCAAAAAACATCGTGACGATGGTAATAAAAATCGTCATACAAACGATTGAAACAAGACTTCTGATCTTCATCGAGGCTATGATAAACATGTGTATGCTGAGCCGAGATACGTGGGTGATAATACCCCGGACGATCGGGATCTTCGAGGAAAAGGACATCGTCGATAAGCCGCATCAACCCGTCTCTTATCAAAATACTCATATCGTCACTCGCCCCGGAGAAATATCCGACTATCTTACGCTGAGTATCAACCAAGACATTCAAATCCCATCGTCCATCTCCCTTATGTACCAAGAACCGCTCTTTCACTTCTCCGGTATATGCACCGAAAATCTCGTCCAAAAAATCTTCCCGAATATAAGGAACCGTTTGCCACGAAGCATCAAAACGGAATCCGTATCCCTGCAACTCTTCTGGAGAGAACGGTAACGCCGGATTAAAGTGTCCCAGCAGACCATGAACGGCATTGAACGGAATTTCCCAAATTCTGAAAAAGCCCAAAATATGATCAATCCGGTAAGCATCGAAATACTCCGACATCTTGCGCAACCGGGCTTTCCACCACGCATATCCATCACGAGCCATGACCTCCCAATTATACGTGGGAAATCCCCAGTTCTGGCCTTCTATCGAGAAATCGTCGGGTGGCGCCCCTGCCTGACTATCCATGTGAAAGAGTTGCGGATTGACCCACGCATCGACACTGGTACGACTGATTCCTATGGGAATATCGCCTTTCAAAACCACTCCTGCCCGATGGGCATACTCCTTGACTTCGGATAATTGAACATGCAAATGATACTGAATATAATAATACAATGCGACCGATTTATACCACGGACTCCACACGGCACAATAGTCGGCAATGGCCGATTCATCGTAAAACGAATGTTCTTCCCAACAGCTAAAATTGGCAGTTCCAAATCGGTCTCTCAAACTGCAAAATGCTGCGTAAGGACGTAACCAAAAGCTATTATCCCGAAAAAAGGCTTTGAATCCGTCGCTCGATAGCGTAGCCTCGCCCTGCTCCTCGAACAAAAGTCTCAAATATTCCATCTTCGCACGGTTCACCCGCTCGTAATCGACATCGGGCAACCGGTTCAATTCTTCTCGCAACGCATCGAAGCGGACTTGCTCCACCTCGTCGTTCAAATACCCGACTTCGGATAACCGAAGGTACTGCGGATGCAAAGCAAAAGTAGAGTTGGCATTATAGGGATAGGAGTCTTGCCATGTACCCGACATCGTCGTATCATTCACCGGGAGTAGCTGTATAAACGACTGTCCTGTTCTTAACGCCCAATCTACCAAATATTTCAAATCGATAAACTCCCCTATGCCGAACCCATAATCCGTACGGAGAGAAAATACCGGAATCGCCGTCCCGGCTCCCCTCCACTGCGATTCGGAACCGTTGAAGCGAAGTCCCGAAACCACCACGGCCTCAGAAGGATTTTGCGGTTTCTCCCGGCAAATACGGTTCTCTCCCGTCTCCCAAGCAACAACTTCCCGTTGATGGGTACGCACGATAACGAACTTATACTCAAACGGGAATTTCAGTTGTTTCCCATCGAGGGTTATCTGCCACTCCGGAAAAGCAGAATCATTCAATAACGGGGCTTTTAAAACGTCCCAATCGCCCAATTCTGGACAGTCGCCGACCATAACGAGCCTCTCATCGGGCCTTAGTTGCGACGCGTCAACCTTAACGGTGAGCGTCCCCGGTTCTATCGTTTCTACGACAGAATCGGCGTGTTGTCGAAAGAATATACCTTGAATGAATGCCGATGAATAAAAAGGCAAATCGGCAGGGACATCGCGCCATCGATCGACCAAACGATATTCCCCGGCATTCTTCCCCGGAGAGAAACTATGAGGACTCCCCCACTCCCGACGGATTCCCTCCCCGGACTTTACCAGATATTCATAATGGAATTTCTTTGCAGAGGCCGGAAGTTCCATTGTATATTTCCATAGCCCATCACCTTGATAATCCATCATAACAGCCCGATTATCTTCATTTGCACCAAGCTCATCTATGTCCCCGGAGAGAAATAAACTTTCGCCCCATCGAGTATGATAATATATCTCGAATGTTATTTTCATCGCTATATCCTATATTTTAATCATAAAGGTAAGAACTTTCCGACAAAACAAATGCTCTTCTTCATACCTTTTTTCTAAAAAACAAAAGCGAACCTATGATAGTTCGCTTTTGCCTTTTGGTCTATATTTGTCGCTCGAATATTATCCACATTTGGAAGTTCCGCACGACGTACAAATGAGACAGCCTTCTTGATAAATGAGCGTCTCATTTCCGCAATGAGGACAAGTCTGCCCGTTAGCCTTAGTCCCATTGGGCAGATATTTCTTCAAAGCTCGCTCGACCCCGTTTTTCCAACTGTTGATAGACTGACTATCCAATTCAAGGCTCGAAACCAATTTCAATACCTGCGGAATAGGCATTCCGTACCGGAGAACCCCCGATATCAGCTTGGCATAATTCCAATATTCCGGATTGAATTTATCGGACAACCCCTCGATAGTAGTCTTGTAACCACGCTTATTGGAGAACTGGAAGTCGTACCGCTTCGTACCATCTTCATTCACAGCTTTCACAATTTTTCCCTTGACCACATTCTTCGGACAAAAAATACCGTCATCGTCATCGGCCAAACCGGTAAAGATCTCGTACGGTTTTCCGTCTTTCAAACCGACAAAGGCAATCCATTTTTCTTTATTATTCTGGAAACGAACCACGTCTGCCTCCAACTCGATAGGACGGACCAATGTCTCGGCCGGTTCATTGATAGCCGCAACGGGTTTCTTCTCCTCCTTCTTGGCAGAGATGAGAACTCCCGACCGGGAACCATCGCGATAAACGGTACACCCCTTACAGCCAGAACGCCATGCCTCTACATATAGCTGACCCACCATCTCTTCACTGACATCGGAAGGTAAATTGATCGTCACGCTAATCGAGTGGTCCACCCACCTTTGAATGCGGCCTTGCATACGAACTTTCTGCAACCAGTCGATATCGTTAGCCGTAGCTTTATAATAAGGCGAACGAGCCACCAACGCATCGACTTCTTCCTGTGTATAGTTCTCTTTCACTTCGATACCATTCACCTGCATCCAAGTGATGAATTTGTGATGATAAACCACGTACTCTTCAAAAGCATCTCCCGTCTCATCGACATAGTCGATACGAACCTCAGGATCATTGGGGTTCACTTTACGGCGACGGCGATAAACAGGCATAAATACCGGTTCGATTCCCGATGTAGTTTGTGTCATCAAGCTCGTTGTTCCCGTGGGTGCGATAGTCAGACAGGCAATATTCCGACGCCCGTACTTGCACATATCCCGATATAGTTCCTCGTCTTCCTTTTTCAACCGATTGATAAACGGGTTATCGACTTCCCTACCGGCATCGAAAAT
>ERZ772883.2348-NODE-2348-length-11989-cov-9.294537_pt1 | contig 11989 bp, 8 predicted proteins | sample MGYA00580575_ERZ772883 | MGnify/ENA primary metagenome ERZ772883 (study PRJEB29015, sample SAMEA2737666) | human gut metagenome | biome: human gut; feature: human-associated habitat; material: faeces | place: China | collected 2012 ...
TCAGCTGCTCATCTCCAAGCTCATCGTTTCCGCCGTGTGGTATGCTGCGGCGTTCATCGTGGGACTTCTCTCGCTGATGATTGCTGTCTCCGGCTGGAGCACTCTCCAGTATGTCCCCGATTTTTTCAATGATGTTTTCACAGCGTTCTTCGAAATGGAGGCCTCGCTGCGCAGTCACGCGCTGCTGATCGTCTTTGAGCTTTTCTGCAATTTCGTCTTTGCCGTTTCTGCCGCCGAGCTCGTGGTCTACGCCGCCTTCTCCATCGGTTACAGCTTCAATAAGCACAAGACGCTCTGGACGACCATCCTTGTGCTCGTGTTCTTCCAGCTTGCGCAGTTCACCGCCATCGCCATGATCGGCGCGTTCTTCAGCGCCGATCCCACACGCTGGATGTATCTGGACGTTTACAGCGCGCCCGCGAGCATCGAGCTGCTGCTCCTCTGGGGCATGCTCGGCGAACTGCTCTTCGCCGCGGCAGGCTACGCCGTGACGTGGTTCTTCACAACAAAAAAACTGAATCTCGAATAACGCGTTTTCGAAAAAGCAGCCGCGAAAGGTCTCCGCTTTTCCGGCTGCTTTTTTGCGCCCTTCTTTCGGCAAAATTTCCCCAGGGGCGAAAATTATGTCAACCGTCAGCTTCTAACTCACTCGTTTGAAAGGAGTCATCTCATGCAAATCCTGACTGTTTCCGGTCTTCAAAAGACCTACACCACGCGCTTTGGCGGCAGCAAGGTCCAGGCGCTCAAAAATGTCAACTTCACCGTCGAATCCGGCGAGTATGTCGCCATCATGGGCGAGAGCGGCAGCGGCAAAACGACGCTACTGAACATCCTCGCCGCGCTCGACAAGCCCACCGGCGGCACAGTGCTGCTCGGCGGCAAGAACCTCTCCGAGATTCCCGAAGAAACCGCCGCAGCCTTCCGCCGCGACAATCTGGGCTTTGTGTTTCAGGACTTCAGCCTGCTCGACACGTTCTCGCTCGAGGACAACATCTGCCTGCCGCTCGTGCTCGCGGGCAAGTCGCGCACGGAGATGCGCGACCGGCTCTCACCGCTCGCCTACGACCTCGGCATCGAGACGCTGCTCAAAAAGTACCCCTACGAGGTCTCCGGCGGACAGAAGCAGCGCGCCGCCGTCGCCCGCGCACTCATCACCCGTCCGCAGATCCTGCTGGCCGACGAGCCGACCGGCGCGCTCGACTCCCGCTCGACCGACGAGCTCTTGAAGCTCTTCGGCGAGATCAACGCCTCTGGCCAGACCATCGTGATGGTCACGCACTCTGTGCGCGCGGCGAGCTGCGCCTCGCGCGTGCTGTTCCTGCGCGACGGCGAGGTCTCGCTCGAGTTAAAGCGCGGCAAGGACACGGATTCCAAGTTCTACCAGCGTATCACCGATGCGCTCACGCAGCAGCAGACGGGAGGCGAATGCGCATGAAGCCCACCTTTTACCCACGCCTTGCGTGGATGGGTATCAAAAAGAACGCAAGGCTCTATGTGCCCTATCTTCTCTCCTGCGCGTTCATGGCAGCGATGCTGTATGTCATTGCGTACCTCGCCGTCACCCCCGCGCTCTATACGGTCAATGGCAAGGTGAACGGCTCCGGCACCTCTGCGGTCGCGATGACGATGAGCCTCGGCTCGTTCGTCGTATCGGTGTTCATCGCGCTGTTTCTCTTCTACACGAACAGCTTTCTCCTGCGCCGCCGCAAGAAGGAATTCGGCCTTTACAGCGTGCTCGGCATGGACCGCGGCGCACTCAGCGCCATTCTCTTCTGGGAGACACTTCTGGCCGCGGCGTTCACGCTGATCGCGGGGCTTGGCCTCGGCCTGCTGCTCTCCTATGTCTCGCAGTCCGCACTGCTGCGGCTTTTATCTCTCCCCGCCGCGGCTTTCACCGTGAGCCTTGCCGCCATCAAGCAGTGCGCCATCACGTTCATCGCCATCTTCGCGCTGCTCTATGTGCGCGGTGTGCTGTCGCTGCGCCACGCACAGGGCGCGGCGCTTTTGAAGAGCGAAAACGTCGGCGAAAAGCCGCCGAAGTCGCAATGGCTGCTCGTCATCCCCGGCCTTGCGCTGCTGCTCGGCGCGTACTACATCGCCGCGACCATCAACGACCCCGTACAGGCGATGCTGCTCTTCTTCCTCGCGGTCATCATGGTCATTCTATCGACGTATCTTCTCTTCATCTCCGGCAGCGTGACGCTCTGCAAAACACTCCAGAAGGATGAAAAATTCTACTACAAAAAGCGCAACTTTGTTTCCCTCTCGTCGCTCACCTACCGCATGAAGCGAAACGGCGCGGGCCTCGCCTCCATTTGCATTCTCTCGACGATGGTGCTGGTGATGCTTGCCTCGACGGCGAGCCTCTATTTTGGCGCGGAGGACGCGATCAACACGCTTGCCGTCCAGAATCACTGGCATCCCACGGAAATGGCGGACGTCCGTGCGGAATTTTTCTCCCTCTACGGCAGTCTCTTCTTCCTCGGCATTCTTTTAAGTGTGCTGTTTCTGTTCGCAACGCTCCTGATGCTCTACTACAAACAGGTCGTGGAGGGGTATGAGGATGCCTCGCGCTTTGCCATCATGCAGCGCGTGGGCATGACCAAGCGCGACATCCGTGAGAGCGTGAACGCGCAAATGCTGCTCATTTTCCTGCTGCCGCTTGCCGCGGCGGCGCTGCACCTCGCCTTCGCCCAGCCGATGGTATGGCAGATCTTACAGCTGTTCGGCATCCAGAACCTCACGCTGTTTCTCGGCGTGACCGGCGCGGCGCTGCTTCTTTTCGCGCTGCTCTACTGCGCGATGTACCGCCTGACGTCGAATGCGTATTTCCGCATCGTCAGCACTGGCGGCGCCGCGGCGTGACGCGCTTTACTATATAGAGAACGGGACGGAAATGTTCATTTCCGTCCCGTTCTTCTTTTTCTCTTTTTACACCAGCAGACCGTATTTTTCGACCAGCGGCGCAAGGGCATCTTCGGTGAGATTTCCCTCGTACAAGGCTCTTCCCTGATAGGCGCGCAGGCCCGCTTCCAAAAGCTCCGCGTCGTCGCAGATAAGGCACAGCGGCTTTCTGATCATGTACTGGTAGTCCGCCAGCGCGTCGACATCTGCCCAGGACGCGAGCTTCAGCGCGACCATCGGCCATTCGTCATCCATCGCGTCGGAGAGCTTGTCCTCCAAATCGCCGTCCGCGGCCAGCACCGCGCCGTGCGTCGCATCGGCGGGCAGGAAGAAGGCTTCCTTCTCCGTTGCCGCGGGAAGAAGGTCGAGGCATTCCGGTGCGGGACGAACGTATTCCGCGTCCTTGAGCGCTGCTTTCAGCGCGGCGATGTGCTCCTCCGTCGTGCCGCAACAGCCGCCGAAGAGGGCCACACCTGCCTTGAGCATCTCGGGCACCAGCGCGACAAATTTCTCCGGCGGGCAGTTGTACACGGCCTCGCCGTTCACGATCTCCGGCATGCCGGCGTTGGGCTTGGCGATCAGCGGCACGCGCGCGTATTTATGCAGGCGTTGGAGCTGCGGCAACATCTGCTCGGGGCCTGCCGAGCAGTTCAGGCCGAATGCGCTCACGCCCATACCCTCCATCACGGAAAGCGCCGCGACCACGTCCGTACCGGAGAGGATCTTGCCGCTCTCATCACAGGTAAAGGACACAAGGATGGGCTTTTTGCTCATGCTGCGGATCGCCAGAACCGCCGCACGCGCGTCGGTCAGCGTCATCATCGTCTCGATGACGTAGAGGTCAACGCCCGCCTGCTCAAGGCCCGCCGCCTGCTCGGTGTAAATGTCGACGAGCTCTCCAAACGACGCGTCGCCAAGGGGGGCTAAAAAGCGGCCCGTGGGCGCGATATCGCCCGCGACCCATGCTTTTCCGTCCGCCGCCTGCTTCGAGAGCTGCGCGAGCGCTTTGTTCATCTCCTCCGTGCGGTTGAAGATGCCGCGCTCTTCGAGCTTCTGGCGGTTGCCGCCGAACGTCGGCGCGTAGAGCACATTCGAGCCGCTCGCCACATACTTGCGCTGAATTTCAAGGATGCTCTCGGGATGCTCGAGCACCCATTGCTCGGCGCTCATGTCGCCGGTGAAGCCGCGCTTTTGGAGCTCGGTGCCGGTCGCGCCGTCCAAAATCACGGGAAACTGCATTTCCATAGGGTTTTCCTCCATAAAAAATTCCTGTTCGGAACGATTTTCAAAATGTCAAACTGTCGGTGAACGCGCGGGAAAAGTCGTCGCGCCCGGAAAGCTCGAGATAGCGGCACTTTTTGGGAATCTCCGCGAGCTTTCGCCAGTTTTCCCCGTCGAGCGCCAGCATCGAAGCGCCCGCGAGCGCCGCGTTGCCAAGGGGTCTGATTTTACTAAGGCACGCGCGCGGCAGCATGCCGATGCGCACTACATTCTCGGGCGAGAGATAGTTGCCGAACCCGCCCGCGAGCTCCACACTCGCAATGTCGTCCGCCGTCACGCCGCGTTGCTCGAGCAGCACCCGAATACCGCCTGCCACCGCCGCCTTGGCAAGCTGCAGGTTGCGCACGTCGCGCGCCGTCAGGCTAACGGCCTTCGTCAGGTGAAAGACACCGTTGCCCTGGCCATCCTCGGTCAGATAGCGGCGCATGTCCTCCGGCGCGTCCTGCGGCGGCAGCAGCCGCCCGCTTTCGTCGATCACGCCTCGCTCCAAAAGCACGGCGACGAGGTCGACCAGTCCCGAGCCGCAGATGCCCTTTGCCTCTCCCCCGCCGACAATGTCGCAGAGGAAGCCCCTGTCATAGCTCACATGGCTCACCGCGCCCGTGATGCCCGGCATGCCGCAGCTGATGCCCGCGCCCTCAAACGCTGGGCCCGAGGCGACCGCGCAGCAGAGCGCGCCGCTCTCATTTCCCAGCGCCATTTCGCCGTTCGTGCCGATATCGAGAAACAGCCGCAATTCCGGCTGCACAAAAAGGCCGTCTGCCAACAGTCCCGCCGTGATATCTCCGCCGACATAGCCCGCGACGCACGGGGCAAATTGCACGGGAATGCCCGAAAGCAGCTCACCCGTGCCGTCTTCAAACAGCGTCTCCGGCTGAAACGGCGCGCGGGCGATGGACGCGACCTCGCGCCCGTCGAAAAGGTGCTGCATCACGGTATTGCCCGCAATGATGAGCTCCTTGACTTCATCCGTCTTCCGTCCGGCGGCGGAAAGTGTCTGTCCTAAAAGCGTCTCGGTCTGCGCGCGGATACAGCGCGACAGCTCGCCGAGCCCGTCGGACGCTTCCATCGTGTGCTGGATGCGGCTGATAACGTCCGCGCCGTAGGGCGCCTGCGCGTTCCAGTCCTGAGCCTGCGCGAGCAGCTTTCCGTCTGCGCGGTCGAAAAGCCGCAGCGCCACCGTCGTCGTACCGAGGTCGACTGCCGCGCCAAGGCCCGAGCGGCCCGCCTGCGCCTTCGGCAGTGTGAGCGTGTCCGTCAGGATGACGCCGCGCATCGTCTCGGGCAGGTCGATCCAATCGCCGTCCTGCGCTTTCGTCTTGCAGGCAAGGCGCGGCACACCGTTCACCTTCACGCGGCATTTGCCGCAGCGGCCCTTGCCGCCGCAGGCTGCGGGGATGGAATATCCCGCCCGCCGCAGCGCGGAGAGCAGCGTCTCCCCTGCTTCGAACGGGACCGGCGTGATTTTCGCCCCCTGCTGAACTTGAATGCTTGACACGAGCTTCCCCCACCCATATAATAGATAAATAATGTATAAATAGTATTTTATGCAGAAATAAATTTCCTTGTCAAGAGGCATTGCTTATGACAGACCTTCTCACCCTCACCCACGAGGTCGGCTTCTCCCAGTGCGCACCGGTGAATATGGATGCACTCGATCCGCTCGAAGCCGTTCGCGACATGTGCAAAGCTGACCGCTGCGGCCGCTACGGCAAAAGCTGGAGCTGCCCGCCCGCCTGCGGCACACTCGAGCAGGCAAGGGCGCAAATCAAGCGCTATTCACAGGGGATTTTGGTGCAGAGCACCGCGCAGCTCGAGGATGAATTTGATTACACTGGTATGACGTCGCTCTTGGAGACGCATAAAAAGCGCTTTTCGACCTTCGCCCGCCAGGCGCGGCTCTTATTCCCTCACTGTCTGCCGTTGACGGCGGGCACATGCACGCTCTGCCATACCTGCACCTATCCGGACCGTCCCTGTCGACATCCCAAGCAGAGGCTTTCTTCGATGGAGGCCTACGGACTGTTCGTCAGTGACGTCTGCGTCCGCTCAAACCTCGCCTACAACTATGGTCCCCGCACTTTGACCTACACAGCCTGCGTGCTGTATTGATAAAGGAGATCTTCCCCGTGTCTACCCCGAAAGAAATTTTTCTTGAACTCATCAAGCCCGACGGCCAGCCCGCGCGTCAGCTCTGCCAGTATGAAGCGCTGCACATGTGCCTCACGGACCCCATCAACACCTATCTTCGCGGAAACCGCAAACGCGGTTCCGTGAGCAAGGACCGTTGGGGCACGACCATCAGTTTTCTCGAGGACGCGCCCGGCCCTATCCCCGTCCACACACCGGAGCTGACGGTCTGTCCCGATGTGACGCACTGGAAGGACACCGTCCACGTTCCCGATCTGAGCGTCTGCTCCGAGGGCTGGGAGGAGTGCCGCACGCGCTCGCGCGCCGCCGCGGACGCCGAGGGCAAGCTCCTCGCCGGCTTCATGGGCACAGGCATTTTTGAGCAGTGCCACTTCCTCATGGGCTTTGAAGATACGCTGACCGCGCTCTACGAGCATCCCGACGAGATGCACGAGCTCATCGAGACGATCACGCAGTACCGTCTCGACTATGTCCGCCGTCTGATCGACGGCTTGCAGCCCGATGTCATCTTCTCCCACGATGACTGGGGCACGAAAAATGCCCTCTTTATGAAGCCCGACATGTGGCGCGAGTTTTTCAAGGAACCCTACCGCCGCTTTTATGGCTACATCCGCTCGCGCGGCGTCATCGCCATCCACCACGCCGACTCGTACCTCGTCCCCATCGTGGACGACATGGCCGAGATCGGCATTCAGGTCTGGCAGGGTACACTGCCAGAAAACGACATTCCCGCCCTCCAGCGCCACTTAAGCGGCAAGCTCACGCTTATGGGTGGCTTTGGCGCGGCCATCGACCGTGCAGACGCGCAGCCCGATGAAATTCTCGCCTACGCAAGGGACGCGCTCGCGCGCTATTGCCCCGGCGGGCACTTCATCCCCTCGATCACCTACGGCCTTGCCGGTACGGTCTTCCCGCACGTGGATCAGTACCTCGATCAGGCCGTGAACGAGTACAACGCGGGGCTGCACATTCCCGTCACGCCGCTCCCCGCCGTGCCGAAGCGTGAGATCGGTGCCGCAAAGGCCGAGCTGGTGCAGGCCGCAGCCTCCGCGCAGGAGTCCGCCGATGTGTTCGAGAACATCGCCCGCGCGCTCGAGCGCGGCCAGCAGAAAAAGCTGCTCACCCTCTGCCAGCAGGCACTCGACGAAGGCCACGAGCCGGGCGACATTCTCTCCAAGGGCATGATCATCGGCATGAACCGCCTCGGCGAGGCGTTCTCCGCCAACCGCGCGTTCGTTCCCGAAATGCTCATGGCCGCGCGCTGCATGTCCGCCGCCACGGAGCTTCTGAAGCCCCTGATGGTCGGCGAGGGCACCGAGCCCGTCGGCCGCGTGTGCCTCGGCACCGTGAAGGGCGACATGCACGACATCGGCAAGAATCTCGTCCGCATCATGATGGAGGGCAGCGGCATCGAGGTCTTTGACCTCGGCGTAGACACGTCGGCGGAGCAGTTCGTCAGCACCGCCGTGGAAAATCACTGCGGCGTGATCGCCTGCTCGTCGCTGCTGACCACCACAATGGAGGAAATGCGCGAGGTCGTCAAGCTCGTCCACGAGCGCGGCTTACAGAATCAGATCAAGGTCATGGTCGGCGGCGCGCCCATCAGCCAGAGCTTCTGCGACGAGATCGGCGCAGATTACTACGCCGAAGACGCCGGTGCCGCCGCCCGCGAAGCCGTCGCCATCCTAAAAGCACAGAAGGCGTCATAAACAATTACAATACATCAAAAAGGTCCCGTCCGAAGACGGGACCTTTTTTCTATGCATTCTGTTGTACGGTACGTGTCCTTACTTGCCCGCGTACTCGACCAGCATCTCGAAGAAGTTCAGGCAGGTCTCATAGTCGCACAGGGCCTTTTCGGGGGTCTTGGTGTAGAGCACGAACTTGCAGTCATTCTCGGGGTGGAACTGCACGCCGAGGCAGAACGTCTTATCCTGACGCTCGACCGCCTCGATGATCTCCACACCGTCGATCGTCGCCGTGCTGACGACGGTGAGGTTCGTGCCCTCAACGCCGCCGACCGCCTGGTGGTGCCAGGAGGAAACGTTCTTCAGCTCCGTGGAGCCGACGATCTTATAGAGCCACTTGGAGGCGTCCTTATTGATGACCACATCGTGGCGGGCATAGGTGCGGTCAGGCGCGCCGACGGGCATTCTGTGCGAGTCGTTGTAGGTCGCGCCCTGCTCCTTATAGTAGTTGGGGATATCCTGGATGAACGTGCAGCCGGAGACGATGGACATCACCTGCTCGCCGCGGCAGACCGCGAACGTCGGCACGTCTTTTTCAAGGCAGTAGGCCATGAGCATGTAGTCGGAGATATCGCGCGTGGCGTTGATCTCTTCGCCCTCGTTCTTTTCCTTCTCGGGGACCTTGAACAGGGACGGGCTCACATCCTCGCCGCCGGTGAAGAAGACGCCGTCGATGGCCTGCATCACAGCGCCGACGTTGCTGGCCGTGAGATCCTTTTCCTTCACCTTGTCAGCGTATTCCTGCTTGAGCATGCCGCTCTCTTCGAGATACGCGGACTCGATCTTGCCCTCGGCATCGTACTTCACGGCCGTGCTCGTCACCTGATCGAGCTCGACGGGGATAGCGCCGACGGTCTTGAAGATCGTCTTGTGGGAGTCGTAATTCTGGCCGTTGTAGGACCAGCTGATGCCGATGACCGGCTTGTCCGCGATCGCTGCGGCATTCTTTAGCATCTGCTCGAGCATCGCCGTCGTCACGGGCTTAGACGCCTCGTAGGTCAGGCCGTCCATCAGGCCGGACCAGACGGCCATATCGTCATAGTCCGCGGGCCAATCCTTCAGCAGCGCCTTGTCCAGACCGGTGCTGCGCAGGATCATCGCGGCCGCTTCCAACTGCGTAACGGCTGCGTCGGGCGCAAATGCGTCCTTGCTGACGCCGTTGACAATGCCCTTGGAGCAGGCGAGGTTGATCGCGCCTTCAAACTTGCTGCCCTCGGCAACATCCTTGAATGCGCTCGCATCCTTGGCGCTCGCTTCCGCCTGTGCGGCGAGGCCCATGTTCTTGATGACCTCCTGCGTCACTTCGGCGCGGGTCATCGAAGCGGCGTTATCATCTGCGAAGGCGGTGACGGAGAGACTGAGCGCGAGAACAAGTGCCAGGATCAGGGACGTTGCTTTCAGAGACAATCTTTTCATACAAATTCTCCTTCGTTCGATATTGGGCGGCACGCGCATGCCGCTCTACCGCCATGATAACGAGGCAAAGTGAAAATAGCAAGTTAAAGTTTAAACAAACTGCATTTTTAGCCACTGTATACAACATATCGACTCCTTTCCCCGTACGACATGCACAATCACTTTTCCGCTCTTGTATTTTCACTATTCAAGCCGCCGGTGTACGATTTTTGCCCCGCCCTTGTTTTTATGGGGCAATCACGGTATACTATAAAAATAAGCACCGTTCCCATTTCATCAGAAAGGAAATATTCTATGGATATCAAATTTTCCGGCTCGGACGCTGGCGGCTTTCAGTTCGACCCGAACGCCGCGCCCAAGCCCAAACGCGAGCGCAAGCCCCGCAAGTCGATCGGCAGCAAGGGCGGCCGCATCGCGGTCAACACGCTCGTCACGCTGCTTGTCGGCGCAGTCTTCTTCTACGTGCAGATGCCCGCCATCAACCTGCATGCCGAAGAGTTCTACGGTTTCGTGCTGCTGCTTTGCGTCACGTACTGCATCTGCGCGCTCTTCACCTCCGGCTTTCAGGGCACGGGGGCCAAGGGCTACTTCACGTTCGTCAAAAAGCAGTGCACCGTGCCCTTTATCGTCATGGCGCTGATGATCGTCACGGCGCTCGTCGGCGCGCTGACATCGTGGGTCGTGCTGCGGGCCAAGGACTATCAAGCGCTGCTGCCGATCGACAGCGGCAGCTTTGCAAGCGAAATTGAAGAGGTCTCGTATGACCGCATCCCGATGCTCGACCGCGACAGCGCCGAAAAGCTCGGCGACCGCAAGCTCGGCGAGCTGGCCGACATGGTCTCGCAGTTCGAGGTCGCGGAAAACTACACGCAGATCAACTACCATGGCCGCCCCGTGCGCGTCACGCCGCTGCGCTACGGCGACATCATCAAGTGGTTCAACAACCGTTCGGAGGGGCTGCCCGCCTACCTTATCATCGACATGGTCACGCAGAACGTCGAGGTCGTGCGCCTTGACGAGGGCATGAAGTACACGACCGCCGAGCACTTCTCCCGCAACCTCTACCGTCATCTGCGCTTCGCGTACCCGACCTATATGTTTGAAGAACCGGTCTTCGAGATCAACGAGGACGGCACGCCCTACTGGGTCTGCGCCAAGAAGGAAAAGACCATCGGCCTGTTCGGCGGCACGGACAACCACGGCGCGGTGCTCGTCAACGCCATCACGGGCGAGAGCGAATACTATGAAGAGCCACCCGCGTGGGTCGACCACGTCTACTCCGCCGAGCTCATCATCGAGCAGTATGACTACTATGGCCAGTATCACAATGGCTTCTGGAATTCGATCTTCGGCCAGCGTGACGTGACCGTCACGACCGACGGCTACAACTACCTTGCCGAGGGCGACGACGTCTATCTCTACACGGGTGTCACGAGCGTCGGCGGCGACGAGAGCAACATCGGCTTCCTGCTCTCCAACCAGCGCACAAAGGAGACAAAGTACTATCCCTGCGCAGGCGCGACAGAGTACAGCGCCATGGACAGCGCCGAGGGTCAGGTGCAGAACCTGCGCTACAACGCGACGTTCCCGCTGCTGCTGAACATCGCCGAGCAGCCGACGTACTTCATGGCGCTCAAGGACGCGAGCCAGCTCGTTAAAATGTACGCGATGGTCAATGTCAACCAGTACCAGATCGTCGCCATCGGCGCGACGGTCGCCGACTGCGAGGCGAACTACCGTCAAATGCTGCTCAAAAATAACCTCATCTCCGACGATCAGGGCTCCATCGATGTCACGCCGAGCGATTATAAGAGCGTCGAGGGCACGATCGCCGAGATCCGCACGGCGGTCGTAGATGGCAACAGCATCTACTTCCTGCGCTTTGACGGCGAGAGCGCCTTCTCCGTGCGCATGAGCGCGGCTGAGGTCGCCTATGCGCCGCTGCTGAACGTCGGCGACCGCGTGTGCGTCTACTACCGCGACGGCTACGTCACGGAAAACTGGATCGAAGCGTCCGACGTCGAGCTGCTGGATGGCAGCGCCCAGAGCGCACCGCCCGTAGAAACGAGCGTTTCGACTGAGGACAGCGCGGATCCCGTCGAAAACGCACAGGAAATGCCGTAAAGCGGCGGCAAAGCACTTTCTATTACAAATTTTGATAGGGGTGGCGACACCCCTATCTCTTTTTGGAATGCATTGCACAAAAATGCAAGATTATGAGCAGTTTTTCTCGATAAAATGACCGCTTTGAAAGACAGCTTGCAGCAATTTAATATCTTTTATTAAAAAAGTTAAAGTTTTTTGTCCATTTTTCTGCCAAATGCACAAAAAGTCAGAAAGAATTTCTTGCACAGCGCCAATAGCGTTTTGCTTGAGAATTTTTTCCTTTGGTGATAAACTCATAGACAAGATGGCTGAACCATCAAGCCCTGATTTTCAGGGTAATTTTAGAGGAGGCTACTTATCATGAACGCTTACATTGAGAGAGT
>ERZ772883.2349-NODE-2349-length-11988-cov-3.226934_pt1 | contig 11988 bp, 10 predicted proteins | sample MGYA00580575_ERZ772883 | MGnify/ENA primary metagenome ERZ772883 (study PRJEB29015, sample SAMEA2737666) | human gut metagenome | biome: human gut; feature: human-associated habitat; material: faeces | place: China | collected 2012 ...
GTCAGGCTCAAATAATGATATAGCTTCCATAACAAAAAAATCCAAACAATCAATGACTTCAAGATATCTAATTTGCTTTATATTAATAGAATTAATGTATCGATTTATATTTCTTAGTGTCTTAAAATATTTACTATAACCGCCTCTAAAAATATATCCCCATCTAGAAGAATCAAAATTATTTACAGCACTATTTTCTAAAACTCTATCAAGTTTTTTAAATAAATAATTATATAAATTTTCTTTTTCAATTTCAGGAATATCTAAAGATAATTGAATAATCTTTTCCAAGTATTGTGAACCATTTATGCTTTGTTCGTTTGACAAAGCGTCTGCAACAATTTCTTTATCAAAGGAAAGAATGTAAATAACATTTGGAAAATCGAAAACAGCTTTAATCAATTGTATTAATAATTTTATTTCTTTTTTGTTAAGTCTATCTATATCATCTATAAAAACAATAAATTTCCCTGGTAGTCCTAAAAGCTTATTACTTATTTTATTCTTTATTTCCAATAAGTTTTCATCACCATTTAAGAAACTTTTTGAATATTTCTTTAATAAAGAATCCATCCCCTTGAAAATACAACCAATTTTAGGTAATTCTTTAGCAACAGCTATTACACCTTTATATAGATCTGTTTTTAGCATTTTCTTAATTCTTTCTTCTGAAAAATTTGATGATAACATATTAAAGAATTGGTTTATAATAGCATTCTCATCCAATGTATTCCATGGAGCGAAATCAATAACTTGATAATACAAATTTTCATGATTTGAATCTTTTCTTTTTCTTAATTCATCTTTAATCTCATTTTTTATCAAATTTATTAATGATGTTTTACCAGAACCCCATTCGCCATTTATAGAAATTGTCATACTTTTGTGTTTGGGTATTGACAATATATTTAAAGCAAAATCTTTCGCAAAATTAGTTCTATTTAACAAATCATCTTCTGTATACCTTATTGGCTCGTCATATAAAAATTCCATATTATACTTCTCCTATACTTATTTTAAATAATATCTATATTGACCTGAAAAATAAAGATAGCCTCGCTTTTCATATCTAATAATTTCGTTTACTATATATTTCTAAATTACTCCAATTAAAACAATATATAATTGCATTAAAAGGAACTTTCTTATTTCTGAGTGATTCTAATCTTTTTTCTAAATCCTCACTATCATCAAACTCAGGGTTTTCATCCTTATAATAGCATGCATTGGCATACCATCTATTGTTTGACTTTAAATGATAGCACATAAATGTCATCTTATTTTGCATAACTTCTTTTATTGTATTTAAATATGAATCTATAAATTCTTGTTCATTATGACATTCATAATATTCAAACCAATAAGTACCAAACCATAAATCAACAACGCTATCTAACACTTTATCAATTTCAATTTCTAAATGTTGATTATGATTAGGATTAGTGATTTCAAGAATAACTAAATCACAAGTTGCACAATCACTCTTTGATCCTTTTTTCTGATAATAATCGTAATCAGATGTTTCGTATTTTCTATAATCAATATTGTATTTTTCCAATATATTAACAATATCATTTAATCCTAAACATCCGCCTAATCTATGGATATCTTGTAATCTTCTAATAAAGTGTTTTAGATTGTTTGTTCTAACAAGTTCAATTAAATAAGTCAATTTATAGCTTAAAAGACATTTAACCTCTAGATCATCTAATTCAAATCTACTTTTCAATTTTTCTTTAGCAATATCTAAATTTTCTGATGTTTGAATAGTTTTAATTATTCCATTTATAAAATGTTTTGGAAGCAACTTGTATTTTAACTTAATCAAAATAATCACATCCTTTTACTGTTGTGTTTTTATGAAACAATAATGTTATTTAATATATTTTTTATATTATCATAGGCAATCATTTTAATTTCTTCATCATTAAAATCCATTTGATTTAGAATATCAAAATATCTATCATATATTTCTTCTGGTACCAAACATCTACTTGAAGGATAATCAGTAGCAAATATTAATCTTTCTGGGCCAAATTTTCTTAATATATTATTTGTTTCTTTTATTCCAAATTTATTAACATAGTCTGGCAATATAGCAGATATATCAACATAACAATTTGTATCTAGTAAATCTTCATATTGATAAGCTCCCATATGAGAAATAATAAACTTAATATTAGGAAACTTATTAACTAAATACTTCACTCTATATGTTGCTGAACGATCATCTTTAGAGTTTGGATATGAATGTATAAATACTGGTAATCCATATTTATTAAACTCTTCAAGCAAAGCAACATTATAGTCATCATCAACATTCATTCCTGTATTATTAGGATGAATTTTTAATCCATTAAGTTTATATTCTTCTATTGCTTTTATTAAATTTTTCTTCATATTTTCAATGCTGTTATTAGTATCAATATCAGCCATTGCATAAAACTTATCTGGATATTTATGGACTAGTTCTTTTAAATTTTTGTTAACTGCATCAACGGTGAATTCCATAGACATTAAATAAGGATCATTAAGTGGCATGATAATAGCTTGCTCAATATTATATTTTTTCATTAAATTTAAATATTTGCTTTGATCCGCATAAACCCATTCGTCCTCTGAGTCTGGATTGGCTTGATGAACAACACCTGGAATAATATGAATGTGTGCATCAATTTTCTTAATCTTTTTCCAGTCAGCCATATTTTCACCACCTTTTTATAATCAATTATAAATCACATGTATTTTCGTTTGATATCTTATTATACCATTTTTCTATTAAATAATCTATTAATATAGATTAAATGAAAAGGTGAATCTACCCGAAGGTAAACTCACCTAGTTTTGCTTGTGAAAGTAATTTGCTATTTTCTATTTTTTAAAACTTTTTCGCATTGTGGACATAAACCATCTTGATTTAATGACAAAGGCTTAAAAAGTCTTTTTATGTTGTAAACTTCCAAAGATCCTTCTACTATTGTTATCTTTTCGGGCATAGCAGGATTATAACCTTTCTCATAACAACACAAACATTCATTAATCCACTTTTTTAATTTAGGAAAAGAATTGATATATATTTCTCCTTCATTACCTTTTTGTCTCTTCATTATAGTCTACTCCTATTTTTTAAAGTTCTTGAATAATAATTTCGTTAACACCTTCAATAGAAAACATAATATTTCTTTTTGAAATTCCACCATCAAATAATATGCAATTATTAAAATTACTATAATAACACATAGATATTCCAAAAGATTCTTTTTGCAAATGATTTTTAAGTGTTATATATTCTAGATATTTTACTTTTTTTCCATATTCTTTGATTTCAAAAGTTTCTTCAAAAGAATCAAAATAGGAACTGATTTTCAAAATAACTTGCATTGGTTTAGATAAAATTGTTTCTTTTCCATTTTCATCTAACAAATAGATTCCTTTATCAAAGTTTAATTTGACTTCTAAACCTTCACAATCAATTGAAGATATTTCTGTGTCATGAAATCCATATTGAAATAATTGTTTGAAAATACTATCCATTGTATTCACCTCTATTTTGATAATGCTTTTAAAATTAATTCCCACAATTTTTTTAATGCTTTTCTTGCACCAGGTGGCAATTTTCCTTGACCTGGCAACGGATTACCATCTAATCCAATTCTAATACCATGTGCTTTATCTGCAATGTCATCTCCAAAAATATGAACATGTGTAGGATCATGATCATTTGGAAATTTTTTAACCGTATAGCCTCCACTTTTCCCAATAATAGAAGCCATAATAGTGATTCCAGATAATATGCCAGCACCTTGTAAGATTTGAGCTCCAGTAATAGTTAATCCAGCAGTCATTGCTAACTCACCACTTGCAGTAAGATAAGTTCCTGCACCAAGTGTAAATTTTTGTGCTGCAAATGAACTTAAAGCACTACCAATTTGAGGGGCAATATATCCAATTCCTGCACCAATTGCACCACCTAACACTGTAGCTCCTAAATAACCATACCATTCAACACTTCCATTAAAGACTTGACCATCATCTTTGTAATCGATATACGCTGCAGTTCCAAAACCAATAACAGCACCAATAATTAATCCAATTAAAATAGCACTATGTCCTGTAGGGTCGTAATAATTTACGGGGTCGTTGTTACAGTACGCATATAAGTTTAATCCATTGATAGAACTTGGATCTAAGTATTCGATTGAATCAGGTGAAATCCATCTACATAATTCAGGCGAATAGTAACGTGAGGATACCCAAAAAAGCTGAGTTTCAACATCATAATAATATCCACGATATCTAAATGGATTGTTATGTAAAACAAAGGTATCAATTTCTGTATTTTTTTCTGGACTTAATTCTTTTTCTACACATTTACCCCATCCATCATATTCATATTCACCTATTATTCGATTTTTATACATTATCTTACTTACATTGCCTAAGATATCTTTTACTATATTATACTTTTTACCTTGATATTCAATTCCTACTAATCCTTCTATATCATAGTAATACATTATTTCATTTGTTATCTGATTCTCTAGATTTCTCCACTCTTCTTTTATTATTCGATTTCCATCTAGATAATATATTTTAAAATACTCATATATTTTTTCTTCATTATTACCATATCTTATACTATGGCTTACTTTTTTCTTATAACGAATTCCTTGATAATTGTAATAATATTCATTTTCATATTGATGATAGCATTGTCCTTCATCAATGCAATACTTATATTTTTTCAATTGATTTCTTTCATCATATTCTAAGGTTCCTTTACCATCGTTTATGATGTTACCATAATTATCATACTCTATTTGATATATTTTATCATTTTCCTTAATGTTTGTCAAGATATCCTTATTATAAATAAACCGCTTAATCTCTACATTATCCTTAATTATTTTTTCTATCATTCCACTTTCTTTACCATATTGATACTCAATTACACTTATTTCATTATCATTTTTTGTATGTGTTTCTTTAATCAATTGATTTTGATAATCATATTCATATTCTACTTCTTTTTTATCTAATTCTACTTTTTCTAATTCTATTTTATCTAATTCATCATTATTTAAATCACTCTCTAGATATCTTTGCCCTTCTTCTTTTATTTTTTTTATATTTCCTGTTTCTTCATCATATTCACTTTCATATATAATTTCCGCTTTGTCTTCTTGTTTTTCTTTTTCTACTTCTATTGGTACATATACTCCATATTTTATTTTATTAATTATACCTGTTCCTTCTTTGTATTCTCTTTCCTGTCTTATTTCTGCAATAATATTATTTTCCGTTTCTTGTTTTTCTTCTACACTAGTCTCATTTATTATTTCTTTTTTCTGCTTTCTTTTTAATCTTCCTAATTCATCATAACAATATTCAAAATCATATATATCATTTTCATCACCATCTATTTCATACTTCGTTTTTTTAATTCTAGGATTGAGATATTTTGGATCTTCTTCTCCATTATCCTTTACAGTTATATATCTTATATTGTTTATACCAATTTTATATTCTCTTCTTTCATTTTCTACTACCTTTATATCAAGTGGATATATTCCTTTACAATGGCATTCCACTGTATTATTTTTATCATCATATGTATATTCATACTCTTTTTCTTCATATGGATCTTTTATTCGTGTTACTCTAGATAAATTATCGCTATAACCAACATCTTCATAAACATATTTGATTTCTTTTTCGTCATTAACAGTTTTAAATAGTTTCCCATAAAAATCATAATAATTCGTAGTTATTTGTGGATGATTTTTTTCTAGATATTGTTTATATATTATACTATTCAATTTATTTTTTTCTTCTATTATTTCTGTTTCTAATATTAGATTCTTATTTTTATATATTTTTACTGCTTCACCAAAACAATTACATATCATTCCATATGTTCTTCCACTTTGATCAGAAAAACTTTTGATTCTACCTTTATTGTCATATTTTATATTATTTTTACTATCCACATTTCCTTCTGGATAATTTCGGTATCTTATCTGTGTTATTTTTTTATCTAAATCATATGTAAACTCTGTAGTGCAATTTCCTTTGGTAGTATAGCTCAAGAACATTTGTGGTTCTTCATACTGATAATATGTTGTTATTCCATTTTCTGTATATGATATAACATTTTCTCTTTGACTTTCATCTTCTTCTTGATAGCCATAGTTTATTTTTATGATTTCCTTTTCTGGGTTTTCATTATTATACATTTTAATTTGCATTAAATTACCATAATGATCATATTCATTTTCAGTTACTATTCCATATTCATCTATTTGTTTGTATAAATTACCATCTTCATAGTACCATGCTTCTACTGTTGAAGATTTTATAAAACTATTACTATTATCGCTAATGATTCCAACTTCGCTTATAACCTTATAATATTGTCTATTTTCTATTTCATCATTTTTATAGATAATTTGTGTTTTACTTACCGTATTTATCTTATTTGTTATTGGCATTACTGTACTTGTATAATAATTTGGAATCCCTTGTTCATCTACTTCTAATTTGCATTCACTATAATCAATTTCCAATCTAACTTCACTTACTGATTTTACTTTCGTACCATTACAATATACTAAATCAAATTCTTCTTGTCCTTGCCTATTTTTATGATATATATTTTTATATGTTTCAAAAAGATCTTTTTCGCTCATGAAAACTTCTGCTGTAATATCTTCATAATACTTTGTTCCTTTTTCTACATATATAATACTTTTTACTAGTTCAAGGGATTTTTCATTTATATTTATTGTTGTTTCATTGCTTGCCTCTATTCTTAAATCTGCTACTTCAATTGTTGTGTCTATATCAATTCCTAAAATTTGGATTTTCATTGCCCATATATTTTCTGGCAAATTACCTAAATTTATTGGTATTCTTACATATTGCCATGTATCTTTTAATACTTTTTCTAATCTTTTTTTGTTTGTAATTTCTGGAAAATCTACCTTTTCTATTACGACTTCTGCACTGATATCACTAATTACATCTTGTTTAAATTTTATCCAAAAAGATATAACAAAATCTTTTGTATATTTATACTTATCTTCTTGAAAAATTTCTGCAAATTCTCTTATTTTCTCTTGTTTCGCATAAAATACTGCCTTTTCATATTGATATGCACAATTGGAATTGATACAATTCTCCAAGAAAAAATTAGTTGTCAATTCCCAGCCTTTTGTTTGAAATAAAGTTCGATATGATTCTTCTATATATAGTTCACCTTCAAATTCTTCTTTTTCTAATACACTAATTATTTGTCCTTTCGTATTCAAATAATATCTATAAACGATTCCTGTTTTATTTTTGATGGATGTGTAATTTTCTTCATATGTAAATTGATAAACTGCTTTATGATATGCTTCTGGCATTATTAAATTATAACCTTCTACTTCTTCTTGTTGTTTGGTCAAGTAATTACTATCTCCTATGTAACTTTCTTTTCTTAAGTCTTGTTCTGCTAAACCTTCTTTACATATGCTTTCTTTTTTCATTACTCCTTCTATTATTTTTTTAATCTTACTTTTACTATCCGAACTATTTTCAATATACACTGCTTCTAAACTTTCCTTATCAATTATATATTCAATTTGAGAATTGCTATTATATTTTATATTAATTTTTTCTTTCAACTCTTCTTCTTGATGAATTGATATTTTTTCTAACCTATTTATGCTATCATATTGACATAGGATGCTATGATTGGTATTTTCAATCCAACTTTTTATTAAATTGCCTTCTTTATCATATTCAAAACTGATTTTCCTTAATGGTTTTCTTTCATCATAAATACTTGTTATTTTTTCTTCCTCATCATATGTTATCAATTTACTTATATTAGGATTATTTCCTGCTACTATCTGAATTAGATGTCCCTTTTCATTAAATTTCAGTTGATTTTCGTTTCCATCTTTAATTATAAACTCTTGATTATTTTTAACTATAAGTCTTAATCCACTTCCCGATTCATCATAATATCCTCTTTCTTCTTCAGTTTCTTTATATTTAATCAATCGATGGGTTTTCCAATTTCCATCTATGTATACATAATCTCCTTCTTCAAAACTTTCCATATTATATGTTAATTTATATGGAAATACAGATCCTTCTATATTTAATTTCCATCCTTTTGAATTTCCAATTGGTCTTTCTTCATAATCTGTTTTCTGATAATGACTATTATATAATAATGACACCATTATTTGGTAGTTTCCTCCACCTAATGCGAATAACGGATACTCATAAATCATTCTTCCCGTTTTAATATGAACATCAACTTTTCCTACACTATTATGATAACTTATTTCTGATTTATTAATTTTGCTATCATCCATTTTCTACCACCCTAATTCTTTTAGGACTTTTTCAACTACTTCACTATCTTTTATTAGTTTCATTGTCGTTTCACTATTACATAATACTCTTCTATTTCCTCTACCACTGATGAAAATAACATCCCCCTCTTTAGAATCAACAATTGCTTCCCTTATTGCTTGCTCTCTATCTTCTATTATCTTTGAAGAAACTTTATCTTCTAAATATCCTTTTAATTCCAAACAGATATCTAGCACTTTTTCTTTGCCATTGTCGCTTTCTGTTAGATATACATCATCTACCTTTTCTTTTAATAACTCCATTGCATACTTTCTTGCTTTTTTACGACTAGCTATAAAATCCGTCGTTTTAAATCTTGGCTCCCAATTTTGATATCCGTAACCCATTGAACCGATTACAACTTTAATTTGATTGATTTCTTTCTTATCTTTTAGCTTTTGTAAACTTTCTAATACTTTTGGTAAATGACTATCTATCACTATCATTCTACCTTTTCTTTGATAAACTTCTGATCTTCCTGGTATTTTAATTTTTTGAATACATGTATTATACTCATTGATATCAAATATTCCCATTGCTTCTAAAACAGTGAGTGCTCCTACAATATTTAATGCATTATAATTCATCATCATTTCCGTTTTTAATGCATATGTTTTATTTTTAACTTTAACTTTCATTTGCAAGCCTGCTTTTGTACTTTCTAGTTCATATAATAGACTCGTTATATCTTCTTTATTTACTCCCTTTACTGTCGCAATATAATTGCTACTATAAACATACTTTTTACATTCATTTGCTTCTAACAATTCTTCTAAAAATTCTTTATCATAATCTTCAAAACCATAGATACATAAGCTTTCTTTTTCCATTCCCTCAAAGAAGGATTTCTTTATTGCTTTGTACTCTTCTTTGCTATATTGATCTTCATTATGTAATGCATTGAAATTAGTTAATACTCTAACATCAAATGGTATATCTTTTGTTAAGCCCTTTTCAATTGCGGTTTCATTAACCTCTAACACTAAGTATTCTGCTCCATATGCTTCTACTTCTTCAATGATTTCTAATACATCATCTTCACTATTAAATGTTATTTCGCATGCTTCATCTGGTCTAATAATGGTTGCAGGAGAATCTATTTTTGCACTACTATATAATACACTTTTCTTTCCCAATCTTTTTAAATACTCATGTATTATATTAGCAACCGTTGTTTTTCCACTGCTACCTGTTATTCCGATAATTTTTATTTCTTCTTTTCTGTTTTTTTCTTTTGTTACTCCACATTTAAATTCTGCTTTTAATCTTTTTATTTTTCTTTCTTGTTTATTTCTTAGTTCTTTATTATTTTCTAATTTTTCTCTTAATTTTGATAGTTTCATTTTTCTTTCTCCTTTGTTAGTCATCTGGGGTAATGGATGCATAATAATATTTGACACTTCCATTTAGGCTTCCCAATTTTATTTCTCTATCACTAGACAAATAAATATGAACTGTAAATGTATATTCTACATAACTTGTTCCCATCATTGCGTTTAAATCCGTTGTTTCTTTTACTTCTACTTTTACTAAACTTGAATCATTTGCTTTTATCGATACTTCTATCGCACTGGAATAATTATTTTCTACTTCTATATATAATTTTTCACCATTGCTTGATGCAATTGTTAACTCATCGGTTTTTAAACTACCTTTTTCTTGTGTCCAACTTACCGCATATGTTTTTGGTAAAAAACTTATTGATATTACTTCTACTACAAAATTTTTGGTTGTTGTTACACTTTCATATGTAATTGTTGCTTCTAAGGTTGAATAGGCATCGATCTCTCCATTATGTACATTGGCTGTATTTCCTGTAATTGTAATAGATGTTCCCGTTTTAACTACCCATGTAATACTCGAACCATTTGATCCTGCTGATGGTAAAGTAAAATCCGTAGTTACTTTTGTATCAATTTTTAAATCATTGCTATCTTGTTCTACTCTTTCGCTTGGTGTCATTTCTCTTAATAAAACTGTTACATGAAAAACTTGTATTGTCTCAGCACTACCATAACTCACTCGAGCTTTTAACAAAGGATTTTGTTCATATAACTTTCTATTAACCTTTGCTATATTTTCTTCTATCTCTATTCCTTCTCCTTCAACACTCCATACAATACTTGATCCATTGATACCTTTTGTTGGCAAAGAAAAATCTTGTGTAATTGCTTCCACATCCACTTCTAATTCTATTTTACTTGCGTCATATTCTACTCTTTCTTCATCACTCATACTTAAAATTTCTGTTACTTTACTTCTAATTATTAAATCTAAATTTGTTGCATTTATCTGCGTACCTTCTTCATAGACTTCCCCTTCATCCCTTTTGACTTCTACTAATAGTACTTCTATTTCACCATTTTCGTTATACTCAATTTCTTCTACTTCTAATCTTCTTCGATTCGGAAATTCTGTATTTCTATCTTTTATTTGCATTTTCTTATTCTCCTTTATTTAATATTTGTTTTATAATTTGATTTGTTCCTGTGGCACTTTCTCCACTAGCAATTCCTACCACTATGGCTATCCATATATTTTCTGCTTTAAATATTATCTCTGGATTTGTTAGATATATCAATATTCCTAAAATTCCACCCACAATTGCCATCACTATTGGTATCAATTTCTTTGCCTCTTTTTTCTTTCTAAATATTACTTTGTATATTTCTCCTATTATATAGCATAGCACTACTATAATTGGTATACTTGTAAATTCCACCATTTTTCTCCTTTCTGATATCTTGTGGTTAGCTACTCCTTTTGATATCCCTGATTTGTAAACAATTAATTAATCTTTACTCCTTCTATTATACTTTTCTCTCTTTTCTTTTTTGGTACACTTTGTCCTAAATTTTTCTTTCAATAAAGGGCTTTTTTATTTAGTTTTAAGACATATTTGTCTTAAAATATTAAAAATAGCCTTTTTTGTTCATTAAATATATTATTTTTTAGGATACTTTTTCCTAATTTTTTTTAAAAAAATAAAAATAGTATTTTTAAAGTGTCCAATTTTGGTGCTCACTTCAAAAATACTATTGTATTTATTATGGTAATCTGATTGATACATCTAATTCTTCTAATCTATTATTCCAAGATGGAAGGCCTTCATTATAACATTCTTCAATTAAAAACATAATTATAAAATCTTCTTGTTTTCCTCTATTTCCTATTGTATATCCTGCCTTTTCCATTAATTTATATGTGATTCTTGGATGTAATTTTAATCCTCCACATATTGCAAGTAGTTTATTTAATTCTGGTATTCTTTTTCCTTTTCGATAATTCCAAATTGTCTTTTCATCTAAAAAAACAAGTTCACCTATTATTTTATTAGATTTATATCCCAATTCTTGAATTAAAACATTTAAACATTCTCCAAATGATCCTATCATTTTATCTAAAATTTTACTTGCTTCGCTTATTTCTTCAAATGCTATATCTGTACATCCCGTAACTCCAATTATCCTACTATTTTGAATTGATTCCATATTCAATTCTAATTTTATATTTTGTTGGTGCTACTTCTGAAGTCATCGCCATCTCCATCGCCGCAGGCGTGGTGAAATCCGTACTGGT
>ERZ772883.2356-NODE-2356-length-11948-cov-4.106870_pt1 | contig 11948 bp, 13 predicted proteins | sample MGYA00580575_ERZ772883 | MGnify/ENA primary metagenome ERZ772883 (study PRJEB29015, sample SAMEA2737666) | human gut metagenome | biome: human gut; feature: human-associated habitat; material: faeces | place: China | collected 2012 ...
TTAATATGTATTCAGTTCTTCACTGATTAATTATCATACATTATTCTTTAATGTACAATAAAGCTTTCTAATTTCTTTTTAATATTTACTATTTTATATTTATATATGTTTATATGTAGTAGTCACATTCCCGTATGACTATCATAGTTATAACACTAATTATTTCATTTTCAATATGTAATTTTTCGACAATATTCTAATTATACCTTATTTTGTTTGCTTTAGTATTTCATCACATGCAATTACAATATAATTAGGAACACAATCATATTCATATGGATCTAATTGATAAATAAAACTATTTTCTATATGATATGTTTCGTTAATAAACTTCATAATATTATTGTCGCTTCCATTTAGTGAAAAATAATCATTTATAATCCTAAATATTTCTATTTTTTCATAATTGCTTTTAGCATCAAAATATAATCTTTTCATTTCTTCAAAATCATTAAATTTATTACGAAAACTATCATAATCAAATTTTTCAATGTATAAGTTAATACTTGATAAACCGCTTTTAATCTCCTTCTCAGACAGTTCCTTACCATTCAATTTAGTAATTTTGGAATTATTATGAAATAAGTTTGATAAAATATCGTAAGCACATTCATAATTATTTTGTAATTCAAATAACCTTCTACAATTGATTAATCTACTTAAAATGTTGTAATTGGCGTTCTTTGCTTTTTCTTCACATTGATCTATCACTGAATATAATTTATCATTAGTTATTATTTTTTCTTCTACTATATTATTATGATTTGATAAACAATATGCAACAACATTATTTGGAATAGTCCTATCCTTTTTATAAAAATTGATTATAGGTTCTATATCATGTGAAAACATCAAAACTGTTTTATCCTTTAATGATTTTTCTCCCTTAAATAAATAGTGCATAATTCCATACTTTTTATTTGTGTCAAAAGAAGATACTGGATCATCCAGAATAACTAGTTCAGGTTTGTTTGCTAGGCAATCAAACAAAAATAATGCCAATGCGAAACAATTTTTTCTCCCCAACTTAAATGTGATTTAGGTTCTACAATTATATCAGAATTAATATATTTTAATCTAATTTTATCTCTAGTAATTTCTACTTCATAACTCATTCCTACTGACTTTAAAAATTCATTAATTTTATATTCATTTTCTTTAATATATACTTTTATTTCAGTATTAAGTATACCTGTGGCCTTTTTTATATCAACAATATTTTCTAAAACTGCATCGATAGAATTATTAATCTCTTCAAATATTTTTTTCATACTATCAGAATTAAAATAAATTATACTATTGAAGTCAAATCTTAATTCATTTAATATTTTTTCAACATCGTCTAATTTATTTATTGATAAATAAGATAAATTTTTTAAAAATTGTAATTTTTCTACTATTTTTGTAAATTCTAATTTAAATTCTAATAATTCCTTTTTTGATTCATCACTTATTTTTTTAGGATCATTTAGTATGCTCTTTAACAACTCATCTTTTTTAGAGTTAGTAAAATCAGATAATTTTTCAACTAATTCACTAGTTGCAGAAATATGTGTAACATCGGTTTTAACAAATAAATTATCAACCAAATTCTTTTCTTTAACTAAGGTTTTTATTTCAGTAGTACAAAATGGGCAATGTTCTTCATAAAATTCAAATCCTTTAGTATACCAATCATACCATTTTATTTTTAAAGTTGATTGCAAAAATGGAGAATATTTTTTTATTTCTTCTGGAATATTAACGATTTTATTACCATTTGATAAAGATTTTACAACACCAGAATTTCCTAATTTATTATTAGAATTAATTTTAATTTCTTTATCAATTTGATTGTATATTGATATTAGTTCATCTATTTTTTCATTTGAATTAATGATAGTTTTAACCTTATCAAGTTTCTCATTTATTTCTGCAATTTTAGTATCATATTCGGGAACTTTAGCAAATACTTCAAATGAATTTTCGTGTATATTATCTTGTGATATAAATAAGTACTGATTTACATAGTCTTCATTATATATTAATACCTTATTTATTTGTTTATCAATGTATGTTATAGACGGAATTACATCATCAGATGATTTAAAAGGTTTAAATAGACTTAAACCAGATTCTTTACTTTCTTTTATCACTTTAGAAATAGTAGATTTTCCGGTACCGTTTATTCCATATTTAATATTTAATTTCCCTTCTTGTATTTCTAAATTACATTCTTTAATATTGTTACAATTTTCAATTTTTATTTTCATTTTACTCCTCCTAATGCAAAAAAGGCGCAATACAAAACTATAAAGCCTGTACTAGCGCCTTTTTTTCTTACTAAATATAGTATATCATTAATTAATGTTATTTTAAATACTTTTTAAATGTATTCTTAAATAATTCAACATTATTGCTCATCCATTCAAATGCTTCATCCCAAGATTCAGAATTAGGATCAACATCTAAATTAGACACTAACTTAATTCTTGATGCTTTCTTACCTTCTAATGGCATCCATTGTAAATTTGAAGATATCTTCTCATTAATTTCTTCTTTATATTGTTCTAATGAATAATATAAATCTTTATTATCATTTATATAAAGCTCGCATGCTATTTCATGTTTTTTAGTATTATATGTTAAATCTAAATGACAATCACTTCTACCTATAAAAATATTATACCAATGTTGTGGTAATGGTTTGATAAGTGAATAATTAACTTTTTTATCTTCACAATAATTTTTAAAATCTTCCCAAAAGTTTAACTGAATAGTTGAAGCATTGCTCATATTTTTAGAAACATTTTTTCTAATTGCTTTAGCCCAATTATTTGGTTTACTTATAATTTGGAATTTAGGAGCAATTAAAGAATCACCAATTTTCCACAATTCAATTTGAACTAAGAATATATTAATATGTTCATCAGAATGTTCATTTAACCAATCAACAGCTTGCTTATGTTCATCTCTAACATCTTTAACAATCCATATTTGTATATCTGCATCAAATCCAGCTGAATAAACTATCACTTTTCCTAAATGATCATGATTAGTCATTTCTAATTGATTTTCAATTATTATAGTTTTATCAGTTTCTTCTTCATGCGCTTTAATATCAACATTATACCTTCCAGTTGATGCCTCTGTTTCATCTACAGTAATATTAAATCCAAGTTCTTCACTTAATAACTTAATATTATTTTCTTTAGCTAACCATTTGGTAAAATCAATTGCTTCGTTTTTCCAAACTTCTCTTAAATTTGTTATTTTTTCTAATTTTCCTAAGTTATAATTCATTACCTAAATCTCCTTTATACAACACTAAGTGTTATATATATCGTAATCAGATTTCATTTCCGAAATTTCTTTTAAAGATTTCCATTGATTACTTACAACTTCAGAAACTTTATCTTTTATCAAATTATATTTTTCCTCATTTTGATATATAGGAATTTCAATTTCTTTCCATCTATCTGCAATATTTGGTAAAGTAGTGTCAATAAAAATTTTGTTATTTGATTGTTCAAATGACAATTTATGAGACAAAGCGTACATTAGATATTCTGGAGTTAAATTATATTTATTATTTATATCAATAACTCTTAACACTAAAATTTCTCTAGTCAAAATAACTTTCAAATCATATGGAGAAACCATTGCTACACTCCCAATTCTATAACTTCCTCTTCTAACATATAAAAGATCCTTTTCTTTCAATTGTTTAGATTCTTTAAATAATCTTTTGTATTCAGTTTCGGGAATCAAAGCAGTTGGATCTTTATAAATTTGCCAATTGACAATATCCTTTACTCTTATATACGGTATATCACCAGTTCCTTTGAATTCAGATGATGGTGAACCATTTCCATCAAAATATTCTATTATTCCTTCATCAATTAATTGCTGTAAAGAAATCAATTTAATATTTTCCTTCTTTGCTTTGTCAGCTATTTCTTCTTTTTTTGAATTCCAATAATATCTTGGAACTAAAATTTCAGATTTTCTTATTAGTTCTGCATCAACTGTAAATGTATATTTTGAATCATATTGAGCACCAGAATTTTTTAATTTAATTTCTCTTATAATTTCTTTTGTATCATCAAGTATTTCGTTTGTATATACATTTCTTTCTTTATCATATTTATATAATGGCTTACCATTATGATCATGTCCAACATATTCCGCAACGGCCATATTAATCTTTGACTGCTGAGGAGTATTCTTTTGTATAACAATTGCAATACATTTAGCATTGTTATGTGGTCTAAAAGTATTATGTGGTAAATCTATTATCCATTGAATATTATGTTGAAATATAAAATCTCTAACATTTTTTTGGTTTGGTGCATGAAAATAAGTTTCTGGCAAAATTATACCAACACGTCCACCATCCTTTAGTAACTGTAAATTTCTCTCTAAAAATAAAGTTGAAACATTTCCTTCATCTAATAATTTTTCTTTTCCTTTAGAATCTATTTTTTTTGCCAAATCATACTGTGATAATTTTTGTTTTCCTGTTACTTTTATATCTTTACCAAAAGGTGGATTACTAAAGGAAACAGAAAATGTACCTAATTTAATATTTTGTTGTGTAAATTCCTTCCAATTCATTGGATTTTCTAAACTATCTTCACAAAAAATACCACCTTTTCCGTCACCTAAAATAGCCATGTAAGATTTGCCTAATTTTGTTAAAAAACTATCTTTCTCTATACCTCTAATATTTTTTTATACCGACAGTCTTCTTTTCTTCAGCTATAGCACTTTCAGACCACCCATAAGTAGAACCTAATTCATCTATATCTAACCATAGTTGCTTTAAAGCTTCAACCAAGAAACTTCCACTTCCACAACTTGGATCAATTATCATATCCTCTAATGTAGGATTTACAGCTGCAACCAAAGTTTTTACCACGTTTTTTGGAGTAAAAAATTGTCCTTGTTCTCCTTTTAATGAGCCACCAATAAAAACTTCAAAAGCATCTGCAATAATATCACGGTCTGTATCAATCAAACAATAATTTTGTATTTTTCCAATAATATATCTTAATGTATGACCATCAAAATCTATAGAATCACTTTCACTCAATACATCTTTATATTTAGTCTTAACTCTAGTAAATAAATTATCTATTCTATCTTTTATCTCTTGATCACTGTCACAATCGGAAGCTCTAAATGTTACCATATCTTCCATTTTTGTAAATCTTTCATCATAAATTTTACACAAAATCAAATGAATCATTTCTTTTGCAATTGCTTCATCCCTATTTACACCAACACTATTGCCGGCAATATAACCTCTCAATTCAGAAAAAATATCTTTTAAATTATGGGTGCTTCTAAGATCTATTCTTTTATATAAACCAATTTCCTCTAATTTCTGATTATATTTAGGTATTGCTGGTATTTCTCTAAAGTGTATATTACCTGATTCTTCAATTTTTTCTATATATAGACTTTCTACTCCATTGTACCATATTCCTATTTTAGCTTCACAGAATTTTAAATAATCTTCTAGTTGGTCTTCACCATCTTTTCTAGTCGATTTTTTATTTTCTACAACAATTTTTAATTTTTTGTTTCCTTTACTATCATATTCAAAAACAGCTATATCAATAGGATATCCCCTTTTGTCAGAGGGTGAAGATTTTACTCTATATTGTGGATGTGTTTGAATCATATTTTTTGGATATGCATAATCTTCAACTAATATTTTTGAAAAAGGTTGTACTGCATTAATTTCTTCCGGAGTAGCATTTACTTCTAATCCAGAAACATAATCTATTATTTTTTCCATGTTTCTTTTCTCCTTAACTATAATATAGTATAACACATAATTTTATATTTTTTGTGATATTCTCACAATTTTAAGCTTTTCTTTATTAAGGGGTTGGGACTTTTCACATATACGAATTTTGTACGGGAGTATAAATTCAGTGCTGGCTAAACAACAAAGATACTCCTACAACCTAAAAACACTACCATTTCTGATAGTGTTAATTTCTTTAATAATATCTTTTTAATATTAATGGAATGGTATTTTTTACTACTAAATTGTATTTAATTCTTAATATTTCTTTTATCTTAGGTATAAGTCTACTATATCCATTTGCTAAATAGAATGCTACTAAATCAGGTATAACATATTTATTTAAATAATCATTAACATTGTTATAGAAAGGTAAATATATTTTTTTAAATTCTTCATCAGTTATATCACACATAGATATATTACTTTAAAATTATTTCTTCTGCTATATCTTTTATATTATTCATTTTACCTATCCATAGCATTTGATTACCACTTTTTAATTCTTCAGTAATATTTTCTTTTTCAGCTAGTTCTTTGATTAACTTCTGCACCATCTCCATAACAATAGTATCAATATTATGAAGATATTCATTTAGTTTATCATTAACCAGTAAATCAAAATATAATCCTAACTTTTCTTTCTTAATATAATTTAATCTCAATAATCCATACTTTCCTACATTAAATCTTTCTTTATCTTCTAATATTAAATCTGGCAATAAATAATCACCTTTCTTAGTGTAACTAATATTCATAACATTTCTCTCTTTCTTTTCATATTTATTTGGCTTTAATTGTTATACATTCGTTACACAATGACTATCGCCACCTCCTGCATTTAAGTGATTAGAAAGCACTATAACATCATTACTATTTCCAAATGCATTTAATATTCTATTAACTCTATCTGTCGGAGTTATTGTTTCATCAGTACTTCTTGTTATATATGTAGGTATTCCTAATTCTTTTAATCTATCATATATATAATTTGCTATTTTCAAATTATATTCTTTTTCCACAACATTATTGCCTGATGCTCCCGGATCACTTCCTCCATGACCCGCATCCACTACAACTTTCTTTGTAACTCTATCATTCATTATTCTCACCCTATTTTATAATATGACAAAAAAAAAATTAGGTGAATTATATAAATTAAATTCATCAATCCACTTCTAATTTCTTCTTTTATTTTGCTTCTTACCTCATAAATTAAAGGTAATCCTTTATTCATTTTTTACTAACTGGTGATATGTATTCTTCACATGGCTTGCTTTATATTTATTATTCAAATACATTATTCATTAAATCTTTAATATATTTTTTTCTTTCTTCAGTTTCTTTTTTTTCAATTTCTATTTTTATTATATCCCCCTCTTTTGCATCAGGTACTAACACTCTAGGAATATTTACGCACTTTCCAATTGCAATTTCCACCACTGCATAATCTCCTTCAAATCTGTCTACTATTACTTCCATTTTTTCCTCCATCATCTTGTTGATTTTATATCTAATGAATCACCATTGCTTAAAACAATAATGTTGCCGTTAATATCTGTTCTATAAACTTTTGCACCCGAATTAATCCATCTATCAATAATTGATTGATTAGGATGTTTGTATTGGTTATTTTGTCCAACCATTATTATTGCATATTTTGGATTTACTCTATTAACAAATGATTGACCTGATGAAGTATTGCTTCCATGATGGCCTATCTTTATTACATCTGCAGAAACATCAGATGTAATGTCATTTTCGCTTTTGGTTTCAGCATCTCCCATGAACAAAAACTTTATGTTACCATAAATTATTTTTACTACCGCTGATGAATTATTTAAATCGTTGTATTCTTTGTTAGGTGCTATAATATTTATATTTAAGTTTTCTTCACTAACTATGTTAACGCCTGCACTTGCAGTAGTTATTTTTAATTCTTTTTCTAAAATATTTTCTAATAAGTTTTCATAGGTTTTACTAGTTGATAACATTTTAGGCATATAAATTTTTCCAATATCAAAATGATTTATTATATAAGTCAATCCACCAATATGATCTGCATGGGGGTGAGTTCCTACGATATAATCAATTTTATTATACCCTAAATTTGAAATGTAATTTGAAACTATTTTTCCCTTTGATGACTCTCCCGCATCAATCAACATAGTTTTTTTGTTAGGTAATTCTATAAATATTGAATCTCCTTGTCCAACATCAATATAATGGACTTTAATTAAGCTGTTTTTTGTTGTATTTGTGTTATTATTTACTTCCTCTTTATCTATTAAACTATTTTTAAATTCTTCATATCTTTTTTGATAATCTTTAGAATGAAATAAAGTAATTACGTTACTAAAACATATTACAATAATAAATATGCTAATAAAGCCAAATACATTTGACCACCACTTTTTCTTTTTAAAAAAAGGCAAGTTATCTCTTATATTGAATTTAGAAATTAGCAAAGGTGGGATTAAAAATGCCAAATTTCTTAATATCGCAGAAGTTTTATAGATGACTACATCATACATATTCGCCTCTATTTGAGGCACTTCACTAAAAGAAACAAAAAGGATAAATAAACAAAATAGGTAATACAAACAAGCAAGTATTTTTTTCCATAACTTATTTGTTCTAAAACTAAATAATTTACTAGATTTATTCATAACATACTCCCGACTACTTTTTAATAAACTATTTATACAATAATATTATACTATATAAATCAACTTATTTAAATCTTAATAATATAAATCTACAATAATTCAATTTCTGGATTAATAGTAACTTATATTTAAGTGTTTTATAATAACCCTCATTAATTAATTTAATTACTGAATATAAAAAGCATTTAATTTTAGGCAAGTTATATAAATTAAATTCATCAATCCATTTCTAATTTTAATACTTCTCTTATTTTGCTTCTTACCTCATAAATCCTCGTATTCATAAATTCAGGATGATCTTTAAACCATTTTATGTTAAGTGGTGATGGGCGTGGTAATACTATTGCTAATTTATCACTTATATAATTGTCTTTAAATATTAATTCGTTAAAACTTTCTCTTGGAAAAAATATACTTGCTGCTTTTGCACCAATAATAATATAAAGTTCATTATTTATGTATTTTAGTTCGTTTTTTACCCATTTATTATAACAGATTTTAGGTGGGACTCTATCAACTCCATTTTTGTCTTTTCCTGGATAGCAATGAGCAATAGATGTTATGTAAAAGTTATTTGGATTATAAAATTCCTCATCATTAATTTTGTACCACTCATATTTTAGGCGATTACCACTTTGATCTGTAAATGGTTTTAACTTTTCATGTACTGTCTTTGATGGTGCTTGACTTATTTGTACAATTTTCGCATTTACATTGCCAGTTATTATTGGATGCGGTATAAATCCGAATTTTTTTTGACATATTTTACAGGATTCTAATCGTTTTTTAAATTCCTCGTATTCATTATTCATTTTATTTTCTCCCTATCATTTGTTATATATTTTATATATTCTATCAATTAAAAAAATTGTATAGTAATGTTCTTTCTTTTAATTAATAAAATATACTAATTTAAACTGTATCATTTCTTTTTATTGTACTTATAAATGATACTTTTGAGATGTTATCGTAAAATATAGTTTTATTTTTTAATATATTAATTGTGCTTATAATGTACCATAGTAGTATAAATAAAATTTCAAACATGTAAATTATAAACATTATATAATTATTCATAGTTGTCATTTTGTGTAAAAAATGTGTTAAGTAAATTATACTAAACGGAAATATTACGTAGTGGAATATAGTTACTATTCTTTTTATAATCAAACGAAATAAAGTCTTATTTGGAAATGACAATTGTACATTTAGAAATTTGCTTCCGAGTGTATATCCATTCCAAATATATGGAATAACAATGTAATAAATTGTAAAGGTTATATATTTTGTATATATATTATTTATAAAAAAACTTACCAATATTTGAATAAATATATACAAGAATGCATCTAGAAAAAACATCGTTATTCTTCTTAAGCCGGATACTGTTTTACCACATTCAAGTGTTTTTTTGTCTATTTGATCTCTTGTTGGTAAAAATTTTTTTGTAATTCCCATTATATAATATCCTAAAACTCCTCCTAATGTATTCATCATTAAATCATCTACATCAAAGCATCTATATGGTTTTTCATAAAGAAAATATAGACCAGTTAATTGAGTTAGTTCAAAAAATAAGGATAAAAAGAAAGTTATTATTGTACATTTTTTTAAACTACATTTATAGTAATATCTTAAATACATTCCAAATGGAATTGTCATTAATATGTTAAATAATACAGTATATACAGAATCATTTGTAATTGCCTTTATGTATGTACTTGAATCGCTTATTACTAATGGTGATGTTTTTATAATATCTATAACAAACTTAAATGGCATTAAATTCGGTTTTATTTCTTGCATATTTAATAATTGTTCTTTTGTTGGTAACGGCAATATTACTAAAAAGTATACTGTAATAATGTATAAGATAAATGAATATACAATGAGTGTTCTAAATTTATTTATTGCTCCATATTTATGATATTGGATAAGCATAAATGGAATTGTAAAAAGAAAAGCAATTAAAGGAAAAAATAATAATGCAGTCTTTATGTTTTCAATATATACCATGTTACCATCTCCAAATAAATTAATTTTACAACATTAACTTTGATTTATCAAATAAAATATTTTTATTATACTTATCATACAAACAAAAAAGCACACTGTTGTGTACTATTTACTAGATATTTCTCTCCAATTGTTTGGAAAACCAATTTCATCTAATATTTTATCTATATCAATAACTTTAAGTTTACCTGCAAGCATATCTAATTCATAACCAACCTCATATATTAAAAGTTTAAAATCATCATCTCTAAGCATGTATTTAAACATTAGTATTAGTGAGAATAAATCATTTTTTCCATAAATATATTCCTCTTCGGCCTTTGGAATATTTAACATTTCATGGTATTTGTTGTTTGGAATCGATCTTTGTGTTTTATAATTATATAACATATCCTCATGTGCACATAAATTTCTAAAATTAGACATTATTGGTAAAAATATACTAAGTTCTTCTTCAGACATTTTGTAATAATTGGCTATTTCTTTTTTGTCTTCATATTTAAGTATCATGTATAGCTCGCTTATTATGCCAAATGATAATACCTTTACTAGTATCCACATTGGAACATATCCATAATTTGTTAAATAATGCAGAGTTGCACTATGTTGTTTAGCATTTACTCTTATTTGCCTTTTCATTTTATTTATTACGTCTGAAACTTGTCTAACTTTTGATATTTCAGTTGTAAAATTTGATATTTTTAAATAATCTTTTTCTTTATATCCATATTTGCTTGATAGGTGATAACTAAATATGGATTTTAAATTATTTTCTACTATTAATAAATACTTAAACATAATATTTCTTATATTTCTATCAAACATGAATAAGGCATATAATTCTTCAAATGTCGTACCATTTATAAACTCTTTATCTTTCGATGACTTAAAGAATACATGTCTATAACCATTTATAAAAAAATAATTTTCTCTTAAAAGTATTTCTTTTGTTTTTTCAACATCATTTATTATCAAACCTTTATCCTTTAATATTTCTATCTGTTCATCAATTGTCTTAAACTGCTTTAAACGACTCATACACTTCACCAATATCATTGTATCATAATTACACTAAGATTTCTACTAAACAATTTGATATTACTTTTGCTATTTTTTCTTGATACCAATTTTGTCTTAATATATATCTTTCATTTGGATTTGATATAAATCCAACTTCTAATAATAGTCCGGGTATTTTTATTCTTTTATACATATATAAATCTTTTATTTCTTTTGCTTTTCTATTGCTATTTAAATATTTATTAAAGTATTTTTGAAATGTTTCTGCTATTTTCTTATTTTCTTCATTTATATCATCATAGAATGCTTGTGCTCCTTGCCATGATGTACTTTTTGATGCGTTTAGATGAATTGAAAGATAAATATCGGCATTTGAATTATTTATGGCTTTTGCCCCATTTTACAAATCTTTTTTTTTTTTTAAACTTGATTTTGGATTTGACAAA
>ERZ772883.2359-NODE-2359-length-11940-cov-3.911906_pt1 | contig 11940 bp, 8 predicted proteins | sample MGYA00580575_ERZ772883 | MGnify/ENA primary metagenome ERZ772883 (study PRJEB29015, sample SAMEA2737666) | human gut metagenome | biome: human gut; feature: human-associated habitat; material: faeces | place: China | collected 2012 ...
AAAGTTGCATTAAGATCTATTAGAAGAGATGCTAACGAAAAAATAAAGGCTTTAAAGAAAGATGGGCATATTTCTGAAGATGAAGTAAAGAAAGCTACAAAAGCCTTTGGTAAAAGATTCTTATATGCAGTTGGTGTATTCGCAGTAGTATGGTTAGTTACATTCGTATTCGATACCATAAATAGTGCCTCAGGTGGCGAAATAAATCCAGGGCAAGCTGATTGGCGTTCTTGTTGGAATCAAATAAGAAATTCTTAATTAAAAAAATAACAAAAGAAATCAAAAAATGATTTCTTTTTTCTAATTAGTATGCTATAATTTAAATGTGATAAATTAACTTTTCAAAGGAGTAGATTATATATGAAAAAAAACAAAAAAGTATTATTAACTATTATAACAATACTAATATCAGCAGTATTGTTTACAAATAAAGTAAACGCTATAGTTATGTGGATGCAATGTACAGATAATCCAGAAGATGAGGTTGAAACAAACAATAGTGATTTTAAATACTATAATACATACGCATATATAAATGACGTTTTCAATTCTGACTCAAGATATTTAGTTTTTAATCCTAATAAGTTTTATAGTAATCCAGCACCAGTCTATGTAATGTATCACGAAAACGGTGCAAATAAAAATGGAGTAAATGTCATAGGAAATATGTGCTGGTATAATAAAGCATTTGATGAAATAGCAAAGTGTAATGAGGACCCGAATGTAGATTCAACGGAAATGTTCAATGGTAATTGTCCAACAAAAATTTATCAAACGGAGGGATGGCAGACAAGTGGAGGAGTAAAAGGAGATTTTCTAGTGCTGGAAGGAAAAAAGTCTGCAAAATACACTGAGAGTTTAAGTGAATCTGCATTAGTGATATATGGATTTGAAAATGATGATGGAGAAACCGGCATAATGATCGAAGGATATAAATCATCTGGATTATATGGTTATGCATCAACTTGGGAAGATTGGAAATCTTTTAAAAAAAATTTAAATTTAAACAATGATACTTCTACTTGTAATATTGGAGATTGGGGATGTCAATTAATAAACAAAGATGAATATGATAAAAATTTTATGTCATGGACTGCAATGACACAAGCAAGAAGGGTTAATAAGTTTGGCAGAGACTATTTTAAACTGTTAGATAGCAGCAGGCCGTGGATAGTAGGAGCAGTTGATGATCAAAAATTTACAGTAACAGAGGTTGTTGATGGCAAAAATGTTATGTATCGTAGTGATGATAATAATAATAAATTTTATAATTGGGTATCAGACTGGTTTGAAAAGTATGATAAAGAATTATCAAAGCAAATCGAAGCAGTTAAAAATTTAAAAAGTGAAAAATATCAAAAAGCTTATAAAGCTGCCACAGAAATTAGTAAAGCAGTAGATGAAGGGAAAAAATATAATTTTGGAGATTATAGCCCATCACAAATGGTATTAGACTTAACTGAAGCATACAAAGAATTAGAAATAGTATTGAGCAACACTGAGTCGATGTATAATTATTATGATGAACAATGCAATTTAGTAACAAATGAAAAGACTAGTGATGCTTTGGGAGCAATGACTACACAATTCAATTGTGAAGTATTTAATGTGTCATCGCTTAATAAGCTTACAAACAAAGTCAATCCTACAATGCTTAATGAGTTAATAGTGTCATCATTAAGCACAGCGCTAAATAAACATACCAATTCAGACATTTCGGTTGAAACATTGCAGAGTACAGCAAAAGAGTATGCAAAAGTATTTGCTGTTGCAATTAAATATATAAACAAAAGTGAAGCATTAAATGACGAAGCTAATGCAATAATAAAGGAAACCGAAGAAAAGTATGGCGAAATGTCAAAAAATCTCGGAATGGAAGTTATAATTGATTGTGAAGATTTGATTGGTGAAGATTTAAGAAAAAAAATAGGTAGTTATTTAAATATTGTTAAAATTGCAGTTCCAATAATATTGATTGGGTTTGGAATTATAGAATTCACTAAAGCAATCTTTGCTGGCGATGAAGATAAAATGAAAAAGGCACAAAAAAACTTCTTGTTAAGAATAGGAATTGCTGTTATCTTCTTTCTAACTCCAACTATTGTTGACTTTTTACTTGGACTTGCAAATAAGGTATGGAACTTTATTGAACCCGGTTCATGTGGGATATTTAATGCTTAAAAGTATAGGAGGTAAATAATATGATATATGTATTATCATTTTGGTCTGACGTTGCATTTTCAATTAAGCAGGCATTAAGAACTTTTTCGTGTACTATCGCCGCAGTTATCTATAATTTTATTGTAGATTTATATAATGTCTTTATGTACACTGCACGAGCAGAAATACTTGAAAGCAGTTTTATTCAAGGTATATACAACAAAGTAGGAATGATACTAGGAATATTTATGGTATTTAAATTGTCATTTTCTTTAATACAGTCACTTGTTGATCCTAGTAAGTTTACAGATGAAAAAAAGGGATTTGGCGGAATTATAAAGAGAAGTGTAATTTCAATAGTACTCTTGGGTATTACTCCATCCATTTTCAATATGGCATTTGACTTACAAAATCTAGTTGTTGGATCGGCAAACAATACAGATAACATTATATATAAATTAATAGTTGGAAAAGCGCCATCTAAAGATGCTGAAAGCTTTGGACATGTGATAGCATCAGAATTATATTTTGGTTTTTATACTGAAAATGAACCACTTAAACTGAATCAAGGATTAGAAGTAACTTATCCAGATAGTGGTGGCGTTCAGCTAGAAGTTCATGACTATGAGTATTTAAAAACTCAAATTTTAGAGGATCATATGTCGTTTAGTGATACAGTTGACTATATTTCAATAACAAATGCAGGACAATATGTAATTAAATGGGATGGACTGTTTGCAATAGGTTTTGGCTTGTTTATGGTATATATATTAATAACATATTGTATAAGTGTTGCAACACGTGTAATTCAATTAGCTTATTTACAATTGATAGCTCCAGTTCCAATACTATCATACATATCAGATCCAGAGGGATCATTTAAAAATTGGACAAAACAATGTATGACAACTTATTTGGATTTATTTATAAGATTAGCTATAATCTATTTTATAATAACAGTTAGTACACAGATACTTCAAGCATTTAGTGAGGAGGGCAGCGTATTTTATGAGAGTACGGGTCTTGAAGCCGGTAGTGGAACAGCAAAATGGGTATCACGATTCCTAATCATAGGCTTACTTATGTTTGGAAAAAGAGTACCAGAACTATTAAAAGATCTATTCCCTAACTTCGGTGGAGGAGCCGCGAGCATTGGCTTCGGGCTTAAGAATCCTAAGAAGATGCTTGGAGACATTCCAGGAATGGGTATTGCAAAAGGTGCAGCAACATTTGGTCTTGGTACAGTAGTAGGAGGAGCAGCTGGAATGGCATCGGGTATAAAAAATGGTTATGGCGTAAGAGGAAAAATTGCTGGAGCATTTGGAGGGTTTAATCGTGGAATAGCTGGTGGAGCAAAAACAAAAGGAAACATATTTAAAAATGTACAAGGTGGTATGAGTAGTACAAGACAAGCACGTCAGAGGGCTTTAGATAAGCAAATGTATAAAATTGATAATAGTAAGTTAAATAAAGAATATCAAGATAATGAAGCAATTATTGCTGCTAAGAAAGCAATTGATGACAGGGCTGAGAGCGAACTATTAAAAACAGATACAGGAGCACAAGCAGCACAAGCTAGACTTAATTATATAGAAACGAATGTAGGAAAAGTAGATGCCGTAACAGGAAGAACTATAACAACTGCAGATGTTGTTGCACAGAAGGCCACTTATAAAGCGTACATGGATAGTGCTAAGGAAACTTGGGTAAATACAAATGCTTCAAATGACAAAGACATTGCCAAACAAATGCAAATTATACAAAATAAAACAGGAAAAACAATTAGCAATTATAATAGTGTAAGTACCGCTGCAACAACTGCAAAAAATGAAAATATAACTAATGCTAGAAAAATTACAAATGATGAGTATAACAAAGAAAAGATGCAACAGAAAAAGAGTAAAATCAAATAGGAGTGTGATACATAGTGAACGGATATTTAGTACCTGCTAATGCTAAAAGAGGTACATTGATATTTAATATATTTAGACCATTTGATTTAATTATGTTTGGCACAGGAATGGCAGTAACTTTATTATTATTAGTACTTGTGGATTCTAATAATACTATAATGATATTGTTATCATGCCTACCAGTAGGCGTAACTGGCCTACTGGTAATACCAATACCTAATTATCATAATGTCTTATGTGCTATACAAAGTATATTTAGATTTTTCACAGAAAGAAGAAATTATATATGGAGAGGTTGGTGTTTTTATGAAAAATTCGGCGACGACAAAAAATAGTTCAAAGTATACTGAAGATTGGTTACCAATTAAAAGTATTGCCAATGGTGCAATAATACTTGACAACAAGCAAAAAGTAACAGGAATCAAAATTAAACCCAGAAATATCTTTATTCTAGATCAAGGTACTCAAGATAATACCATAATAGCTTTAAAGAATTTCTATAACACAATTGACTTTGAGTTTTGGTTAATATCTGCAGATAGACCAGTAGATTTAAATAATTATCTTGCTAGATTACAATTATTATATAATCAGACTCCTAATCCTGCTGTTAGAAAATTAATTAATCAAGATATAGACAAGGCTAATGATTTTATGAATAATAATATTACTGATACTGAGTATTATATATTATTTAAAGATAAAAATGATGATTTAATTCAAAAAAGACTTAGAACTCTAATTACAGGACTTGCTAGTGCAGGGTTAGAAGCTAAGCAAGTATCTAATGATGATTTAAGAATAATACTTGATAATTTCCTTAATAGCGGAATGACAACTAATTTTGGGACGGTGATTGCATAATGAATTTTAAAAGTGAACTAGCTCCGAAAGGATTGCAATTTAATCCAGCAGACTTTGTTATTAGCGATAGATATGCTACAATACTAACAGTAATATCTTATCCAAGATTAATTGGTCCAGGATATTTATCTAATTTAACTAATATGTCTGGTGTAAAAGTAGTTATTAAACATATTCCATTACCATTTTCAGTACTTGCTAAAATGTTAAATAAAGAAATAGCAGACTTAAAAAGTAGATATCAACAAGAAAAAGATAGAACTATTCAAGAAAGAATAAGACAAGATGTTGATTCATTAGAATATTTTATTCAGCAGTTTACTGCTTCACAAGCAAAAACATTTGACTTTCAAATGCATATCATGATTACTGCTGATACAAAAGAAGAATTAGAAAATAAAAAAGTTAGTATTAAGAACTATCTTGATGCTATGGAAATGAGAGCAATACCTCTTAGATTTGAACAAGAAAGAGTACTAAAATCTATACTTCCTATATTTGATAAACAAATAATAGAAACTAGAATAGGTACACCTATGCCATCTCCAACAATGGCAGCTATGTATCCATTCATCTTTGATAGTATCAAAGATGATGGACTATCAACACTTCTTGGAGTAGATTTCTCTGGTGGTGTAGTACTATTTAATCAGTTCTTATATCAAATAAGAAAAGAAAGTAATAGGAATAATGCTAATATGATTATATTAGGTACTTCAGGTTCAGGTAAATCAACAGCAGCTAAACTAATACTTCGTAGTCATATTAGAAATGGTTACCAAATAGTAGCAGTTGATCCCGAAGGTGAAATAAGCGAAATGACAAGAATGTATGGAGGAGATGTCATAGACTTAGGTAAAGGTGGAGAATACGGAATGGTAAATCCACTTGAAATAATAATGGATGCCGATGAAAATGAAATAAAAACAGGATTAGGATATACTGTACTTAATAAAACATTACAATCATTAAAAGCATTCATGAAGTACTATGCACCAGATATTGAAGATGATGTATTAACATTATTTAGTGAAGTAGTACAAGATACATATGCTAGATTTGGTATAACATTTACTTCAGATTTTACACAGTTTACGTCAAATCAATTTCCAACGTTCAGTGATGTATATGTAACAGTAACAAGTAAATTAACATCAATGACTGAGAAAACTCATGAAAGAGATGTTATGGAAAGATTAGAATTAAAATTAAGACCATTTGTAAGAGAGTTACAATATTACTTTAATGGTCATACTTCAATAAATACTGATAGTGATTTCTTAGTATTTAATATAAAAGAATTAATGAATTCTGATGCTAACATAAGAAATGCATTATTATTTAATGTTCTTAAGTTTGCTTGGGGATTATGTTTAAACCCAAATAAAAATACAGTACTATCAGTAGATGAAGCTCACGTATTATTAGGCGCTAAAAATGAACTAGGTGCAGAATTCTTAGCACAAGTTCAAAGAAGAGCAAGAAAATATAATACAGGAACAATAATAATTACCCAGCAGCCATCAGACTTTGTAGCAGATGGAATATTAATGCATGGTAAAGCAATATTTGATAACTCTTCATATTATTTAGTTATGGGATTAAAGAAACAAGCAGTAGAAGATTTATCTATGTTAATAGATTTGAATGATAATGAAAAAGAAGGTATAAAGCGATTTAGTCAAGGAGAGGCATTATTTGTATGTGGTAATAGAAGAATGCAAATAAATGTAATAGTAACTGAAGATGAATTAGAGTCATTTGGCTCAGGTGGAGGATTATAATACTCTCCATTAGGTGGTGATATTAATGTGGAAAATTTTATTAAAGAAATGGAAAGGGTTAGATACCAAGAAAAAATTAATTGTTATTGGTGTTGCAACAGTAATAGCTTTATTTCCAGTAATATTTATTGTAATATTAACATCACCACTTTGGATAGATAATCTAGAATTTGGTGGTAGTTCAGGAAATTCATATGCATATAATGATTATTCTAAGATAAAAGAAAAAAATACTTACTGGTGGCCGGTAGGTAGTTCTGAAACAAGAGAGGAAAATGGAATAATTTATGCAGATGGAGAACCAGTTAGTACAACAATAACATCAGAATATGGTGGTGACGATGGCTTTAGAACGAGTGATCACAATGGACTAGATATATCACCAGGTACTGGTGGAATAGGAACAGTAAATGTAATTGCAGTAGAAGCCGGAACAATTATATATCCAAATAATGATACCGATATACAATATGAAGACAATGGCTATTATGGAAATACTGATGGTGGTGGATTTGGTAATTATGTAATGATTGCTCATGACGATGGTACAACCACAGTATATGGGCATATGGCCAAAAATAGTATTATAGTTAGAACAGGAGACAAGGTAGAACAAGGACAAGTTATTGGAAAAATAGGTAATAGCGGTTCTTCGACTGGAGCCCACTTGCATTTTGGTGTTATGATTAATGGTAGCTATGTCGACCCGTCTAACTACATATCAGCAACAAACACAAGACCAAAAAGTAAGTATGGCAATACTATAACTGGTGATTCAAATAAACAAAGTGTATGTCTAACATTAAAAGCAAATGGAATATCAGAAAATGGTGTAATAGCATTAATGACTAATATTAATCATGAAAGTTCATTTAATTATGAAGCATTAGGAGATTATAGTAATGGTGTAGCCACAAGTTATGGATTATGCCAGTGGCATAATGAAAGATGGAACAATTTAAAAACAACATTTCCTAACAACTATAATACAATAGGTGGACAAATAAGTTTTCTATTGTATGAGTTAGAAAATGGCTATTCTACACTTTATAATAATCTTAACAATGGTAATGCATCAAGTGGCGATTTAACATATGATTTTTGTTATAATTTTGAAAGACCTGCAGATACAAAAAATACTTGTACAAAAAGAAAAGAAAGTAGTAGTAGCTTTGTTGACTATGTTAAAAATGGTTGTAAATAAAGGGTGATATAAATGAAAAAGGATGATTTGAAAACATTAGTAGTGGTAATCTTGGCTTGTGGTATACCATTAGCAATTGTACTAATACTAAATATAAAAAGTAATAGTGATAAACTAGAAGTAGTAAATGAATATAATGATTATTTTTCAATTGTTAGCAGTGTAAACAAATATCTAAATTACACAAGTACCAATAATAAAGAAGCCATATACTCATTACTAGATAAAGAATATATAACTAATAATGAAGTAACTATTAATAATGTATTAGATAAAGTATCAATATACCCAATAAATACATCGGTAAAAATAACTACAATGACTTCGGTAAATATTAAAAATAGTTATGCCTATTATTTAAAGGGAAGTATTATACAAAATAATTATAGCACTACTGAAGAAATAACTAATAATTTTGAAATGATAGTCTTAAAAGATTTAGAGAATTTAACAATATCACTTTATCCAATTAACAATACAAACTATAAAAAAGTAATAGATCATATAAAGAAAATAAATATTGAAAGTAATGACTATAATAAGATAAATAATTCTAGTATAGTAACTAAAGAAGAAATATGCTCCCTATATTTATCAGATTATTTAAATAGAATTAGAAATAATATAGATTCATCATATTCATTATTAAGTGATAATATGAAAAAACAAAATGATTTCAATTCATTAGAAACGTATAGGAATTACATCAATAGTAATATCAATAAAATGTCAACATCAGCAGATAAATGTTTTATGGAAAAAATAAAAGATAATAGAGTATACTCTGTTATTGATAAGAATGAAAATAAATTTGTATTTAATGAAGAATCTATTATGAATTATAAGGTAGATATATATTTAAAGTAAGAACTTCAGACAAAGTTCTTATCTTTTTTGTATCTTTTAATATTGATATTTATGATAATTATTTTTTATTTGATAAAAGATTAAAAAGTATTGCAAAAATCAAAAATAAATGTTATTATTTATGTATAAGGTAAGGAGTGATAAAGAGTGAAAAAAATGATACAAAAAATAAAGGAAAATAAATTAAAATCAATTTGTATAGGTTTATCTGCATTTTTATTTGGTTTTATTACAGTAAGTTTATTTAATAATATGAATAATACTTATGCAATTGATACTAGTCCTGTTTGTCCTGTTGGATGGTATCTTGATACATGGTCTTCATCTGACACAGCATGCTGTCCTAAGAATCCAGAATATAAATATGGAGGTAAAGCATATGGCGGTTCATGTTCATTAGCTGGATCTATTGGTAGTAATTATGAAACTTGTCCTTATGGTACTAAAGGAACCGCTGGTTCTTGTTGGATTGCTTCAGTACAGCCTGAAGCACCAGCTTGTTATGTTTGTGGAGGTAGTTCACAGGGAGTAGGTTCTTATGTTTGGGGAAATTATTCACAATCAAGTGCTTGTACAAAAACATCATTAACTTATGAAAATTGTAAGGCACCAACATATAGTTGTTGGATATGTGATGCTAATTCAAGCGGTAATAGAGAATATAAATGGGCAACAAGTGCACCATCAACATCTTGTTCTTCAGGTAGTTGGTATAAATCAAGTACAATTACATCAGCTGCAAATTGCGTAGCTCCAACAACAACTACTTATACGGCAACATTCTATGCTAATGGTGGAACATTCAGTGATGGTTCAACAACATGGTCTAAAACAATTTATAGCGGTGCAAGAAATTATTTTAGTCAAATGGGAATACCTACATTAACTAAGTCAGGATGTACTGCAGACGGTTGGTATATGACTAACGCCTCAGGAACAGTTTATAGACAATATTTTGATACAGGCGATGCTACGAAATTTTATGCTCATTGGAATTGTAGTTCTTCAGGCGGAGAAACTGGTGGAGGAGAAAACCCAACGCCTACTACTTACACAATAAAATATGATGCTAATGGAGGAACTGGTGCACCTAGTAATCAAACAAAAAAACAAGGAGAATCTTTAACTATTAGTACTGCAAAACCTACTAAAACAGGTTATACATTTACAAGTTGGAATACAAAGAAAGATGGAACAGGAACAAAGTATGATATAGGTGCTTTATATACTGTAGATGCAGAACTTACACTATATGCTCAGTATAAAGAAAATACAGTTACTTACACAATAAAATACGATGCCAATGGTGGTACTGGAGCACCATCTAATCAAACTAAGACAAAAGGTACTGACTTGGTATTAAGTGATATTAAACCTACTAAAGAAGGTTATATATTTGTAAACTGGAATATAAAGAAAGATGGAACAGGTTCTGCTTATGCAGCAGGAGGAAAATACAGTAGTAATGCTAATGTAATTTTGTATGCACAGTATGAAAAAGAGTTAAATGAAGATGAAGTACAATATACTATAACTTTCTATATGAATGATGATACAACTGAAAAAACTATTAAAAAAGTAAATAAAGGTGAAAAATTAGTAAAAATAGAGGATCCAACGAGAGAAGGTTATACATTTGATGGATGGTATGACAAAAAAGAAAATGGAAAAGAATATGACTTTACTAAAGAAGTAACATCAGATATTAGTTTATATGCTTACTGGAGTAAAATAGGTGATAAAACTAATGAAGATGTAAATAAAAATAGTAAAACAGGTGATGTACTAATATTCATTGCTTGGACTGCAGGTATTGGAGCATTAACATACTCAGTATACTATTTCAAAAGTAGAAAAGAAACTATATAATAGTTAAAAGGCACTCTAACAAGAATGCCTTTTCTTTTCCAATAAACTTATTTACAATTCAAATTATTAATGCTATAATATTGGTAGTTAATTGGAAGGAAAGATTTTTATATGAAAATTAAAGTAGAAAAAAAAGATTTAATAATATTTATAATTTTTTGTGTATTTTTATTATATCTATGTGCAATAGGAGTATTAAACGTAAGTAGTTTAGCATCAAATAGTAAATTTTATGGCTTTTTACCTTTTAAAGCATTTACTTCTAAATACATAGGAATGACTTTATTTTTATTCATAGTTTGTTTGGTTGGAATTTTTCTTGCAGTTAAATCATATATTTTTGACCATGAAAAAGGATTTGGACTAAGTGTTGGTTCAAAGAAAGAAAAAGGATATTCAAGATGGGCTACAGATGCCGAATTTAAAAAAGGCCTTGAAGTAGTTAATATAAAAGATCAAACAATACCTGCAGCAGGTATAGCACTTTATAGTAAAAAAGGAAAAATGTGGGTTGACAATGGTGAAGACCACTGGTTAGTTATGGGTGCTACTGGTTCTGGTAAAACAGTAATCGTAGCAAAACCAATGATTAAATTATTAGCCAAACATAATGAATCAATGATATTAACTGACCCTAAAGGTGAATTGTATGAAGAAACAGCAGCCTTATTAAAAGATGAAGGCTATAATATAGTTACATTAAATTTTAGAGATCCACAACATGGCAATGCATGGAATCCAATGAGCTTACCTTATCAATTATATAAAGATGGTAATACAGATAAAGCCATAGAATTACTTGATGATTTGGCCTTAAACATACTATATGAAGAAAAAAGTAGTGGTGATCCATTCTGGGAAAAAACAGCAGCAGACTATTTTACAGGACTTGCTTTAGGTTTATTTGAAGATGCTACTCCAGAACAAGTAAACTTAAATAGTATAAACTTAATGAGTAGTTTAGGCGAAGAAAGATTTGGAGGACCAAACAATAACTACATAAAAGAATACTTTAATGGTAAAGATCCTTCTAAACCAGCTTATATTAATGCATCAGGTACAGTATTTACTGCAGATGAAACAAAGCAAGGTATTATTGCAACATTTAAACAAAAAATAAAACTTTTCTCATCAAGAGAAAACTTATCAGAAATGTTATCATATAGCGATTTTGATATGCGTGATATTGGTAAAAAGAAAACAGCAGTTTTCTTAATAGTGCAAGATGAAAAGAAAACATTACATCCACTTGCTACTATATTTATCAAACAATGTTATG
>ERZ772883.2361-NODE-2361-length-11924-cov-4.055776_pt1 | contig 11924 bp, 11 predicted proteins | sample MGYA00580575_ERZ772883 | MGnify/ENA primary metagenome ERZ772883 (study PRJEB29015, sample SAMEA2737666) | human gut metagenome | biome: human gut; feature: human-associated habitat; material: faeces | place: China | collected 2012 ...
TAAAAGTAATGTAGGTACTGACATAATACCAAATTTTCTAGCAATATTAGGGCACTTATCAACATCCACCTTAACTATTTTCAAACTATTATTTTCTTTTGCTAACATTTCAAGTTCAACAGACAACATTTTACAAGGTCCACACCACGTAGCAAAAAAATCAACCAAAGTTTTATCCCCTTTAATATTATCATCAAAATTATTATCAGTTATATCATGTAAAATCATTCTTATTCCTCCTTATATTTTTCTAATAATTCATTTATATTATCAACTTCTATCTTACTTTTATCACTCAATATCCTAGCATTCTCCACAGTTATTACTTTATTCTTTAACATTATTTCAAGCATTTCCTTGTTTGCTTTTTTAGAATCATAATTTTTATTTAAATTCTCATCACTAAATTTACTTATTTCATCAAATGTTTTAACTACTCCATCAGTTATCCTTGAAATAAAAGGTGTTTTCTCTAATATTATCTTAGCATATTTCGAATCATTTACATATGGAACTTTCAATATAGGCAATGACACTAAAAACAAAAATACATAAAGAACAACTACAGATTGTATAACACCTACTATTAAACCCAGTATCTTAGATGGTATTGCAAGTACTACAGTAATTTTTAAAACACTTTCAACTATTCCTGTAATTTTAACAATTACAAATAAAACAATTGACAAAACAACTAACGCAATAATAAAAGCCAAAGTTTCATATAGTAATATGTTTAAAGATGTTAATCCACCAAATTTAAAAAATGGTAAATTTTTATACATTATTAAAGACAAAGGATTTTTAAATATAAATGAAAGCAAAACTACTAAAATAGTACCAACAAACATTACAGATTGTTTAAAAAATCCTCTTGCAAAACCCAAAAAAGCACCTGAAATTAAAACAACTAATATTAAAATATCAACTATATTCATGCAACAACTCCTCATACATTATTATTATATTACAATAATCATAAAAAATAAATATATTTTTTTCACCCCCTCTACTTGTTAATATTTAAAATAAGAGTTATAATGTATATGGGTGATTTTTATGGCAAAACAATTAACTTTTTCTTACAAAGTAAGTGAGAAAACACAAAAAGAAATGATAGAATATTTTAAAGACAAAAAAAGAGAGAAAACTCCTCCATATGCTATATTTCAAGCAAATGAGGCAGATACCGTAATAACTTTATATGAATCAGGCAAAGTAGTATTTCAAGGTATAAGTGCAGATATAGATGCAAATATGTGGAAAGAAAGAGAAAAAAGCTTAACAGGTGAATATCCAGTTGAAAAAAGAAAAGAAAAGAAAAAACCAAATATTGATGATAAAAAAGATTACTATTTTATAAATTCAATTGGTAGTGATGAAGTGGGTACTGGAGATTATTTTGGACCTATAGTAGTAACTGCTTCTTATGTAAACAGAAAAGATATTGCATTTCTTGAATCACTAGGAGTAAGAGATTCAAAAATGATAACTGATGAAAAAATAATAAAAATTGCACCTATATTAATAAAAAACATACCACATACTACAATAATACTAACGAATGAAAAATATAATGAAATGCATAATCCAAAAACAAATATGAATGCTATTAAAGCAATACTTCATAATAAAGTATTATATAATTTACTAAAAAACAGTGATTATAAATATGATATGGTAGTAATAGATCAATTTGTTTATAAAGATAAATACTATGAATATTTATCAAACACAAAAGAAATTGTACAAAATATAAGTTTTACAACAAAAGCAGAAGATAAATGCTTATCAGTCGGATGTTCTTCTATAATAAGTAGATATATATTCCTACAAAAAATAGACGAATTATCAAAAGAGTTAAAAATAAAAATTCCACTTGGTGCCGGAGCTGAAGTGGATAAAGTTGGTAAACAAATAGTTGATACATACAACAAAGATAAGTTAAAAAGTGTTGCTAAATTAAACTTTAGGAACACAGAAAAGATACTTAATAAAAGCATTTAAAAAATTAGGGTAACCTAATTTTTTAATTTCTAATTACACGTTCTATTACATTCTTAACATCACGTTCATTAAATGGTTTAGAAAGTACATCTACAATTGGATAAGAAAAAGTTTTATTTATTTCATCCTTTGTGTCAACGCCTGTTATTATTACAACAGGAACTATATTAAATAAATTATTTTCCTTTAAATAATCTAAAACCTTATAACCATTGACATTTGGCATATTTAAATCAAGCAACATACATGAAATTTTATGATTAGTATCCTCTTCTATTGCCCTTATCGCTTCCGCACCATCATTAGCATATTTAACACAATAAATTCCTTCAAAGCATTTACTTACAAAATTTCTTATTATATCTGAATCATCAGCAATCAATATTACTTTATCACTAACAACATTTGGTTTTACTTCCTCAACCATAGTTTCATTCCCCAAATATTGATTTATAATCATAACTATTCTTTTAGCTTCATCAACTAAATTATCATAAGTATTATATACAGAAGAAATATCATTATTCTTACCTGCTATTTCATGTTCATAAGCTAATTCTGCCAACTTAGTAAAGCCAAGATACCTACAATCACTCTTCAACGAATGAGCAATTATTGCATAATTATACATATCACTCGACTCTTTATATTTTTTCAAGTCACTTAATTTTCCATTAATACCTTCCAAAAATTCAACAAGAGTTTCATCATACATTGCCATATCTCCAAATAGTTCCAAACTTTTATCTACATCCACACCATTTCTTATTAACAAATCCTTGTCTTTCATATATCCTCCTAGTTTCATTATAACACATAAAATATAATAATTGTATACTATTTATAACAAAAAAGAATTCATAGTTGCTAATTCTTTATTTAATTTCCCAATTTTAGAACATATGGATCACTTGTACTACCATTTCCACTCTCTATTAAAACATTAGATTTTAGATATATGGCGGGAAAAACCGCAGTAGCAACCGTAGCATCGTTGTAGCCAGCAGTCACACCACCATTCACATTCCAGACATAGAAAGCACGGGAAGTATAAGTGCTAGGCGACAATGTCAAATACGATGTATTTTCTTTAAAAAACATCCAATTATTGTTTTTACATTTATACGGAGATGATTGATCTATCTTTGTATTGCAATCATCTTCACCACTTGCATATGCATAGTCTGTTATATATGGTAGTGCAATATATCCAGTCCATTCTGTTGTCCTTGTTACTGTGTCGTTACAATAACCTCCACTTGTACATATTTTTCCATTTACTGTTCCTCTTTCTGCTTTGTAAAATTCAACTGTATCATATGAACTCGTTGTACTATTATATAATTCATTTTTGTTTGGTGCACCTGTATTCCATATATGATTATCTATTAGCGCTTTAGACGTTTCATCTAATGTATTTGTTGGACATGTTGTTGTTTTATTACCAGAATCACCATAACAAGTTACTTCTATTCCACCATAATACATCTTATTTAAATATACTTGTAAATCTGCTCCTTCATATATATTTCCGCTTGTATCTTTACTCTCTCCCCATTGATTTATTCCATATCCACTATTTACTGTTGATTCACTAGTATCCCATGATAACCAACCTAATCTATCATTTCTTATTAACTTTACATTATTTCCAAATATACCTATTATTCTCCATAACTCATTATTAAATCTTACATAGTTATTTGGGTTTGCTCCATAATATCTTATATTTTTATCTTCTGTATTGTCTTTCTTTAAATTATTACTTGCTCTTGTTATACTATCTTCATATAAATTTGTTATATACGTAACTAATTTCTCTCCATCAAATGTTGTTGCTATACATCCTGGTTCTGTATACTCTGAATCTTTTACTATAAATATTTCTTTATCCCCTTTTAACACCAAATTAAAATCTATATTACCATCTGTATTCTCTTTTATTTTATTTGCTAATAATCTTGTATTATTTAATACTACTAACATTGTTCCTAATAATAACAAGAAAAATACTAATAATATATATACATATGTTGACATTATAAAACCATTTTTTTTCATAGTTCACCCCTATTTTCATATTTCTATTATACAATCCTATTTATTGTTTTGTAAATATAATTATTTTTAAATTAAAAGAAAAGAACTAATATTAGTCCTATTCTTATCTATATAATGCCATTGAATTAAATGATTGCCCGCCTCTACCTGGAATTCCTTTATAAGCTGCAAAATGTAAATGTGTTCCTGTACATGCACTACCAGTACATCCCATACCACCAATTAAATCTCCTCTTTTTACAGTTTGACCAGTTGAAACGTATTGAGCAGATAAATGTGCATACCAAGTATAATAGTTATTTGAATGTGCTATAATTATTTGATTTCCACCTATTCCATCATAGAAAACTTTGTATACAATACCATTATTAGCAGCATATATAGGTGAACCATGTCCAGTACCGCTTATATCAGTACCATCATGTAAAGCACCCCAACGCCAACCATATGGACTTGTAATTATATATGGACTTTTTGTAGGCCAATACCAATCACCAGAATCTGGTATATCATTAGGATCAATAGTAAAATTACTCATTGTTCCAATAACTTTAACTCTATTAACTGCTTCATCCACAACCTCAGTATTAGCAATTAATGCATTCTTTATTTCCCCATTTTCATACTTTATCTTTTGGGTTACTATTTGTTTACCATCTCTACCTTCTTGTTTTATTTTAGTAGCTCCCCATGCCATAGAACTATCATATTCAATATCTGTAGTAAATGGTATAACCTTCTCTTCTACAGAATGTTCCTCAACTACAACAGTAATTACAGGTGAAATAAGCGCAACAGATACCTCTTGTCCAATTGATAATAAACTATTCTTACTTTTTAAATCTTGATTAACAACCAAAAATTCTTCAACAGCAAGTTTATTTTCTTCAGCAATACTCTCAATAGTATCACCTTCTCTTACCATATATGTTTTCTCATCTATTTCATCACCAAACAATAAATATTTAACTATTTCTTTTTCAGATAAATAAATCTTTTCATCACTTGAAATAAAGGCCTCTTTCATAGTAATATTTTCCTTAATATATAAGTTTTCTATTTTCTTTCCAAATGACTTTATAACTATATCTTCACCACTAAGATAAGTATCCAGCTCATCATTATTAACAAGTGCTTTTACTACATCATTAATCGCATCCTCAAAGTTTTTCTTATCTAAAACATTAATAGAAAACAATTCATCATCATTTTTAATAATAATTTGATAACCCTTTATAGTAAATTTTTCTGTTTCTTTAATTTGATTATATATACTTTTTTCATCTATTACTTTATTAACATAACTTTTATATTTACTTATATAAAGACCATTAGGTAAATAAACTGTATCTACACCATACTTTACCTTCAAATCTTTTTGATCTTCATTTATATACTTCTCAAGTGTTTCCTTTGATTTAATTGAACCAATAGATCTGCCATTTAAATAAACCCTATACAAACTCTCTGGTTCCTTATTTTTATGAGATCTATGTTCAAACAGTGGAATAAGGCATACTATAGATAAAACGATAGTAATTACTATACATTTAGTCCTCTCTTTTGAATTCATTCTATTCACCTCTAGTAAGATTATAACACGTATTATAATCTTTAATCAAATAAAAATTATATCAGAATTTTATAGTTTCTTTAAACTCTCTAATATAAGTTGATATTTTGACATTCTCTTTTCAACTTTTGCATTTACAAGCACAATATCTCCCTTATTTATTTCAGAAATACTTTTAAAACGATTTGGAAACACAGTTAAATCCGTACTTGTATATTCATCACTAATAGTTAAAAATGCCATTTCATCACCCTTTTTAGATAATATTGTTTTAATATTATTTACATACACAATCAAATTAATATGTTTATCAAAATAATTATGTATATCATTTAAATTAACTATATTATTATATCTAACTTTATATTTACTTACAGGATGATTACTAAGATAAAAACCAAAAACATCCTTCTCTCTTTTAATAATCTCTTCATCACTAAATTCATCAAATAACTCTATTATCGGCTTTTCAATTAAACTATCATCTAAATCCCTAGCCAAAGTTGCATAATTAATCGCGACATCCACAATATTATGAAGCGTATTATGATTATAATTAAATTCATCAAATACACCCGCATCTATCAAACAATCAATTGCTTTTTTATTAACAGATTTACCATAAGTTCTTTTCACAAAATCAAAAAAATCTATATACTCACCATTTAATCTCTCATTAACAATTTCCTTACAAGTAATACTTCCAACATTCCTTATTATAGAAAGAGGAAACCTTATTCCATCATTTTCTTTAACATAATAGCAATTACTTTTATTAAGAGATGGTTTAAATAATTTAATATTTAACTTTTTACATTCATCAATATATTCCTTTGTCTTAGTTTCACTTCCAATTACACTAGTAAGCAAACTCGACATAAAATATTCCTTATAGTTTACTTTTAAATAAGCCATCTTAAGAGCAATCATAGAATATGCAACTGAATGAGATTTATTAAATCCATAATTTGCAAACTTCATAATAAAATCATATGTTTTTATAGCAACATCTTCTTTATATCCCCTTTTAATACTATTTTTTATAAACTTATCTCTCTCATTTTCAAGTATCTCTTTTTTCTTTTTACTCATAGCACGTCTTAACATATCTGCTTCTCCATAAGTATAACCAGCCATTATATTAGCTATTTGCATAATCTGCTCTTGATATACTATTATTCCATATGTTGGCTTTAAAACATCCGCAAGTGAATCATCCAAATAATCGATCTTTAAAGTCCCATTTTTCCTTCTTATATATGTATCTATATTATCAGAAGGACCTGGTCTAAAAAGTGCAATAGCTGCTACAATATCATCAAATGTATTTGGCCTTAGTTTAAGTAAAAAATTCTTCATTCCAGATGATTCAAATTGAAATATACCGCAAGTCATCGCATTATGAAATAATGACATTGACTTTTTATCATCTATTCTTATATCACTATAAGTTAGATTAGGAATTAAAGATAACATATTTGAAATAGAAGATAAATTCTTTAAACTAAGAAAATCCATTTTCAAAAGTCCTAATTCCTCTAAATGTTCCATAGAATACCCACTAATATAATAATCATTATACTTAGTAAGCGGTATATAAGAATCAAGAGATTTACTACTTATTATTACACCCGCAGCATGTACTGATATCTGCCTTTTTAATCCCTCTAACTTTAACGCAATATTATATACATTCTTAATATCAGTATTGTTATTCAAATATATCTTTAAATTTATATTATTAAGCGCATCAGTTAAAGTTTGATTAAAACCAATAAACTTAGTAAGTTCATCCATCTTACTTATATTAACATCAAATATTCTTCCAATATCTCTTAATACCTGCTTACTAGATAATGTAGTAAAAGTAATAATAGGAACAACCCTATCCTTACCATATTTATTTATAACATAATCAACCACATCATCTCTATAATTAGCATCAAAATCTATATCAATATCTGGCATCGTAACTCTTTCAGGATTTAAAAAACGTTCAAATAACAAATCATATTTTATAGGATCCACCTCAGTAATACCCAAACAAAAAGAAACTAAACTACCAGCAGCACTTCCCCTCCCGGAACCAACTAAAATATTGTTTTTCTTTGCATACTTAACATAATCCATTACAACAAGAAAATAATCATTAAATCCCATCTTATCTATAACATCAAGTTCATATAATAACCTATCATAATATTTCTTAGTCACTTTTCCATCAAATCTTTTATACAAACCCTTTTTACATAAATCAAATAAATACATTTTTGAATCTAAAACTCCAAACTTCGGCATCAAAGATTTATCTTGAACAAACTTTATATCACATTTATTAGCAATATCCAATGCATTTAAATAATCAATATCATTAAAATCAAAATAACAATTACTCTTAATATCAAAAGAAACTAAATCAGTAATCTTTTTACCTTCTTTAATCAAATACAAATACTTTAAATATTCTATATCATTCTTATTCATACATCTTATTTCATTTATATAAACAACCTTATCAGTTATATCTGTATTTCTTTCATTTATATTTTCATATCCAAGATAAATATCGTCATATATATTACTCAACATTTCATAATTATTTATAGTAGCAACACATATCAAATTATCACAAAACTTTTTTAATACATCATAAGTTATTTTTTCATTTTGCATTACATAAACTATTCTAGTTAAATTTTGATATCCAAAATAATTTTTTGCATATAAAATAAACAACTCATCATCTATAATTAATTCAAGTCCAATAATTGGTTTTATATTGCTTTTCAAACATTCTTTATAAAACTCCATTACTCCATACATATTATTATCAGTTATAGCAATAGCATTTATATTATTATTTTTACAAAATGAAATCATCTTCTTAATATCATTTAAAGACGTAAGCAACGAATAACTAGTTTTTACACGTAACGGAATATAGTTCATATTATGCCTCCAATATAATTTTATCAAATTTTACCTAATATAACAATTGACTTATGCAATTATTTATGATACATTTATCTAGTAAATTCGCCCAAAAAGGAGGAATAAAAATGGCAAACGTAAAAACTGATAGAAAACCACTATTTGGTAATAGTCGTTCTCATGCATTAAATGCTACTAAAAAGAAACAAAGCTTAAATAAACAAAAAGTTACTATCAATGGTAAAACTGAAGTAATGACTACAAGAGAAGCTAAAAAAATAAGAAAAGGTTCAAAATAGAACCTTTTTATTTTTTATTAATATTAATTAACAAGAAACAATAACAGAATTATTACGTTTATCTATACGTTTTTGATATCTTTCTTCTTCACTAAATACACATCCACAGTATTTTTGCATATAAAGACCCGTTTCCTTAAACATTGTTTTTCCTTCATAATAATAAGGTCTAAAATCTCTATATAAAAACTTTATATTATATTTCTTGCTAAGATTCTCACATATCTTTTTTACTAAATCATGATTTTGATATGGACTTATAAATAATGTTGTACTAAACGCATCATATCCATTTTGACTTGCATATAAAGCAGTATTTTCTAATCTAGATAAATAACAATAACCACATCTATTATCTAAACTATTACTTACATTACTAACAAATTCCTTTAAATTATAATAATCATTATAGATAACAGGTAAATCTATCATCCTAGAATATTCTTTCAATGCATTCAATCTACTATCATATTCAGTAAATGGTTGAATATTAGGATTATACCAATAACCTGTAATATCAACACCCTCGCCTCTTAACACTTTTATACAAGTCGCACTACATGGAGCACAACAAATATGTAATAATAATTTCATATAAATCACCGAAATTATTATAAAACAAAAAGGAATATTTAACAATTCCTAATTTTTACTACACCTATTTACTATTTCAATCCATTTATTATACACTAAAGAAAAATCACTAGAAGTTTCAGTAACCTGTTCCCTTCTATTAATCTTTGAATTTACAAAAGTATCCCTTGAATAAGAAATAATATCCCAATACAAATCATTAAATACACCACTTCTTTTTGAATAATACTGATTTAAAAACATTTCTATAGTTAAAGAATCCATGCTTGATATATCATTTCTATCAAAAAATACTATATAACCATTTAGCTGATCATAAACATTATTATAAAAACTCCAAGTAGAAGAAAAAGCAACTAGCCCATTATTATTACTACTTATTTCAGATATAACTAAATTATCATCACTATTAATAGTAATTTCTATGATTCTTATAAACTCTTCAGTTAAATATTTAACATTAGAATTAATAGGTAAAATTACTAGTCCATTCCTAGTAAGCAATACATAATTATCATTTGTTTTAATCGAATTCAATAAAATTTTCTTAATATCACCATTAACATCAATCATATTAAAATTTCCACTAATAATTGTACTTAATGCATCTACCATTTGTTTAGAATTTACACCTAGCATAAAATTAACAACTTTACCATAATCAAAATCCATAATTTCACCTTACATAATCTTTCATAGCTTTTTTCAAAACGTCTTTAACATCTTCATGAGATATTTTATTTAATGCATCATTCATATCTAACCATTCCAATTTATCTATCTCACTTTCTTGTGGTATTAAAACATTACTTAATTTCTTTGCAATAAAGAAAACAACATCCTTCATAGTATTTTCATTTACCATATAACTAATCACATATCTATAATTTTCATCTATTAAAATATCAATATTCGTTTCTTCTTTAACCTCTCTAATCGCAGTTTCAAATTCACTTTCACCATCAATCATATGACCCTTAGGAAATCCCCAATCACCATTACCCTGTTTTATTAACAACACTTTATCATCATCAATTATTATTGCTCCACACGATTTTTCATAATTCATAAATAAATATTTCTACTCCTTTCCAATTAATAAATATCATATTTTTTAATTTTTATACTCTTCATATAATTATCAGTTATATTTTTAAATTTTTCCTTAAATTTATTTTCATTCTCTTTATTTATCCTATTAAAAAACATAACCGTATACACCTTTTCATCATCAAACAACAAATATTCATAAAAATACTCATCACTATACATTAAAGAACTTGTTCCCAATCTAACTCCACTTAAACTATCATATAATATCTCATCACTAGAAAAAACATTATAATCTTTTTTTAAATCTTCAATATACAAATCAATTGCCTCTTTTTTAGTTTCACCACTAAATGAATCAACCCTCATCATAAACTCAATAACATCATTATTATTCGGATCATAATAATCCACATACTCATCATTTTCTTCCACTATTTTATACGTATTAGGCATATCAATAGTTATTTCTTTATAAGTATACTTAATATTTTCTATTTTTTCCTCAATATTATTATTATTATTTAAATCTTTATTATCAACTGAATTTACACTTAAAGCAACTAACAATAAAACAGCAATCCAAAATAATACACATATACATACAACAACTAAAACATTTTTTCTATAATTTTTCTTACCCTTCTCTTTATTTTCCACTGCTTCCTTATCAAAATATGCTTTAAAAAATGGAGACACTATAATACCCTTTCTTTCCATTGACAAAATAAATTTAAACTTATTTCTTGCCTTTAATTCGCTAAAAATAATCGTTTCAGGTACACTCTTATCTCTACTAAATGCATCATATTTAGCAAAAATGGCTTCTAATATCTTAACTTGTTCATCAAATGGTTTATCTTCAATATATTCAAGCTCACAACCATTTTCAATTTGATACGCGCTCTTATTTATATTAAAAACAACACCACTAATTCCAAGAATTGTAAATAATATCGAAATTATATAATCAGAAACAAGCGCACTAACAAATTCACTTGAACTATATAATAAATTAAAGTAATATGTACTAAATCCATATCCTTCCTTTAAAATTAAACAAAATGGAATTAATACAAATGTTGCAAATGTTATTGAAAATAAAGACGCTATAACTATTACTATACTTGTTTTTTTCGTAATTTCTCCCTTAAAAAGTTTATAAAACTTCAAAGATCCAATAGCGATAATAGTAGCAAGAACAGATAACATATAATTTGCATATACATATATCAAAATCCATGGCAAACTAAACAATATAGCACCAATAAAAGCACCAATAACTCCTTTAACATTATTCCTATTCATACTTTTCACTCCTAAATACAATACAATTATAACACGTATATCATCAATAATATAGAATAAGAACAAAAATTAAAATAAATTTTATTTAATATAATAACTAT
>ERZ772883.2363-NODE-2363-length-11916-cov-2.812157_pt1 | contig 11916 bp, 9 predicted proteins | sample MGYA00580575_ERZ772883 | MGnify/ENA primary metagenome ERZ772883 (study PRJEB29015, sample SAMEA2737666) | human gut metagenome | biome: human gut; feature: human-associated habitat; material: faeces | place: China | collected 2012 ...
GTATCCACTGCTGACCGCCCGCCGCAACGGGCAGTTGTTCGTGCAGGCATTCAAACAGCTGCCGAACGCTGTTTTGTTCGCAGCTGGGCCGTGTTGGGAGGGCGTGGACTTTCCGGGCGACCGAGTGTCTCTGCTGATCATCGCCCGCCTTCCGTTTCCTGTGCCGGACCCTGTCAGCGACGCGGAAAAGGCCAAGTATCCCGACCTGCACAGCTATATCCAGGCCGAGGTCATCCCGACCATGCAGAAAAAGCTGCGGCAGGGCTTTGGCCGCGCCATCCGCACTGAAACCGATACTTGCACCGTTGCCATTTTGGACCCGCGTGCTGCACCCGGAGGGCGGTACCACAGGGCTGCACTGGACGCTTTGCCCAAGATGAATATGACCCAAGACATCAAGGATGTCGAGCACTTTATCCGCGCCGTGAAAGGCGCGGAATATTTTTTTGCCTGAAACGGCCCCTGCAATTTCGATTCAGCATTGAAATTGCAAGGGGCCGCTTTTATTTTGCCCAAGCATCGGAGGTAATGATTATGCGGGCTGTTTATTTTATCCAGGAAACCAAAAACGCCGATTTAACCATGCGTCAGCAGCAGCTCTTATGTTTGCGCGCGGCGCGCAGGCTGCGCTGGTATTGCTGCGAGGCCGTGTTCGCCGAGGCCGGTACCGAAGCCGCTTCTCTTGCGCTGCGGCCCGGTATGCAGGAGCTTTTGCGCAGCGCTGCCGACGGTGAGTTCGACGTGCTGCTGATCGTGGACGCTGAGCATCTGTTTTGCAGTCCGGCGGAGATCGAGTGTTTGCTTTCCACGCTGCTGCGCTCCGGTGTGCATACCTTTTGTGCCAAAAGCGGCCACTGGCTGGAACCAAATGGTCGACACTGGATGGTGCTGCCGAACTATGATTCGATCAGCCTGGACGATTGGGAGGACTTCGATGTTTAACTTGTTTTGTACACTGCCCGCGCTGCCGGCAGCGGAATCACAACCTATTCCGCTGCGCTGTATCAAAGTTCCGCCTCTGCCTGTCACCCCGAACCGCGCTGTGGTCTACGCCCGCACGGCAGACCGACACGTCGGTGTGCTGGAAACCCAGTACAATTCCGTTTTGGCCGCTGCCAGAGAGGACGGCTGCATCGTGGTCGATGCTGCGATAGAGCATTGCCCCGGCAACAGTTTGAAAAAGCCCGGTTTGCTTCGCTTGCTGAAATTGGTTCGCAAGGGCGAGGCCAACGTGCTGTATGTCCAAGACCTTTCCCGCCTGCATGGCAGCCCTTTTTGGCTGTACCTGTTGTTCTGCTGGATGCAGGATCACAACGCCAAAATTGTTACGGTGGCCTGTGACATCCGCTATTCCTTACATTATGACCTGCACATTGAGCAAAAACTCCTTGAGCGTGCCGCCAGAAAGGGGCGGGATGTGCCATGGATCGTTTGAATGATTCGACCTGTCCTATCAGTACTTGTAAAAATACCGTCAAATTGCATATCGGAGAAAGCATCGTCACGCTGACATTCACAGGGAAAAGCACAGAAAACACCCGCACCAAACTGGTAAACTTACTATCTGAAGCCTACACGGAGCGGGTCAAAAAGTGGCAATAAGATGCCGAATTTTTTTGTTGCGTTTGGTGATAGATAAACAGAGTGATTCATGATATGTTGGGTGGTAGACCGTAGGAGGTGAAGCAAAATGACAAGAGTGGAATGCCTATATCGCGTGTCCACCAAGGGACAGGTAGACCATGACGATATCCCCATGCAGCGCATCGAATGCCGCAAATTTGCCGAGCAGCAGGGGTGGAATATCATCAAGGAACTGTGCGAAAAGGGAGTTTCGGGCTTTAAGATTTCCGCCGATGATCGAGATGCCATCCAAGAACTGCGCGAGGACGCCATGAACCAACGCTTTGACGTACTGCTCGTGTTTATGTTCGACCGCCTTGGCCGGCGCGACGATGAAACGCCGTTTGTAGTCGAATGGTTCGCCAAGCAGGGCATCCGCATTTTCAGTGTAAAAGAGGGTGAGCAGAAGTTTGAAAGCCATACTGATTCGCTCATCAATTACATTCGTTACTGGCAGAGCGAGGGCGAGTCGCGCAAAACATCCATGCGCATCAAAACCCGCCTTGACCAGATGCGCGGCGAGGGGCTGTACACGGGCGGCACGCCGCGATATGGCTACCGCGCCGTGGAAAAGGGCCGCCGAAACAAAAAGGACAAGCCGGTAAAAGACTTGGAGATTTGCCCTGAAGAAGCTGCCGTGGTGAAAGAGATTTTTGAGCGCACAGTGTACGAGGGAGCGGGTTCATTTATTTTGGCAACAGAACTTTCGGCGCGCGGGGTGCGCACCCATCATGGGGCACAATTCAATGTCTCCACCATAAACAAAATCCTGCGCGACCGCCAGTATTTGGGCTATCTCATCACCCAGGACATTACTTCACCGCACCTGCCCGAACTGCAGATCATTGACGAAGCCCTGTTCAACGCCGCACAGGAGATTACCGAACAGCGCAAGACGCAGAACGCCGCGTGGCGCAATATCCCGCGCCAAAATTGCAGTGGTGTGCTGCTCGGCGGGAATCTCTACTGCGCCGCCTGCGGCAGCCGTATGACGTCCAGCAGCCCCGGAGAGGGGGCAAAGCGCCCCTATGCCGAGTACATCTGCTACATGGGCGCGAACCACCGCATTGCGTGCAGCGGGCAGAAAGCCTATGTTGCCAAGCGCGTGGATGATCTGGTGCTGCGGGTGACAGGGATGCTGCTGAACACGATCCAGGACACCCCCAAGGACGAATCCATCGAAAAGCGGGTATTGGCCGAGGTAAAAGACTTGGAGCGTCAGTTGGCGGACACCCGCAAACAGGCAGACGAGGCCGCCAAAGCACAGGAAGCACTGGAAATGGAGGTTTCCCGCTGCCTGATGGGACAGAGTCAGTTCACCGCCGAGATGCTGAGCAAGCTGATTGAACAGGCCGCGCAGAAGCACAAAGCCTTGAACCACACCGCTGCCGAACTGGAACAAAAGCTGGCCGACCAGAAGAAAATTGCCGACGGCGTACAAACCTACTACGACCGCTTCTTAGGCTGGAGCATGGAGTTTGGCATGGCGAGCTTGGCGCGGAAACGGATCATCATTGCACAGCTTTTCAAGCGCATTGAACTGGATCGCGGGTACAATTTGCACTTTGAGGTGGACTGGAACTACGAGCAGTTCATCGACAGCGTGAACGTCAAGGGCAAGCAGGGGATCACCGCGGTCGGCATTACACTGCCGCCGAAGGTTCGCCCAAAGGCAGGCAAGACTGCCAAGGCCAGCCAAACCGCGAAGAATGGCCGCAAGCGGAAAGCCGAACCGATCAGCGCATGACGCGAGGTGATTTTCAAGATTTTTCGCGTAAAATACATGATGAACAGCAGTTGGCCTGCCAAAATCGGCAGGCCAACGAAGCTATGGAAATCGACAAGTAAATCAGCACAAAAGAAAAGCGATAGAGCGTTACACTCTATCGCTATTTGGCTGCCCCAGTCCGACTTGAACGGACGACACCCTGATTAACAGTCAGGTGCTCTAGCGTAGTGTATCAGGTTAAGGCAAAGTATCCGTCAAAATAATTTGTTGATACGATATATTCCAATGCGGTTCTTTCGGCAAAGGAGTCCTGAAGGCCAATTTGCGACACTTCCCTGCTTTGCAAATATCCCTGCAGGCCAACGATATGAGGTTAATGTTTGACCAGCCAACGAAGCTATGGAAATCCGCCTTTTTATAAGGGTAACAATACGCTTATTGCGGCGCTGCCTTTATAATATTTTACAAAGGGACTCAGCTATGCTTAGATAAGGATAAAAATAAGGGCTGGTGCGTGCACCAGCCCTCTAAAAACAGTGACCTGTTTTTGTTCATCCTTAATAGGATACCTCAATTCCAATCGGGATGTCAATGGATTTTTCAACCACAAATATAGACTCATAACTCCTGGCCTGATGGAAACCAATCATTAATCACAGTTTTCATAAAGTGATAGGCAGATGATATGCACTCATTTGATTCGAAATAGTTGCTATGCCGTTTCATACGAATGTCGAATAAATCGTGCAATTCCTTTGTGAAATGCTCTGCTGTGCGGGGCGAAGATACAATTTTCTTGTATACATACAGCATTGCGACAAAATCATGAATCACCGGATTGGCCAGCTTTTTTTCGCGGGATGTTGTCTTTGGTCCGTTGGGAATTTGACTCACAGCGCGGCTGATGGAATAGGAGGAGTGAATCTTACGCGTATAGGGCAACCTTAAACTATTTAATAAGCAGTTGTTATGGGCAGCTGCATTCCGGAGGCACCTTACGGCATAAAGGCATTGAATGAGCCCTTTATTGTGATTCCCATACTCCCTATCATACAAGGTATAGAGCCGCACAAAGTCACCAAAGGAGAGGACTTCAATCAAATTCCAAATCGCATAATTTTCACTTTCCAGCTTTTCCACAAGATCCTTGCACATGGAATTCTTCGATTTTTCACTGATGGAATTTTTTACGCTGGAATTTTCAGAAAAGAACTTTTCGACAATTTGATAGCCATCCTCAACCGGATTTGAACTTACATCTCGAATCAGTTGTACTTTTAGGAAATGTTCAATATCTAAAGTTGCGTGTAAAATAAGCCTTCGCAAGCGCATATCTAAGGTTGAAAGCTCCATGAGATAAGAAAAGTCCAAATTATAATAATGCCCGGTCTTTGGATGAGCAATGTAATTTTTATCGAACGCTTTAACCTTAAAGAAGTATGTGCTTTCCTGCAAAAAACGCACGGCATCTTTTTCAGAACAGTGGTCAAAGGTAATCCCTTTGTTTTTCATATACGCCACTTGATCCTCTATTGTTAATTTTGGGCGATTTGCCATTTGGACTCCCTTCATTGCACTTTTACGACTACTAGGAAACCTCTGAATAAATCGTGCCCTGAGGGCTTGGCGCATATCACGCCGTCTATCGCACGCCATCCGCCGTGCCGCACACCAGATTTAATCAGAGCCTCCCTAGCTCTTTATTTTTAATTATAACTCAAAAAGCGACAAAATCAAGTTGATTATACCGTGCCAGAAAGTCGAAGGCTAGCGCCAAGCTCTCGTAAGGGAAGCCGCTCGCCTTTTTCTTTACTTCATTTTTTTTTGGGGGGGGGTGATGCCTTTGCTTGCCGTATAAAACGATTTTATGTTTTTCGCCATACAATCAAGCCAAAAAGGAGAATGCCATGAAACAAAAACACATCATTGCCCTATGCGCTGTCACAACGATTGCCGTTTTGGGCGCAGTGGCCGGGACGGGGGCTTACCTGACGCACCAGACGCCGCAAACCGTCAACACGTTCGCGGTCGGTCAGCTGGAGGCAGAACTGACCGAGCCAGAGTGGGACAAGCTGCCGGATGAAGCGAAGGTGCTGTACCCCGGCAAGACGGTAGCCAAAGACCCCACGGCCTGCAACGCGGCGGAAAGCACGACCGCAGCCTATATGTACCTGCAAGTCGAGATTCCCCGCGCCAGCGTGAGAACTTATACGATTGCAGAAACCGCCAAAGCAGACGGAAGCGACGAAACAAATCAGGAGCCGACCAGCGGGGCGGGCGTTCTGGACAATGGCGGCGAACCGCACACGGTCGATCTGGTCAGTTTTCAGCCCAACGACGGCTGGAGCCTGCTGGAAGAAACTGAAACGGAGGAAACCCACACATTCATCTATGCGTATGAATCCGCCATTGCGCCCGGCGCACAGACGCCGCCGCTGTTTGACTGCGTGACCTATGCGAACGTGGTGGAGGGCGATTTGCCGCAGGGCACGGCGGTAGATATTATTTGCCGCTTGACCGCCATCCAAAGCGACTATGTGGCCGACGCCAACACCCCGCAGGATGTGTGGGCCGCCGTCATGGGAAAGGAGGTTGCTGAATCTTGAGCAAAGCAAAAAAGAATATCTTGTTCGCCGCGCTTGCGGCGCTGGCCCTGACAGTTTGTCTGGTCGGCGTCACAGGCGCTTATTTTATTGCCCAAGCATCGCGCACCAACACCCTCACGGTCGGTGAGGTGACATTTGACCCGAAAGAGGACATTCAGAACCCGGATGTTCCGGTGCAGCCGGGCAATTCGTTCATGAAGCGCCCGTATGTGGTGAACACCGGCAACCTTCCGCTGCGTCTTCGCGCCCGCGTGATTTTCTCAGATAGCGCGGCACAGGATGCCTGTACCCTCAACTACAACACCGAAAACTGGCGCTACGACGAAACGGAGGATTTCTGGTATTACGCCAAAACTTTGCAGCCGGGAGAAGATTGCCGCAATGACGCGCTGTTCGATACTGTGACATACAGCGAGAGCGCGGACGCTACGGCGCTGAATCATTACACCCTCAGCGTCTACTTTGAAGCGGTTCAGGAGGGCGGAACGTGGTGAAAAAACCGATGAAAGCGGCAGGGCCGCTGATCTTTGCCGCCGCGATTGCTGCCGCCGTGCTGATTTCCGTCAGCGGTATCCGCTGTTACGCCGTGCTGACAGGCTCCATGGAGCCTGTATTGCCCGTGGGCAGCTTGCTTGTCGTTGTGCCGATGTCGTTTGACGAACTGAAAGTCGGGCAGGACATTACCTACAAGACAGCGGGCGGCACGGTAACGCACAGAATCGTCGCCATCGACCAGGCGGCTCGGACGGTCACGACGCAGGGACTGACAAACAACGTGGCAGATACACCTGTCACGGCGGAGAACATCGTTGGGAGGGTGCAGTTGTGCCTGCCCTGGATGGGATATCCGGTCAAAATTCTGAATGACACAAAAAGGAGTTTTGCATGAGAAAAGCGAAAGAAAAGAACAAACCGCTGCTGTCTTTGGCGGCAGCAGGGCTGGCCGCTTTGCTGTTGTTCGGTATGGCGACTGCCGTGCTGGCACAAGGAACGCAGGGAAAATTTGTTGCTGACGAGTGGAGCGGCATCGCTGAAGCGGATATTGCGGAAGGTGACAGCACAAAGGATCAGGCGGAAAACCAAGCATCAACTACCCCGACACCAACGCCTGTATCGACACAGGATGAAAGCACGGCGCTTTCCGACGCAACGCCGGAAAGTGCCGAATCAAGCGAACTGACGGAAAATAAAGAAACCGACAGCGATTCCAACGCGGAAATTCCCGCTGAAGTAAGCGCCTTTTCCAATGATCTCGCCGTTGAGGAAGTCTCTCTCTACGACGCATCCGGTACCTCCGCCCAAGATGCCGTCACAAGCTGGACAGAGCTGAAATCCGCTGTCGCCTCTGCCGCAAATGGCGCTACGATCTATCTTTCCGGCGAGATCACCATCCCACTGGACGAGGTGCTGTCCGTCAGCAAAAATCTGCGTCTGGTCGGCACCGGGAGTGCCCAATACACCAACACCGTCGGCGTGGGCAGTGAAACCGTTGCGCAGGGCTACACCTACACCCAAAACGCCAGCCTGCGGATGGGCGACGCCAGCGGTGTACAGACCGACCATGACAACGTTATGATTTATATTTCCGGCGGCACGACGCTGGAAATTGAGAACGTCTTCCTCAATGGCAATAACAACTGCGAGAACGTCGTTTACACCGAAGGCACAGACAGCAAAATCAGCCTGCAAAACTGTACCGTGGGTTACGGAAACGACAACGGTATTCTGCTGAACCCCGGCCAGGCCGAGATCAATGGCTCGCTGGTGTTCAACAATGGCGAATATGCGGGCGACGGAACCGCGCTGTATCGCTTTGAGAACGGTTCGGCTGTTCTTTCCGGCAATGTGCGCTCACAGGGCCTTGGCGGCGGTGGGCTGACCTGTGCCGCCGGTTCCCATGTGCAGGCAGCGGCCAGCTCTTTTGTGTGGAACAAAACCTCCGGCTTTGACATCCCCGAAGCCGACAGCTCCGCCAGCGCGGAAAACTGCTTCTTCTGGGGCAACGGCTGGACGGGCGCAAATGTGCGCTCGAACAGCGTTATGACCCTGACCGGCTGCCAGGTGGAGAACAACGGCTACAACACCGCCAATCTCCTGACGACAGACGGGGACACCGCTTCCAACACCTTCCCCGGCTTGGACGTACAAGGCGCAGGCACGATGAAAATCAGCCATTGCGGTATTTTGAACAATGCGGGCAACGGCGTGCAGTGCTACCCTGACAGCAAGACTTATTTGTACGGCTGGAACCATATCTACGCAAACGGGATCAACGGCGTTTACACCCAGGGGCAACTGTGGATCGGCAAGGCCGCGGATTCCGCGAACGGCGACGAAACGACCGCCGTGTACAATAACGCCGCGGACGGCGTCCACACGGACGGCGGCACTGTGCAGGGCGATCACCTGAACTGCTACGGCAACAGCTATTCCGGCATCAGCGCGATGAAAAATGAATCGCTGGACCAGACGGCAACGCTTGAACTGACCGCGCCGGTCACATCGCACGAAAACGGCCACAGCGGGCTGTACCTGAAAGGTGGAACCAAGGCAACGGTATCCGGCGGCAGTTTTACCGAAAACGGCGCGGAACACGCGGAAATCTACGCGGGAAGCGGAACAGACACGACACTCAAGGACGGCGTCGAAGTGAAAACTTCCGCCGACAAAACCCTGCAAAATTCCGGCCTGCGCATCGCGGTGATGCTGGACGGCGTCGATGTGTTCCGCACCGATTCAACATTGCAGATTCCCGCCGGTGACAGCATCCATCTGAAACAGGATGCGGACGTTGTCACCTGGAACGGCGGAACACGGGAACAGCTTGGCGTGACCTGCGAGAACCCGTGGCTGGGGCGGACGATCATCCAGTCGGACACGGCGGTGCTGGATTGGGAAAATAGCCGGGAATCCAACAACGCCCAGACGGCGGAGCAGCACCCGGAGAACGGAATTGACACCAACGTATACTATACCGCTATTGAGGACGCCTATTTCGGCATGAAAAACTCCGACGCGCATGATGTTTGGTTGTCCTACAAATCGAATTATCGCTATTATTACAATCACGACGCTGCGGCGGGCACCGCGCTGACCGTGGACGGCATCGACAGCGGGGAACTGCTGGGCACAGTGCGCAAGTTCTACGGCATCACGGCGGATGTGACGGCACCGACCGATGTGGACGATACCGCGCCCTACTACATTTGTTCAGCGAATGCCGGGCACAGCGCCGCCGTGCAGACCCACTGCTTTGCGGATTGGCTGCTGGACGCCAAAACCTACGCGGACGGCGTGACGACACTGCAAGGCGGCGCAGCCTTGCAGGATATTACGATAAACGACGACGGCGGCAGCATTTTGGGCAGCTATGGCAACCACAAAACCGTAACAGCGGAGCCTGCCGTTCTTTCGTATTATGCGGGCTGGCAGGCTGCCATGACCTACGATCTGGACGGCGGAACGCTGAACGGCGCGCAGAACGGCTTTTCCGAAACCAAGCACAACGGCCAGGGTTACACCGTGCAGGCCGAACCGCAGAAGGAGGGCTACCGCTTCCTTGGCTGGAAGGCCACGCAGAGTTGGAACGGCGAAACCGCCCTGACAGACGGTCTGCTGGCTGCGGGAACTTCCTACGCCAACGACTATGACACGACCTTTACCGCACAGTGGAAGAGGATCAATTTTACCCTGAAGGCCATTGCGGTGAACGGGACGCCGGACATTGGGCAGGCGGTATCCGACAACATAACGAGCGAAAGCGACGGGACGACCCAGACCAAAACGGAAAGCGAAGTACCTTTGGGAGAGAGCCGAGCAGTGACATATGCCCCGCTGGCAAGCGGCAATTACCTTTTGAGTGGCATCTATCTGGACGAGGATGCCGAAAAAATGCAGAACAATCTGGCGAAAAAATACCCGCAGAATATTGAGTTTGCGGACATCGACGCTGACCACACCGTCAAGGCGGTGTATGTGCCGGTAGACGCGCCGACCAAGACCGTGACGGATGAAGCGGGAAACGACCTGAATGGCGGCACGGTGCGGGCCGGGGATACGCTGGTGTACACCGTGACGTGCTGCAATCCGGCCGACGTGGCAAAGACCGTGACGATCACCGATGCAATCCCCGAAGGAACCGAGTTGGTGGAAAATTCCATCACGGAGAACGGCGCGGAAAACAACGGAAAGATTGTATGGACGCTGGAAATTCCCACGCAGTCGGAAGCAAGAGTTTCCTTCACGGTGCGGGTGCAATCGGTTGTCATGGGCAACTCCGTGAGCAACAGGGCGTCGGTGCAGTACCGCGAGGATAAAATTACTCTGCCGACCGATGAAGTGACAACGAACGTCGAGCCGGGCAAGATCACCGTGACCAAGAAGCTGCCCGCATCCGATCTGCTGGCCGCGCACGGCGCGCCGGTGTTTACGTTCACGCTGACGGACGCCAAGGGCCGGGTGCAGCGGCAGAGTGTGCAGCTTTCGCTCGATGCCGAGCCGGACGAGAACGGCGATGTCTGCGCCAGTGTGACCTTCACGGGGCTTTCGGGCGGCGTTTACACCGTCATCGAGAGCCAGACCGCCTGCCATGCACTGGTGCAGTTTGAGGATGCCGAGAACGGCACGGCGAAAGCCGACTGTGCGGTGCTGGAACTGACCGGCTGCCGCGCATCGGCGAGCGTGACGGCGCGGAATGTGCGCCAAAGCTGGGCGGAGGACCGCGACTGCGCGCTGATCGTGAATGAAATTACCCCGAAGCAGGATAATTCATAAAGAATGGGAGGACGATAATTTGAAAAAACAGGTAAAAATCGGGCTTGGCGCGGCAGCACTGGCCCTGGCGGCGGCGCTGTGCGCGGGCGGAACGCTGGCGGGCTGGCGCACGTCAAGCACCGTGACCAACCACATTTCCACTGCCACAGTGCAGGGCATCGTCGAGGAAAAATACGAGCAGGGGCAGACGATCACGCCGGGGCAGACGGTCGAAAAGTGCGTCTGGGTGAAAAATACCGGCACAGCCAGCTCCCTTGTGCGGGCCAAAGTGGTGATTGATTGGATGACGAAACAGCGGCAGACATGGACGCCACCGATTGCGTGTTCCCCGCCTATAACACCGCCGACTGGACGCAGGGCGAGGACGGCTACTGGTACTACAACGACATTGTGGAACCGAACCAATGCAGTACGGCGCTGTTTGAATCTTTCACGGTTTCCCCGAATCTGACAAACGAGTTGGCGGGCCGCACCGGGCACATTGGGGTGACGATGGAGCTGTTGCAGGCCAGCGGCGACAGCCCCACGCTGTGGGGACGCACCTGGTCGGCCTACCGCCGTACACCGGACGCAGTGGCGGCCAAGACGCAGACGGCGCATATTCGCTTTACCTACGATGAGAATGGTGGGCTGATCGAATACCCGGACGGGCAGCTGTTTTTGGATTTCCAGAATCTTTGCCCCGGTGAGACCCGCAGCCAGTTGGTTGCCATCGACTATACAGCCCGCAACGATTCCGATGCCGCGTGTTCGCTGTGGCTTCGCGCCGCATTGGCGGACAACAACAAACTGGGTGCAGAAACTGAGGAAAAAATCTGGAAGCTGCTCAAACAATATGCTGTGATTACGGTGACTGGCCCGGACAACGAAACCCTATACAGCGGCCCCGTGTGGGGCAATCTGGACACCGACACCAACACCATGCGCAATGATTTGCCGCTGGGACGTTACAGCGGAACCGGCACGGCCCACCTGAACCTGACGCTGACGCTTGACCAGAATATGCCGGAGGAATTGCAGGGGTTGCTCGGCTATGTGGACTGGACGCTGACCGCCGCGCAGGAAAGCGCGCCCACGGTGCTGGTCAGATACTTCCCGCAGACGGGCATCCCGGAAAGGTGATCGGGAAGGTGAGCAGATGCAAAGCAAAAGGAAGAACGTAGACAAGCGGAAAATTTTCCTTTG
>ERZ772883.2372-NODE-2372-length-11876-cov-7.007614_pt1 | contig 11876 bp, 7 predicted proteins | sample MGYA00580575_ERZ772883 | MGnify/ENA primary metagenome ERZ772883 (study PRJEB29015, sample SAMEA2737666) | human gut metagenome | biome: human gut; feature: human-associated habitat; material: faeces | place: China | collected 2012 ...
TTTGCAAAGAAATGATCGTGCTGAACGAGGGGCAGGTGCTGCGTGCCGGTAAAACAAAAGAGGTTTTTGCCGACCCGCAGAGCGTTGCCGCCGCACGGCTGACCGGCTGCAAGAACATTTTGCCCTGCACCCCGCTGGACAGCCGCACCGTCCGGCTGGACGGCTGGGGCACCACCTTGCGGCTGACGCTGCCCGTCCCGGCGGGCTGCATCGCCGTGGGCATCCGCGCCCACTTTACGCCCTGCGCTGCGGATGCGCCCAACGCCATCCCGGTAAAGGCGGTCTCCACCAGTGAAAACCCCTTTGACTGGAACCTCATCTGCACCTCGCCGGAGGGTACGGCGCAGCTGTGGTGGAAGGTGGGCAAAACCAGCCTTTCTGCCGCCGCCCCGGAGCCGCCCCAGTATCTGTGTGCCGCCCCGGAGAGCATCATGCCGCTGAAAGGTTGAGAAAACGAATGGCCTGCACTGCGTTCCGGCTATATTCAGCGGAAAGAATCATTTGAAAATAGGGGATTTCCCCACACGCAAAGCAGCCGCTGCACGGTAAGATGCAGCGGCTGCTTTGCTTATTTGTGTAAAAAGGGGAGTGCTTATGCCATATCGCGGCAGGTCACAATGTCTGCCCCGGTGCCGCAGACATTTTGCAGCACCACATCGCCCACATGGATGGGGGCGTGCAGCACCACGCTGTCCAGCGCTGCGACCACCTCTGTCATCTGTCCCTTGGGCACAGGCTTGGAAGTCTTGACCGGGCAGCGGGAGTGCAGGCAGCCCTCGGCGCGCACGGTGCTGGTGATGATGCGGGTGGGGTGGGTCAGCTCTTCCTTGCCGTAGGCGATGCCGTTGGGGCAGCCGTTGCCGGTCACTTTATAGTCGTTGGCTTCATCCACCTGCAGATGGCAGCCCTGCGGGCAGCAGGTGCAAATTACTTCTTTCATCTCGCTCATGCCTCCTCGATCTCAATGGTCACTTCGTCCATGGGGGCTCTGTCCAGCAGCACTCTGGGCAGGGCAATGTGCTCCATCTCGCCGGGGGCAAGGCGGTCACGTTTGAAGCGTGCGATCACCGTGTCACCGCTCTTGACAAGGATGGTGCTCTTGCCGCAGATGCGGCGGACGCGGAAGGACACGTTGGTGCTCTTTTCCACGCCTTCCAGACGAATGCGCTGCGGCAGGGTGTAGCCAAGGTCTGCGCCGGGCTTCACGGTCAACACACGCCCCGTGGCCACAGGGCCGTTCTGGATATAGTTGGCAGCGGCTGCGCCGGCCAGCTCGCTCTCGCCGGAAACAAAGTCCACCAGATCATGCACCTGCACCACGTTGCCGCAGGCAAACACGCCGGGGATGCTGGTCTCCATGTTCTCGTACACGATGGCGCCCTTGGTGCGGGGGTCCATCTCGATGCCGGCCTGCTTGGTCAACTCGTTTTCGGGGATCAGTCCCACGCTCAGCAGAATGGTGTCCACATCAAACTCCATCTCGGTGCCGGGAATGGGTTTGCGGTCGGGGCCGATCTCGGCCACGATGGCCTTTTCCACACGGTCCTTGCCCTGAATATCCACGATGGTGTGGGAGAGGTACAGGGGGATGTCAAAGTCGTTCAGGCACTGCACGATATTACGGGTCAGGCCGCCGGAGTAGGGCATCACTTCTACGCAGGCCAGCACCTTTGCACCCTCAAGGGTCATGCGGCGCGCCATGATCAGGCCGATGTCGCCGCTGCCGAGGATCAGCACCCGCTTGCCCACCAGATAGCCTTCCATGTTCACATAGCGCTGTGCTGCACCGGCGGTGTACACGCCGGCAGGGCGGGTGCCCGGGGTGCCGATGGCACCGCGGGTGCGCTCGCGGCAGCCCATGCCCAGCACGATGCTTTTTGCCTCGATGATCTGGTAGCCGTACTCCTTGGAGACGCAGTGCACCTTTTTGTCCGGGGTCACTTCCAGCACCATGGTGTCCAGCTGCACCTTTACGCCGGTTTCCTTGAGCATCTCAATAAAGCGCCCGGCATACTCCGGGCCGGTCAGCTGTTCGCCGAAGCGGTGCAGACCAAAGCCATTGTGGATGCACTGGTTCAGAATGCCGCCCAGTTCCTTGTCGCGCTCCAGAATAAGAATGTCGCGCAGACCGCTTTCCCATGCCTTGCAGGCAGCAGCAAGACCCGCAGGGCCGCCGCCGATAATGACCAGATCAACCATTGTTCTTTCCTCCTACCTTCGTTTCGCTGAGCAGAACGTTCGAGCCGTTCTTGTCCTGCAGGATGTCCAAGGGGTCTATGCCCAGCTCGCGGCTGATCAGCTCCAGCACGCGGGGGCCGCAGAAGCCGCCCTGACAACGACCCATGCCTGCACCGGCGCGGCGCTTGACGCCGTCGATGGTGGTGGCGGGCACCTCGCTGTGGAGGGCTGCTAAGATCTCGCCCTCGGTGATGGTCTCGCAGCGGCAGATCACGCGGCCGTAGGCGGGCTGCTCCTTGACCAGCGCGGCCTTTTCCTCTGCGGACAGCTCCTTGAAGCGGATGTGGCGGCGGCCATCCTTGTAGTCGGCCTTTTCCGCGCCCAGAACACCGCGCTCTTTCAGGATGGCAACAGCTTCCTCCGCAACCGCCGGGGCGGCGGACAGGCCGGGGCACTTCATGCCGGTCAAATCGATCCAGCCGGGTGCCTCCGGCTCCTCGCCAATGACAAAATCGTCCACGTCCAGATTGGCGCGTACGCCTGCAAAGCTGCGGATGGACTCGCCAAAGTTGATACTGGGCACACTGCGCTGGGCAGTGGCCTTGACAAATTCCAGACCGCTGCTGGTGCAGGAGGTGTCGTTGCCCTTCACAGGCTCTGCATTGGGGCCGACGAGCAGGTTGCCGTGCACGGTGGGGGCCACCAGCACGCCCTTGCCCAGCTCGTTGGGACACTGGAAGATAACGTGACTCACGCGGGTGCCCTCGCTCTTGTCCAGCAGATAGTACTCGCCCCGGGTGGGGATGATGTGGAAGTTGGCGGGCTCCACCATGGAGTGTACTTTGTCTGCCCAGATACCGGCAGCGTTGATGACGCAGCGGGTCTCCACCGTGCCGCCGGGCACGGTCAGGCGGTAGCCGCCCTCGATGGCTTCGGCATTGGTCACTTTGCAACTGCGGCGCAGCTCCACGCCGTTGCGTACCGCCACCTCGGTCATGGCCAGTGCATACTCCCACGGGTTCACGATGGCGGCGCTGGGTGCCCACAGTGCACCGCAGACCTTTTCAGAAAGGTTTGGCTCCATGGCAAGGGCCTCTTCCTTGGAAAGGATCTTCATGTCGGGCACGCCGTTGGCGGTGCCGTTCTCAAACAGATGCTGCAGGTGTGGCAGCTCCTTTTCGTCCAGTGCCAGCACCAGAGAGCCGCACTGCTTATAGGAGACATCCAGCTTTGCGCAGATCTCCTTTGCCAGAGCCACGCCGCGCACGTTCAGCCGTGCCATGCGGGTGCCGGGGGCGGGGTCGTAGCCTGCGTGGAGAATGGCGCTGTTGGCCTTGGTGGTGCAGTCTGCCACATCGTTCTCGGCCTCAAGAATGACCACCTTGTTGTCGTAGCGCGACAGTGCGTAGGCGGCAGCGGCACCGATGACGCCACAGCCGATGATTGCTACATCATACATTGTTCTTTTCCTCCTGTCCATTCTGCCTTGGCCCGTCGGGAGCTGGGCAGCTGTTGATGGTACAAAAAAAGAGCGAACCGAAACAAAGGCAACTGCCCTTGTCCGTTTCGCTCATATCTCCTGAAACAAACAGCACTTGTTTGCTCTTATGATACCCTGTCCCTGCACAAAAAGCAAGGTGTTTTGCACTTTTTGTGAAACCCTTACAAAAAACACCGGTTGCTTTTGCGCAGAATGCGGGTCACATATCCCATACCGCCTGATTGGTGGTGGAAATGGCAGTGATTCCGGCTTCCAGCGCGGCCATCACGTCCTCTTTGTCCGCAATAAGGCCGCCGGCGAGCACCGGCACTTTGGCGGTAGCGCACACCCGGCGCAGGATCTTGGGCATGGTGCCGGGCAGCAGGTCCAGACAGTCCGGCAGATTTGGCGGAATCTTATCCAAGCTTTCCAGTGCGATGGAATCCAGCAGGAATACCCGTAGGATGGCGGCAAGCCCCAGCTCCTTGGCGCGGCGGATGAAGGACTGCCGGGTGGAGATGATGCCGTCGGCCTCGGTGGTGCTGCGGATGAAGTCCACCGCCACCTCTTTGCCCGCCAGCCCGGCAATAAGGTCTACATGCACCACGGCAAAGCGCCCGGCTTCGTGGATGCGGCGCACAATGGAGGCAATATTGCAGATATCTCCGTATAATACGAATACCACCCGGATGTTCTCGTTGGTCAGCGCATTGCAAAGCCCGGCATCGTCCTTGACGGCCGCAATGACCGGCGTTTCCTGAATGGCATCCATCAGCTCCTGTTTCATGCTTTTCCTCCTGCCCGACGTTCTGTGGGGCAATTTTACTGGTGCTCTGCCAGCCAGCGCAGCGCCATATAGGTGTAGGCTGCCGTGCCGCGGTACAGGATGCTGTCGTCAAAGCGCACCTTGGGGTGGTGCTGGCCGTAGGTGTAGCCCTCTTTAGCGTTGCCGGCAGCTAAGAACATACTCACGGTGGGTACCTCGTGGCTGACAAAGGCGAAGTCCTCGCTGCCGCCGCCGGGCTTGCCGCCGGTGAGCGGGGTCATATCCATAGCGCCCTTGCCCAGCAACTCGGTCATATAGGTCAGGGCATTGCCTGCCAGCGGGGTGTCCACCACCATGCAGGGGCAGTAATCGCTGAACTCCACCTCGGCGGTGCAGCGGTAGGCGGTGGCCACACCCTGCGCAATTTCGGTCATGCGCTGATGGATCAGGGCACTGACCTTCTGCTCCGGGTCTACGGTGCGGATGGTGCCCCACATATCGGCAGTATCCGGGATGACATTGGAAGCCTTGCCTGCCTCGAACCGGCCGGTGGTGAACACGCCAAAGCCTGCGGGGTCCAGCTCGCGGCTGTTGATCTCCTGCAGGGCAATGTGGATGTGCGCCGCTGCGGTGATGGGGTCGATGCAGGCGTTGGGCATGGAGCCGTGGCCGCCCTTGCCGTGCACAACGATGTGATACTGCTCGCAGCTGGCCATGGTAATGCCGCCGCCCGGCACCAGCACCATACCGGCGGGCAGGGGCATCCCGGCCAGCACATGGAACATGACCGCTGCATCCACCTTGGGGTTCTCCAGCAGGCCGCTGTTTATCATATCCAGCGAGCCCTGAAAGATCTCCTCTGCGGGCTGAAACTCCAGCTTTACCGTGCCCTCGATCTCGTCCTCATGCTCCTTGAGCAGCTTGGCTGCACCCAGCACCATGGCGGTGTGCATATCGTGGCCGCAGCCGTGCATCTTGCCGGGCAGCTCAGAGGAAAACTCCTCGCCGGATTCCTCCTGCAAGGGCAGCGCGTCCATGTCGCCCCGCAGCAGGATCACCTTACCGGGACGTTTGCCCCCGGCAAGCGCCACCACGCCGCACTTGCCGCAGTCCTGCGGGGTGTAGCCCATCTCGGTCAGCGCTTTTTTGACCAGTGCCTTGGTCTGGGGCAGGTCAAAGCCCACCTCCGGGTGACGGTGCAGTGTGCGCCGCCATTCCTGCAGCTGGGGCTCCAGCGCTTTGGCAGCTTCCAACAGTTTTTCCGGTGCGATCATTGTAAAATCAACTCCCTCTGAATTTATGCGGAAAGCCCTCTCGGCCACAGCAGAGCCATGACGGGGAGGGCTTCGCCTTACGGTTATTCTTCCCCGCCGTTATTGCCAGTCGGGTGGTACTGGGCACAGGTGCACTTTTTGAACTTCAGGCCGCTGCCGCAGGGGCAGGGGTCGTTGCGGCCAATTTTGACCACACGCACCGGCTGGCCCTTGGGGCTGCCCTTGACGCCGGGTGCACCGTTGCCGGGCACAAACCCCTCGCCGGTGGGCTTTGCCACCTGCTCACGCTTGGGGGCGGAACCGGCGGCGCGCAGCTCGATGGTAAGCAGCATCTTGACGCTGGACTCCCGGATGGAATCCACCATCTGGTCGAACATATCAAAGCCCTCGATGCGGTATTCCACCACCGGGTCCTTCTGGCCGTAGCCGCGCAGCGCGATGCCCTGCCGCAGCTGGTCCATGTTGTCGATGTGGTCCATCCACTGGCGGTCTACGCACTTGAGCAGGCAGATGCGCTCCAGTTCGCGCATGACGGGTGCACCGTAGCGCACCTCCTTGGCCTGCAGGATCTGCATCCCGCGGTCGTACAGCATATCGGCAATGCCCTGCTGGGAAAGGTTATCAAAGTCGGCTACGGTATAGTGGAAGTCGGCATCGGTAGTCAGCCAGCCCTGATAGTGGCGGCGCAGGGCACCGAAATCCCACTCGTCCTTCACATCGCCGGAAAGGAACTGGGCGCAGCTGGAATCAATGTTCTCCCGCAGCATCTTGTGCATCTCGGTGCTGATGTCCTCGCCGTCCAGCACCTTGCGGCGCTGCCCGTAGATGATCTCGCGCTGCTGGTTCATCACATCGTCGTACTTCAGCACGTTTTTACGGATCTCGAAGTTGCGGCCCTCCAGCTTCTTCTGGGCGCTTTCCAGCGTATTGGTGATCATGCGGTTCTCGATGGGGGTGTCCTCGTCGATCTTCAGGGTGTTCATCAGGCCGGACACCCGGTCGCCGCCGAACAGGCGCATCAGGTCGTCCTCAAGGCTCAGGTAGAAGCGGGAAGCGCCCGGGTCGCCCTGACGGCCGGCACGGCCGCGCAGCTGGTTGTCGATACGGCGGGAATCGTGGCGCTCCGTGCCGATGATGAACAGGCCCCCTGCCTCGCGGACCTTGTCCGCCTCACCGCTGATCTCCTCGCGGTGCTTTTCAAGGGCCTTGGCGAACATGTCGCGCGCGTCGAGGATCTCCTTGTTGTCGGTCTCGGCGTAGCCGGTCGCCTCGGCGATGAGCTCGTCGCTGAGACCCGCCTTGCGCAGATCGGTCTTTGCCATGTACTCGGCGTTGCCGCCGAGCATGATATCGGTACCACGGCCGGCCATGTTCGTCGCGACCGTGACTGCGCCGAGCTTACCGGCCTGCGCGACGATCTCGGCTTCCTTTTCGTGGTTCTTCGCGTTTAAGAGGTTGTGCTTGATGCCCTCGCGGGAGAGCAGGTATGAGAGCTTTTCGTTCTTCTCGATCGACACCGTACCGACCAGCACGGGTTGGCCCTTGGCATGGCAGGCCTTGACCTGCTCGATAACAGCGCGGTATTTTGCTGCCTCGGTTTTGTAGACGACATCGGGGTCATCGATACGGGCGATGGGGCGGTTCGTCGGAATTTCAATGATGTCGAGGTTGTAGATCGTGCCGAATTCCTCTTCCTCCGTGAGCGCCGTACCGGTCATGCCGGAGAGCTTGCCGTAAAGACGGAAATAGTTCTGGAAGGTGATGGTCGCAAGGGTCTTACTCTCGCGCGCGACCTCCACGTGCTCCTTGGCCTCGATCGCCTGGTGCAGACCGTCGCTGTAGCGGCGGCCGAACATCAGTCGGCCGGTGAACTCGTCGACGATGACGACCTGACCGTCCTTGATGACATAGTCGATATCGCGCTTCATCGTGCCGTGGGCCTTGATGGCCTGGTTGATGTGGTGCGCGATGGTGGAGTTTTCGGGATCGGAGAGGTTTTCAAGGCCGAAGTATTCCTCGGCCTTCTTCACGCCGCGGGCGGTGAGCGTCGCGGTCTTGGCCTTTTCGTCGACGATGTAGTCGGCGTCGATGTTGACGTCTTCCTCTTCCTTGTCGTCGCTCTCGGCGATGACCTTCTTGCGGAAGCCGCGTACAAGGTTTTCCGTGCGGGAATACATCTCCGTGGACTTTTCGCCCATGCCGGAGATGATGAGCGGCGTGCGCGCCTCATCGATCAAAATGGAGTCGACCTCGTCGACGATGGCGAAGGCATGTCCGCGCTGGACGAGCTCGCTTGCGTAGATGGCCATGTTATCGCGCAGGTAGTCAAAGCCCATTTCGTTATTCGTGCCGTAGGTGATGTCCGCAGCGTAGGCCTTGCGGCGCTCCTCGCTCGTGAGGTCGTGGACGATCAAGCCGACCGTGAGGCCTAAGAAGCGGTGGACCTTGCCCATCCACTCGCTGTCTCGCTTGGCGAGGTAGTCGTTCACGGTGACGATGTGGACGCCGTTGCCGTTCAGGGCGTTTAGGTACGCGGGCAGCGTTGCCACCAGCGTTTTGCCTTCACCGGTCTTCATCTCGGCGATGCGGCCCTGATGGAGCACCACGCCGCCGACGAGCTGCACGCGGTAGGGGTACAGCCCCAGCACGCGGCGGGACGCCTCGCGCACGGTGGCAAACGCCTCAGGCAGGATGTCGTCGAGCGTTTCGCCGCTTTGCAGACGCGTCTTGAACTCCGGCGTTTTGGCCTGCAGCTCCGCGTCGCTCATCGCCTTGTATTCGTCCGCCATCGCTTCGATCTTGTCGACGATGGGGTAGATGCTCTTGAGCTCACGGTCGCTGTAGGAACCGAACATTTTACTAAAGAAACCCATATTCAAAACTTCCTTTCGTGGGAGCATAATGACACGCTTACAAGTATAGCATCCCTCTGCGCGATATGCAAAGGAAAATTTGCTGTATAATATGAATGGATTGTAAATAAATTCCGCCGCTGCGTCAGGCATGGCTTGCACTCTATATAGCTGCTGTGGTAAAATACAAAGCAAGATAGTACAAAGCGACGAAATGCCCTCCGACGGCGGAGGACAGAAGCATAAGGAAGAAGTTTTTTCTCATCTAAGGAGGATATTCGCATGAAACTGCACTTTTACGGGGCCGACCGCTGCGTGACCGGCTCCTGCCACTGCCTGGAGATAAACGGTAAGAAGATCCTCGTCGACTGCGGCTTACAGCAGGGCCGCGACGAGCTCGACAACCGTTATCTCGCTTTCGCTCCCGGCAATATCGATATTCTGCTCGTCACCCACGCGCACATCGACCACACGGGCCGTATCCCGCTGCTGGTGAAAAACGGCTTCCACGGACGCATCCTGACGACACGCCTGACAGCAGATTTGATGAAGATCATGTTGCTCGACTCCGCTCACATTCAGGAGAGCGACGCTGAGTACGAAAACCGCAAGGGCGAGCGCGCGGGCCGCGAGCATGTCGATCCGCTCTACACCGAGCAGGACGCGCTGGACGTCTTCAAGTACGTGACGACCTGCGAGTATAAAGAAAAGGTCGACCTCTGCGAGGGTGTGAGCGCGGTGTTCACCGACGCGGGCCATCTGCTCGGTTCCGCGTCCATCACGCTTGAGCTGGAAGAAAACGGCGTGCACAAGACGATCGTCTTCTCCGGCGATATCGGCAACGTCGACCAGCCCATCATCCGCGACCCGCAGCTTCTCAAAAAGGCCGACTACGTCGTGATGGAGTCGACCTACGGCGACCGCAACCACACCGAGGTCTGGAGCTATACCGACGAGCTTGCCGAGATCATCGACGAAACGCTCGGCAAGGGCGGCAACGTCGTCATCCCGTCGTTCGCCGTGGGCCGCACGCAGGAGCTTTTGTACTTTATCCGCGAGATCAAGGATCAAAAGCTCGTCAAGTCGACGCCGAACTTCCCCGTGTACATCGACTCGCCCCTTGCCAAGGCGGCGACGACTGTGTTCTGCGGCGACCTGCACGGCTATCTCGACGAGCAGGCGCTCGAGCTTGTGAAGGACGGCACGCACATGTTCACCTTCCCCAACCTCAACCTGGTCGAGTCGAGCGAGGAGTCCAAGATGCTCAACATGGACACGACGCCCAAGGTCATCATTTCCGCCTCCGGTATGTGCGACGCGGGCCGTATCCGCCATCACCTCAAGCACAACCTCTGGCGCGCGAACAGCGCGGTCGTGTTCGTCGGCTTCCAGTCGCCCGGCACGCTGGGCCGCAGATTGCTCGACGGCGTTGAAAAGGTCAAGCTCTTCGGCGAGGAGATCGCCGTCAAGGCGAAAATCGTCAATTTCCAGGGCTTGTCGTCCCACGCCGATCACGATCATCTCGTCCAGTGGATCAAGGCATTCGACCCGAAGCCGACGCACGTGTTTGTTGTCCACGGCGACGAGGACGTTGCGCCCGTGTTTGCCGAAGAGCTCAATTCCCTCGGCTTCCATGCGCACGCGGCCAAATTTACCGAGTGCTACGACCTCGCTGCGAACGAAATGGTCAGTGAGGGCTACATTTCCGAGCGCAAGCGCACGGCGCAGAAGTCCCGCGCCGACAACCTCTACGCCAAGCTCGTGGCGGCAGCGGAGTCGCTGCTTGAGTTTGCCAAGCGCTGCAAGGGCAGACCCAACAAGGACATTTCTGCGCTCACCGGCCAGATCATCAGCCTGATCGAGCGCTTCCGCGAGTGATTTGAGATACACAACAAAAGGTACTTCGCGCGATAAAAGCGCGAAGTACCTTTTCTGAGAGGAGAAGACGATGGAGCTTGCCAAAAATCAGGAGCATACCGTCACCATCGAGGGCTATGGCGAGGGCGGCATGGGCGTTGCGCGCATCGACGGGCGCGTCGTGTTCGTCCACGGCGCGCTGCGCGGCGAGAAGTGCCGCGTGCTCATCTTAAAGACGCTCAAGAGCGTCGCCTTTGCCAAAGTGCTTGAGGTGATCGAGCCGTCGAGCGAGCGCATCACGCCGGACTGCCCGTACTTCCCGCGCTGCGGCGGCTGCACGTACCGCCACATCCGCTATGAAGAAGAGCTGCGGCTGAAAAAGCAGCGCGTGCAGGACAATTTGTCCCGCATCGGCGGCAGTGATGTGACGGTTGAGGAGATCTTAGGCGCGCGGGACACGCTGCACTACCGCAACAAGGCGCAGTACCCCGTGTCGAAGGACGGCGCGGTCGGCTTTTACCGCGCCCGCACGCACGAGGTCATCGAGTGCGAGCACTGCTTATTGGTCAAGCCCGAGGCCGACGCCGCGGCGGAGGCGCTGCGCGAATATATGCAGTCCTGCCGCGTCGCGGGCTATGACGAAAAGACGGGCCGCGGCCTTGTCCGCCATCTCTACATTCGCTCGAACGCGGCGGGGGAGAGCCTTGTCTGCGTGCTCGTGAACGGAGATAAATTGCCGAAAGAAGACCGGCTTGTCACGCTCCTGCGCGATGCGTGCCCGAAGTGCACCGGCATCGTGCTGGGCACGAACACGAAAAAGGGCAACGTCATCCTTGGCGACCGCTACCGCACGCTCTGGGGGAGCGACCGGCTTGAGGATACGCTCTGCGGCAAGACGTTCCGGCTGAGTGTGCCGTCGTTTTATCAGGTCAACCGCATACAGGCCGAGCGGCTCTACGCGAAAGCCATCGAATTTGCGGGCCTCACGGGGCAGGAGACGGTGCTCGACCTCTACTGCGGCGCGGGCACGATCACGCTCGCACTGTCGGATCACGCGAAGAAAGTCCTCGGTGCGGAGATCGTCCCCGAGGCCATCGACGACGCGCGCGAAAACGCCGCGCGCAACGGCGTTAAAAACGTGGAGTTTTTCTGCGGCGATGCGTCCGATGTGGCAAAAAAGCTCGCGCGCGAAAACCTGCGCCCCGACGTCATCACCGTCGACCCGCCGCGCAAGGGCTTGGCCGCCGACGTGGTGGAGAGCATCGCCGAGATGCAGCCGCAGCGGGTCGTGTACGTCTCGTGCGACAGCGCGACCATGGCGCGCGACGTGAAGCGCTTAGCAGACCTCGGCTACACCGCCCAGCGCGCCTGCGCAGTGGACATGTTCCCAAGAGCGGATCACGTCGAGACGGTAGTCTTGCTTTCCAAGGGTGAGGTCGACTCGAAAAAGATTCGGGTTGAGTTCTCTT